>Ga0181561_10000675_pt1 | contig 29021 bp, 41 predicted proteins | sample 011ome_19_FD_133760 | JGI IMG/M metagenome (GOLD analysis project Ga0181561, IMG submission 133760) | Coastal salt marsh microbial communities from the Groves Creek Marsh, Skidaway Island, Georgia - 011510BT metaG (megahit assembly) | ecosystem: Environmental > Aquatic > Marine > Intertidal... | reverse complement strand
CTCCAACTCCAACTCCAACTCCAACTCCAACTCCAACTCAAACTCAAACATGAGGCGTGGGATTAGAAGATTTTGAATCTCTCGATCACAGTCGATGATCGTGGGATTCGTCACATCGTCACCCGTGTGGTAAATACCATTCAGTTGACGTATAAACTAACTCTTGGCGGCAAGAATATTAGAGCCCTGGAATACCTGATAACCAGCTACGATCTGGAAAGCAAATAATATCAGCATCATTCCCTGGCGGGTGGAGCGTTCCCCCCTGGTGAGACCAGTCTTGATGGAGAACATGTTGTAAGCCAGGATATAGCAAATGAATGAAAGGCAGAGAAGCAAATAGCTGAATTCTTTCGTGGCCATGAGACGGCTCCCCGCGATGAGGGGGGACGAAACCGACATGAAGAGAACGCCGAAGAGACTCACCAGGGCAAACGCTCGGATACCCTGGAGCATCGAATCGGTGCTATCGGTGATCTGATACTCCGCCGGCTTCTCCTTGGAAGTCAGGGCCGTGAGCCTCTCGCGCTTTCCGTAGGTTGTATATGCCAGTGCACTTTGCTCCACGATCATGCACACGGCCGCGAAAGACATTGCAACACTCATGTTCGAAAGACCCGCGCTCGACCCCAAAATATCCATTTATTAGTAGGATACAAAATAAATTTCGTACATACTTAAAGATTTTATCTTAAAGTAGGTAATGATAACGTCCAGGGGAATCGTCTTGCAGAGGGATAGGGACCTGATGAGAAAACTGACTTTCCACCCAATACAAAATCCTGATTTCCCCCACGAGAAACCCACGAAGGCTTTCAAGCTAAATGGAAATAAGATGCTGATACCTCGGCACGCCGCCCCCCTCGTGGATCCCCCCACCGACCTGGTGGACACCCGTTCCGAGCCCCTGGACATTGACATAACCTTCGGTGGAAAGCTCAGAGACGACTTGCACCAGGGGGAGGCATCGCGGAAAACCCTCGATTTGATTATCAATACGGGAGGGGCGGTTCTCTGCCTGGATGCAGGATTCGGCAAGACCATCGTGGCCCTCGATTTAATATCAAAAATTAAGAAGAGAACGATTATCATCGTCCACAAGGAATTCCTGGCCAGCCAGTGGGAGCAGAGGATTGTTCAGTTCTTGGGGGAGGGCGTCACCGTGGGTCGAATCCAGTCGAATCGTTTTGAAATCGACAACGACATAGTGATATGTATGTTCCAGACCCTGTGTACCAGGGAATATGAGAAAAATGCGTTCGACACCGTGGGATTCATGGTGATCGACGAGGCCCACCACGTGCCTGCCGCCGTATTTTCCAGGGCGCTGTTCCAGCTGTGTCCCCGGTACTGCCTGGGTCTCTCCGCCACTCCCGATCGGCGCGATGGATTGCAGGAAATTTTACACTGTTTCATGGGGCGAATTTCATTTCAGGTGGAGCGCGTGGTGGAGCCCGGCACCGCCAGCGTGCAGGTTGAATTTTACGAATCCCCCCAGGATTCCAGGCCGCTGCCCCTCAACAGGGTGGGGAAGGTTTCGATGGCCGAATTCATCAACGAGCTGGCTGAATCGGAGGATCGAAACAAATTTATCGTGGGTATCGTTGAAAAATTGGAAAAATCGAGAAAAATTTTAATATTATCAGATCGGCGGGAGCACTGTAAATACTTTCACGGAATTTTTGGTGATTCGGGGGGGTTGTACCTGGGGGGAATGAAGCAAGCCGATCTAGATGAATCCGCGGGGAAACGCATCATCATGGCTTCATTCGCAATGGCCGCGGAGGGTCTGGACATCGGTGACCTGGATACCGTAATTCTATCAACTCCCAAAACGGACATACGCCAGGCGATCGGACGATGCATGCGAGCGGGGGGTCGCAGAAAAAATCAACCCCTCGTCGTGGACATAGTGGATCGGTGGGGTTCTCTATCCCACTCCATGTTTAATAAAAGGAAGAAAATCTACATGATGAAAAATCTTATGTAACTACACCAGGTAGATTAGGTAGATTAGTTATTAGGAGGCCGGGGGAATCTGCTAAGCTGATTAACTCTTCTAGTACCGAGTGTTTTAGACAGTTCTCCCTGTGCTTTATTTAAATGGTTACTGCCTAATCCACCTGTCTTTTTTAACAGACTCCTGAAAATGTTCTTAATATTTTTAAGATCCGTTTCGGAGGGTTCGTTCGCCATGTTCTATATATATTATATTCATAAATTTTTTTTTACTGAGTGATTTGTCTGCTCATTTCCGTCGCATGCTCCAATGCCACGATATCGTGCCTGACCACCGCTTCGGGAAGAGAAACCATCACATTAGATTCAGCCACAACCCTGGCCCACTTCAGCCAGTCTCTAATTAAAGCGACACTGGGGGTATTAGGGGGGGTATTAGGGGGGGTAGTCTGGGTACCGGTCGCGGTACTGGTCGTAGGTCTGCTGTTATCGGTCTCGGCACGGGGGGGGGTATGAGTCTGGGTCGCGTGGTTTGCACGGGCAGCTTTCGCATTCCTGCCCATGACAACTTCCGCCCACATACCAAACTTTCTGGCGATATTTTCCTCACTCAAACCACCACCCTCCTTCGTTTCAATTATTTTCATGACAGCGTATAATTTCTTTAACGAATCATGCAATGCTTCCTTATTGTTTGGACTCCTCTGGGTTTCGCGTTGCAACTTTCCTAAAATTTGGGCCAGTTTACGGAACGATTCCGCGTGCTGTGTATTCCCTTCACCCGCGGGACTCTGATCACTGCCCCTCTGAAGTTCTGAAATGTCCCTCTTAATTTTTGTAAGTTGATCATATAAGTCCTTTATGACGGTGTCATTAATACTTTTTATTTTATTGATTAAAAGATCCACATAATTTTTCAACTCATCCAGGCTATGGTTAGTTTTATTTTGAAAATTCTTCAGTTCAGACTTAAAAGCGCCGTCAGTGGCTTTATGTGCACGTAAATCCTTAGAAATTCTAATTAATGTGAATCTATGCTCCTCTATAGTTTGCTTCATTTTTTCATAATTTGCCTGTAGCTTGTCATATTTTCCCTTCATCGCCTCGAATTCCGAGTTTGTCGCAGTTTTCATTTCTTCCATGGTTTTCTTCAGTTCATTTCGGACCTTGTCGGCACTGGCGGGTAAATTTTTTTCATATTTCCTCACCAGTTCTGTCATGTTTGACTTGAGTTTATTAAATTCAGCCCGGGTGGGTGGCTGGTTAGCAGCCGGTACATTTGTAGCCGGTACATTTGGTTTTCCCTGGCTGGGTGGCTGGTTAGCAGCCGGTACATTTGTAGCCGGTACCTTTGGTTTTCCCTGGCTGGGCGTCGGAACATTATTTGTTCTTCCAGCCTGAGCAGTTTTTTTCTCTGACTTCAAATTTGCAATGTTTTTTTCTGATTTTGACTGTTTCTCTGATAATCTCCTCATTTGCTCCTGCAGTGCAGATCGTTCCCTGTTGGGAGTGTTTTTACTATTAATTCTTCTTTTTATTTCTTCCATCTGTCTAGCGACGCTGGAATTATTACTGCTATTCCGCGAAGAACGAGGACGGTAATCATCGTCATCATCGTTTCGCCCGCCAACCTTTTTTCGTAGGGATGAAAAAAAGTTGTTATTTCTTTCTGGGGCCGAGAAAAATGGACCGGGGGTGTTCGGGCGCTGGGGGGCTGAGAACACGGGACTGTTCTTGTTGTTCCCCCGGGTGTTATTGTCTTTGCCCCGGGTGTTCTTGTTGTTCCCCGGGGTGTTCTTGTTGTTCCCCTGGGTATTCTTATTATTCCCCTGGGTGTTAACAGGGGAATTGGGGGTTTCCACAGTCACCTGGGGTGCATTTTCCGGTTGTGGCGTCTCCTCCAGGAAATACGTCACACCATCGACCGTCTGAGATGTTCTCTCCGAGGAACCGGGCGTACCACCCACCGTACCACCGTACGACCCTGGGGAGCTGGGCAACGTTTTCTTCATGAACCTGAAATCCTGTTGAACCCAGTCCCATTTCCCGGAACGCTGAAGTTGTTTAAATTTTCTGCCGAGTAGCTGGATCCTCTTTCCCGTCTCTGGATTTATCGGATGTCTCACAGTTTTACGGTAGTCATTCCTCAATTCGGAGCCAACCTCCAAGAGCTTCTCCATACTATGATTTGACTAGAATTTTTTTTTACACCGAGGTATAATCGAACAGAGGATTTAAAGATGGAGAGTTTATACGATATCGTCAGCCAGTGCCACGTCGATGCCCACACCGAGATAGAGATGAGACTCGGGAGGATCACCCCCCAGGGGAATTTCGTCACGAACATCGAGGAGCTTGAGTTTGAGATTATTCTTGACAGCCTGAAGAAATACCAGGGGTGGGCCAAGGTAGAGGAAAGTGTGTGTGACATTTTTTCCAGTGGGGATGTGAGACTTGAGGAGGATCACCAGACTGGCGAACGGAAGTGTGTCATAAAGAACCGAATGGCCAACATCGACATTGGTGTACCGGGCGTGGATTTTGATGCACGGCTGTCGCTATCGTCGGAAGTTCCCACGGAGTACATTCCTAAATCATTCAGAAACCAATTCGAGAAAAAGAGAATTTCTTTCACTCGAAAAAATGTTCGCATCGACATGACAACTAAAAGGAGTGCCGACGTTGACGACGAGGTCGGCGTGCAACGGCAGATCGAGGTGGAATTGTTGAACCCCACTGATTTCTCGAAACCAGAATTCGTCAACTACACGTTCAAGATTCTAGACCTCATCAACTGTCGATCCCCCGTGGATGTTCAAAAGCTGTACGATGAATCATCAATCGTGAAAAATGCTTATTATTGATATTCCAGCCACGACGAGAAGAATCCCGGCGAGAGATGAGGTGTTCACGGACCCCGCCATGAGCGTGATGGGGATGATGCTCACCGCGGCGATGGCACTGGGGAAACCTGGATTTTTAGAGAGTTTTTGGGCGTAGCGGAGTAAATACATGGACAACGCACCAACCAGGGTGATTACTGATATTTTAATAAACATTTTTTTATCTATACTTTTAACTTTATCGGCTCGAAAGAGGTAGACCATACCGACAACCACCAGGTAAGACGGAAGCGCGTACAGAGTCACGTCGAATGGGTTGACTACGTCCACGATACTTTTCATATACAGTGTATAAAACACGCTCAATATAGCAGACAGAAATGAAAGAAATACCCACATGTATATTATAATAATATTAAATAAACATCGGCCTGGGGGGTGTCACCGGGCCGGCGTCCTGACGTACGACCGTCTTGTCAAAGATCATGATCTCCTCGGCATACCACGTGATTCCGATCCTCGAGTTGAAAAAGTAGACGAGAGATGGGCGCACGATGGCCATGGCGGTGTGCTGTCTAAAATCCCTGGGGCTAGGGGATTCCACCTTGTATCCATCGTGGACGACGACAGTTTTGCCATCGACCTTAAACTTCATGTTATTTCCGTTAATGCTCGGCTTGAAGTACTCCACGAATTCCTCGTCGCTGATGGTGGGAAGGGATTCCCGGACACGAGATTCGACATATTTTACGTAGTCCTGGATGACCGGTTCTGTGCCGACCGTGAGATCCAGGGACACCTTCCTGGCCGAACCCGTGTCGAATTCGGAGAAACCGAACGGGATGAAGAGACGGGGGGTTTGGATTGAAGGAGATTCTATTGAAATAAAATTACCACGACGGGCTCCGATCTTGAGATCGTCCCGGTTGTTCAGAGCATCTTGAAACGTATAGACCATGTTAAATAAGATTATCGAAAAGCTTTAACTCACATCTTCATGCGATGGCTGCAATCCAAACAGGTGATAAATATGGTCATGGGCTCGTCGGCCGATCGGGTCTGAAGCTCTGTGTAAGTTGTCTTCTTCGACTTGCACCTCCTACAGGTAAAGACCCCATCCTGGCGCGCTCCCGTCCACTTGGCATTCGACAACTGCATAAGTTCGTCGCGTTCCCTATGCTCCCTCTCCAGCTGGACTCTCCAGCAGGTGGGATCAATCTCCTCTGCAGTCAGGTTGGTGGTGTCCCACAACTCCCTAGAACGCAGACGCCCAATCAGGTCGTGTTTTTCAATCGCCTTTATCATGATCAGGAGGCGCTGCTTGTACGTTTGCTGTTTGTAGATATTTGACCACGAGTTGTTGTTCGAGGTATTCAGGCGAGACCTCAGCCTGGTAGTCCTGTGGGACACATTCATGCCTATCATGCATCTCTCGACGTACTGGACAACCTCGCCCTCAATTTTAGAGGCCATGGCAAATTCCTTCCCCGCCTTAACCAGGCCCTGGAGTTTCCTTGCCAGGAAGTTGACGTGGTTTAGGCGAAATTTGTCGTCTTCGAAATTCGTTTTCTTTTGTTTTTTTCTGGGGAGGGGGTCCTCGTCCAGATCCTCGTCCAGATCCCGCCCGTGAAGGTCCGCCGGGTCCTCGTCCTGATCCTCGTCCAGATCCTCATCCAGGTCCACCTCGGGTTCCTCGGGTTCCTCGGGTTCCTCGGGTTCCTCGGGTTCCTCGGGATCCTCGGGATCCTCAGAACCCGACAGCTCCCACTCATCTTCAATCGGATCCATATTCTCACCCCCCTTCTAACCATACTCTCCACTTATCCCTCGGTGTAAATTTTCACTCACTTCTTGATTGGTTTTTTTGGTGCAACGGGCTGTCTCACCGTTATAAAATCAGAAGCCCTCGCTGGTTCTGGAAATTTAAACGGCGCGACGGGGGATTTGAATTTTTTCCCTCCCAGGCAATTATCAGTGTGTAATTTACAACACTCGGGGTGTAGTGTACACTTATTCAGGATCGACTGACAGTCCCCCCCACAATTCGGAGTCGCGCGTTTATATGTCTCAAACAAGATAGGAAGTAAGATGATGGGAAACATCCTTATGTCTTGGGCGATAAAAAAAATCAGGACTGACACGGGCCCGCGCGCCAAAAAAAATAATTTCGTATAGTATATGTCTGGATCGAATCAAGCGAATGTCCTGAAATACTTAGGTCTCGATTATATTTTCAATGGCAAAAATGTCAACAACGTTAATAGGGAAAAGATCCTTAAGACGACACTCAAGAACAGTGGATTCAAGGGATATGTATTTACCACGAAAGGTTCGTATAAAATTGTACATCCAGGGGAAGATCCCATTCATATCCAATACATCAACTTGAAACAACTTCACAACATGGGTAATAAAAATAGTACCAATAAATTCATGTACGCTAACAGCGGTATTGAGGAAAAACCTACTCGGCTCATTGAACTGACCCACTTCTGCAAACTTGATGATCAGCCCCCAGGGTGGAACGGAAGTGGTTTGAATAAAAAACTCGAAGACTTATATAAGAAATTTGTGGGTGAGGCTGTGGAGGAGGAGACCGCCGGGAACGAGAACGCGACGCCGCAGAGGGCCCCCGGGAACGCGACGCCGCAGGGGGGCCCCAGGAACGGGAACGGGAACGGGAACGGGGGGACGACGCCGCCGGTGGGGCAGCCGGAGGGGCAGCCAGAGGAGGCGCCGGCGGCGGCGGGAGGGACGGAGGAGCCGGAGGTGATAAACGGGAACGGGGGGGCGCAGCCGGCGCAGCCGGCGGCGGGGGCGCCGCAGCAGGGGGCCGGGGTGAATATGAATAATACGAACAATGAGAACGAATGATTACTTCCTAAATATTTTAATAGTACCCCCTAGTAATGAAGAGTCTTCAGTCTAGCCTGGACGGTGATATGGGTCCAGATCTATACGGTTCGACCCTGGGTGGTCAATTCTACGAGTCTGAAGACACCGTCCCCGACCTCCCCCAGGAGGATTTAATCACAGACAGATTTAGCCCAAGTTCCCAGATTTCGAGTGTCGGATTCAATCCGCGTATCACAGATTTCCGACCCCAGGAGGTGGCTGGATCTCGTGGAACCATCGAGGTACCGCGGGAGGGATACGAGGATCCCGGCGACACCCGCCAGGATAGGCAAAATAATTTTGTAATAATGTCCTCTCTTTTCGGTGCATTAACCATTATATCTGCCCTAATTTTCGTGTAAAAATACACCGAGGGATAAAGAACAAGTACTATTAAATGAGGGAATTCATCGTAGGAATACACACGGCGCGCGAGGCCCATCGCGCGGATGATTTCAACCCATCCTACCCAGCGATCACGACGATTACTATCGAAATGAAGTTGAACAGGCTCGTGGATTTGTCAGAGTTTGAGAAGTTCATGAAGTACCCGTCCACCGTCGTGACATCTCTGGGTAAGGTGAGGACGTGGGCCCCCAAGGATACCACCAAGAATACTTTCAGAAACCAGTTCACTATCACGTCCAACGACAGTCGCAGGGTGAGGTCTGCACTGGTCTTTAAGAATGGAAACATCAAGGTGACCGGGGTGGAGGATGAACACGATGGTCAGGACGTCGCGTTCCAGTTCGAACAAATTTTTTCCAGGTTTTTTGATGTGAGTCGCATAAAAATGGAGGATCTGCATTACAGCCTCATCAACGCCAAGGTGAGGTTGAACAGAACGATCGCGTTCGACAAGCTGGCCGATTACATTGACCACACCATACGGGGGAGGCCCGATTTCCACGCGGCGCGGTGCAATTTCAACCGTTCCCCCGCGAGGAATTTTGTTCTGACAGTCTCGGGGAAGAGGGTGACCTTCTGTTGTTATTCCACCGGCACAATCATGATTCAGGGAGCCAGTACAATAAAAAATCTCGTGGAATCGTACGACATACTGCTAGACATGTTCGAGAACAATCGACACATCCTGGGAGGGCCCTCTGAAAAGGTCGAAAAAATGGACATGTTCAGGGGATATCAGATCGATAAACTATTTTCTGTGCTAAGTTTAAAATGAGTACGCGATTGGGTGATGCCAGCGGCCGCCGTTTCACGGACTACACAGCTCAGACAATCAGAAATGAGAAGATCGCAATTGACGCGGGGCTGGAGCCGTGGGACGGATATAGCTACCGTCGTTACCTCCTGGGCGATCTCTCGGGGGTTCGCGAGACCCAGCTGTGCGTCCACGGTTCGCCCGCAGGGGGGGCGCCGGTTATTACTGCCCCCGCCCCCCGGGAGGGGTGGAGTCTCCGTCGGGTGTGGAACTACCTGTTTAGTTAATCTCGTAAATAAATATCTTAAAATTCTTCAGTAAAATCTATAGAATTTTCAGCATTTTTCATACCGATTCCTAGTTTCGAGTACGACGATTCCCGTTGTTCGAAGAAATTGGTTTTAGAGCTCAGTCCCAGGGCGACCATGAAGTCGAATGGATTTTTTGAATTGAATATCTTTCCGTACCCGAGTTGAAGGCAGAGTCTATCCCCCACGTATTCTATGTACTCTTTCATCAGCCTGGAGTTGAGACCGATGAGGTCGGACGAAAGGGCCCCCTCCACAAATAATGACTCCACCTCCACCGCCGCCCTGACGATGGCGTGGACAACCTCCTGGGAGGGTTTATTTTGAAGCAGCTGAAACAATTCGCAGGCAAAATCACAGTGAAGCGCCTCGTCCCTGGAAATAAAGGAGTTCGCCATGCACAGTGCGGGGAGGAGGTTTCGTTTCCTGAGCCAGAATATACCTGCGAATGACGACGAGAACAGAATCCCCTCGACGCAGGCGAACGCAACGAGGCGTTCCGGAAAGGATCTGTCACGGTGGAGCCACGACAACGCCCACTCGGCCTTGCGCCTGATGGCCGGTATCGTTTCGATCCCCCTGAAGAGGGTGTTCTTGGTGTCCTCATCTTTCACCAGGGTATCCAGCAGGAGGCTGTACGTTTCCCCGTGAATCGACTCGTTGAAAGCCTGGTATGCGTAAAAACTTCTCGCCTCGGATATCTGAACCTCGTTGCCGAAATTCACGTCGAGGTTTTCCATGACGATGCCGTCTGACGCTGCAAAAAATGCCAGTATATTTTCTACGTATTTTTTTTCATTCTGGTGAAGACTATCCCAGTCGGCGAAGTCCTTGTCTGAGAAGGTGATCTCCTCCGCCGTCCAGAAGGATGCGACCGCCTTCTTATATAAATCCCACAGGTTGTTGTATTTGATGGGGAAAGTCACAAATCTCGAATTGTCTGGCTCGAGGATCGGTTCCATTCGTGTATCCTGGTACTTATAAACAAATTATATTTATAACTTAGTGGAGCTCGCACAGCTGGATATTTTCCCTGATGCAAACCAGGGTGCGTTTGTATACATACAGGGAATTGGGGAAGGGTTTGTCCGCCCTCTTCCTCAGCGGCACCCACCGGCCCGCCCCATCCACCTTGCATTCGACGATGTCTCCCTCGCTGTAGCCCGCGAACTGGTCGAGGGGGGTCCACGCGACTGGAATATTTGCCGCGTCTGACCTGACGAAGAGATCGTACCCCTCATCGCGAGCGGGTTCCAGATAATTGACCCACTGCCTCTCCAGGTTCACCCGATTGTGGTACACCAGCTTGAAATCGACGGTGTGCAGTTCCAGGGGTTTCCACTTGAACAGTTTGGGATCTGTGCCGTACGTGATGGGATGATTTTCCGGAGTGAAAATGATACCATCCGAGGTTGCTGGGTCATATATCTCCTCGAGCCTCTGGAGGGGATATATGGGTTTCACCTGGATCAGGTGTGACCGGTCCTCCATGTAGATGATTTCATCGACCAGTTTTGCTGCGTAGCCATGCCTCTCGGAGTACCTATTTTTGTGTACGTCGATTCCACCGCAGATGGCGCAATCTATGACGTGGTATGCACCCCCCACGAGTTCACAGTCCAGAATCGTAAGTCTCCTCGCGTATCTTGGAAATCGAACCCCCCTGAGGGTGCTCCTGGTGCCAGACCGGTTCACGTCGTACACCGCGTCACCCTCCACGATGAGGATCCTCCTCTCTCCATCCAGTTTAGTGGAGCACCAGTAATTTTCCCGTTGCAGCGTGGCAATGTCCCCGCGTTCCAGGGAGGAGGGCTGGGGGCACGGGAACCTATTCCGGGAGGGGGCCCCGAGGACGGTCCGGAGGTTCTCCATTTACTACCACTGATTATTTATGCCTCGGTGTAAAAATAAACTTATCGATAAATTAAATACAGTAAGAGAAGAGTATTAATTACGTTGAATCCCACGATTGCCGATAATATTATAAAAACGTACCTCTTGATGACCCTCACTTTCTCACTTTCGTTCACTATGCTGAAGAATTGATCCAGGACATCGACCTTCATGACGCTATACAATTAATGATTCTTATTTTTTCAGTTAAAGTTATAACTCCCCTGTGAGTAATGGACAGATTCCTCGCGAGGAAGTGGAAGACCCAGACCGAGTATGCCGGAAAAATCATTAATTGTGTATACATGGATGAGAGGGCAACCGTGAAATTCATTGGAGAGACTGACGACATATTCAGCTTCCCCACGGACAGCATCAGGAGTGATTCCGACTTCATGGAACTATTCGAAAAACTATCAATGTTTCACAAAAATATTATATTCGAGGACGCCGACATCCTGATGAAGACCCCGGTGTGGAAGTTCTTAAAGTCGGGCCACCCCCTGATGAACATTCATTCCATCTGGATACCCAACGAATTCAACACCCCGGTGGACAAATTCCACCTGGAAATTCGGGGGGAGGAACCCGTCCCCCACCTGGAGCGAAACATGGATTTGTTCGACACCCACGACGACACCATGAGGGTGCTCCTCACCACCAGGCCCGGCCCCCTCACGTACGGTCAGTATCTGAATGCCATATCGGAACCCGGGAATTCCCTCGGAATAATTCAGGAAAATTCAATAGATTTGAAATCCCTCCAGGACATTGCCAGGATTAGCGAATTAATTTCGGAATGCGACGCGAGTACGTCCACCAACCAGGAGATCAGCTCCATAACGGGTATATTGATGACGTCTCACATAATAGGGGGGCGGCTGAAATGTCCCCTCCGCAAGGCGACCGCGTGGAGTAAGAACTTCAATGCCAATTTTCGGAAGAAGCGCTTAAATATGATAAATGCCCCCCAGGAATATCTTGATTTTTTCGGAAAGAATCCTGACAGGATAGTGGATTATTGTTTTAACTCAGCTTCGCTGGAGACCCTTCTCTCCGCCCCCTTCGCCCCCCGGCACGACAAAAAGGAAGTTAAAAGAATATGTGCATTAATAAAAAATGGGAAGTGAAGACAAGACCCCCGAGGAGACCCCCGAGGACGTCGAGACGTGCGAGTACGAGGACTTCAGCATAAATGTCCACCAGAATGAGGTGCATTTCACTGGCGATATCACGAGTGAGTCGGTTCACCAGCTGTCCATGAAGATGAGGGCGCTGGACAAACGCCTCAGCCTGTTCAACGGAGAACAGATAATTCATTTGTTTATTACCTCAGACGGGGGGTGTCTCTTCTCCGGGTTCAAGTGCTACGACATAATTTCCTCCCTGAGGTGCACCATCCACACATACGCCGTGGGGTTGGTGGCCTCCGCGGGAACTTTACCTTTCATGGCCGGCTCCAAGCGGTTCATGGGAGACTATTCGTTCGTGCTGATCCACCAGCTTTCGAAGGGGGTGTCGGTGGGGGAGAAGTTCGAGGAGGCGAAGGCTAATTTGAAAAATGATAAAATGTTGATGAAAAAAATGAGGAAGCTCGTCGAGTCCAAGGGAAATGTCCCAGAGGACAAGCTGACCGAGATGTTAAAAAATGATATATACCTGGACTCCGAGAAATGTCACAAGTGGGCCATCGCCCAGCCGTGGTTTAAGTAAATTTTTTTTCAGGATATAGAATATACAGATGAATATCAAGCGCTCGGGATCATCCATGACAAACTCCCTGAACGCGCTGACTCCTCAGGCTAAAATTGTGTTCTTGGCCGCCCTGGTGCCCCTGATCACCGCCCTGACCAAGTATCGCTGGATCGATGCGGCGGTCCTCGCCGTCAGCGGCCTCCTCAGTGTTTACAACATGACGTGTCTTTCGAGTGGAAAGACGTGCACCATGTGGGCGTGGATTCTTTCCGTCACGTTCGCGGGCATGGTCGCTTTCGAATTCCTACAGGAGGATGGCCCCAAGCCGGAATTCATGAAGACAGAAACGGAGAAGGCCGAGGAGGCGGCCCCCGTGTCGGAGCTCGAGGCGGCCGAGGATGACGATGAAATGTTGAACGAAGAGGTGTTGTAAAGAAATAGATTAATTAATAGGATTTTTATACTATTCATTAATCCTCGTGGCCCTCCAGGGGAATGGTGGACAATCCCGGTCTCCCAACCAAGTTATTTATGCTATCAAATACAGTTATTCTGTGTTCGTCGGTGGTGTTCAGGGAGATGGGTGTCATTTTTATAATTTCGGGCAGCGACAGGTCGAACTGCTGGTCCTCAATCCTCTTTTCGAATGCCTGGAGGATTCTCTTACTTATGGCCGGTCCCTGTTCGAGCAACCGCGTCAGCGTCAAATCTGTTATTTTTACTAGCTCCCCACCCGTCTGGGAACGCTCCTGGCGATCCAGGCTCAGTTCGAGGCGGATTTGTCTCGACAGTTTGCCATACGCTATGGCGGCCGCCCTGTGGCCCTCCGACAGTTCCGCCAGCTTCAGGAATTGAGAAATTGTGGTCAATATGGCGGAAAAGAGATTGAACGAACCTATAATTAAAGGAACTATTGCCGACGCCTGGGCGTCGTCCCTAAAGGAACCCATGGACATGTTGGCGGTTCCGGACAGGGTGCCGACGATGATGGCCGGGAGGGTGAAGGACATGTGTCTACTTTTGTACTGACGATGACATTTCGTGTGCAGGTGGTTGTACACACTCGCTATTTCGCCATATCTTTTCAAAATATTCTCGTGGGTGGGCGTCCACCTATCCTGACGTTCCATCCTGCTACTGAAATATACTGGGAAAATATTCAATCGGACGCCATCATCAGGTCGGTGATTCCATTTTTTATTACCCACTTAATGAAATTTAACTGGCCCACCGTTGTTTCTATTACATTTCCAGGCTCTACTTCGAACTTTATACGCTGCGATCGGCAGAAGGGGTCAAAGTATTTTTTACTATATCCACTCAGCGACGACTTATACTCGATGTGAACCTGAAACAGCTTTCCATCGACATTCTTGACGTAGCTCGTGCCGTGGGTCTTCGCGAACTTCGTTACGAATTTTTCGATAGATCTCAGGGAAATCTTGAGATTACGGTGACACAAGATGTCGAGGAGGATCTGGGCGTTCTTCTCGACCCTGAAGAATGCCTCACAATTCATCAGGATGAGGCGCGACTTACCATCCATCTTCATTATTTCATCGGGTGGTGTTGTCTTTAAGTCAGTATGGATTTGGCGTGTTGTTTACATCGCGTGCCGTGCACCCTCCTTTTCCCACACAGCTTCACCCCGTTGTAGTGGGTACACACTTCCATGATCCACCTCCCCCCACTGTCCTTCTTGTTGTCTATCGCCTGGACGCACTGCTCCACCGACACCCACGGACACGCCTTGTTGACCAGGTGGAAGGCCTCCATGACCCGACAACTTTCGAGGCGGTATTCCTCCGCCTCCCTGTCCTCCCTGACCTTGGTGGCCGTTTCATTTAATATTTTAGTTATTTTGTTAATAGCTGAAATATGACGATCCTCAATCATTTCCCTTTTTAGTTCTCACGGGGTGTCTCTAACTTACTTCTGGAAATGACTTCTAATAACTAGGAAACCGGTCGCGGTGAGGGCGGCGGTGGCGAACAGGCCGAACGTGGACTGACCCCCCAGGCTCGAGAATGCGGGCACGTGGGCTGCAATCTTGCTTTGAAGCTGGGGGGAAAAGGCTCCCGCCACCAGGAGGGCCAGGAGCAGAAATTCGAACTGATTCTCCGACAGCCCCCCCGGGTAGGTGATGACGACCTCCTCGTACTCCCTGACACCGCCACCCAGGTGGCCGGTGGGGGCGGGGGGTGGCACCATTTCGATGGGGGTGCTGTCCTCCTCCTCCTCATTCATCATCATGGAGCGCTGGGCGTTTTGAATGGAGGGGTCGGAGCGAGTCTTCTGGGTGGGCATGGGGATGTTCAGGGGCACCCCCGAACCGTTACTGAGATCCACAGGATTCATTATGTTAATACTTGTTCTGGTTTTTTATCCCACCAAAAAACGCATTTAAGAGCTGTACAGGAGGCCCCCCATGCCCGCTGTAATACGCAGGATGTTGTAGTTCACGGCATACACGGGGGTGGTGAAGGTTCCCCCCCTGATCTCCAGGCGGGCCTGATCCAGGCGGGAGAAGTTCAGCGAACCGGTGGGCTGGAGGCGGGCCATGTCGTCGCAGAAGGGCATGACCATGGTGACATCCTCGAAACCACCCCCCTCGACCACCGGCACCGCCGCGAGGGATCCGTGGAGGTGGGGCCGCCCCGTTCCATATCCGGTTCCGTAGTAGCTCGGGACCTGGTTGAAGTGGGGCACCGCGGGGCGGGCGTCTCCCACGTCAGCTCCGTTCAGCTGGATCTTGATGGGGTTGGTCGAGTTGAAGCTGGCCTCGTTGCCCACCGACGCCAGGAACTTGACCGGGTGGTTGAATGTCAGGTCGACCCTCTCCTCGAGGCCGCTCACCGCCACCTTCTGGGTCTGGTGAATCAGCATCTCCTGGGGGGTCGATACGAACAGCTCGCGCTCCGCCACGTCCAGGTACATGAACTTGGCCCACACCTGGTACGTCTTGTCCTCGAAATCCATGTTGCCGGTTATGAGCGCGGGGGCGGCACCGCCGGTGGGGCCATACCCCCGCCCCGAGCCGGCAGCCCAGTAGATGCGGATCTCGACGTCGTGGAAGGCGAGGGCCGCCAGGGGGAGCGACTGGGCCATGTTCTCCGAGAAGAAGAACTTCAGCGGGTAGAAATAAGAATTACCCTCGGGGGTGCCCACCTGGGTGAAGGCGGAGGCCGTGGCGTCGACGGCGGTCGTGTGGATCTCCCGCACGGCCCCCACACACGAACCCCCCGCCTGACTGCCAACAGCAGACCGGGACGAGTGACACGCCATCAGGTCCTTGAATACCTTGGTGGAGAAATCGAAGTCCTGAGAATCAATCTGCTGGCCCCCGATGAAGAGCTCCACGTGATCGATGACGGTCGACCAGTCCACCAGCTCGGTGGCGCCGGCGGAGTCGGAACGGGTGATGTAGACGGAGTTGAGGAGGTCCCCCTTCCTCTCGAACCTCACCGACGACATGGCGTTGGCCTTGGGGGAGTTCTGGATCACCTGGGTCTCGATAACCGAAGAGAAATTCGTGTGCCTCTTGTAGGTGGACCGGAAGAAAGAGATTTCTGGATTTCCGGTGAGATGCACGTCTTGCTGTCCAATCGCAACTAACTGAGCAACTCCGGACATTTGGTTTACCATTACCAATTAAAATTTTTTTCATGGAATCTCGCGAATCTCCCGAAGAACTTGAACCACGCCGTCCTGTCCGTCACGAATGTCGACGAGACACCTGTGGCCCTCCCGGAATTCCCATATCGTCTTGAATCCCATTATAACCTCCGCCTTGCGGTATCGAAAGGGAACCTTCACCTCCATCAGGTCGAGTTCCACGTAGTACCTCTCACCGCGCCTGTAAATGGGTTTTGTGACGGTCATTTTTTTCAGACCTACAGGTAATACGATGTCTTTAAACATGAAGGAAGTATATGGTTTAATAATATTTTTTTTAGTGCCATATTACTGTTCTCAAATTTATAGAATGAAATTGATGCTACCCGGGGGGACCGGGAAGCCGAGCAGGGAGGGCATCGAGAGGGTCACCGAAACCATGCCCATAACCTTCGCGTTGCCCATGATGGTATTTCTATTCGTGCAGGGTGTGTTTGACGTCGTGAACGAGCTGGCCCCCGGGATTCCCTTCATAAAATATGTGGTCCTCCTGGCGGGGATTCCCCTGACCCTGGTGGTATATAACTTCGCGGGGGTCACCGCATTCTACACCCCCCTGGAGAGTGAATTCTGGACGACGACCGCCAGGTGGTGGGCATTTCTAATCGGTCTGTGGACTTTCGCGACGGCCCAGACAATGTATTTGTCGGTCCTGTTTCTCGCGAGGATCTCCATCACGTGGGTACACACCCTCGCAGGTTTCTTCCTCGCAATTGTTAAAATGGCGGTGAAGGACACGCCCCTGGAGGTCGTATTCGATTTCTCCTACGCGGTCTTCAAACAACTCGCCGATTTCATGGATGTGGTGGAACCCATCGTGGAAACTCTGGGCGCGGGGGCCAAGGCGGCCAAGGGGGCCGGTGACGCTATTGAAAAGGGGATAACGAGTGTATTTAGGTAAGGTAATAATAGTGGGCCCTGCGGGACCAGTATCCACGCGCCCTCCCCACCGACCACGGACGCTTGCCCAGGTCCCTGTTCACTGCGTTGTGGAGTTGAACAAAATATCGAAAGGGGTCCCCCCACCCCGAGGACATCTCCCCGTGCTTGGCAAAATTTGTTCGACACTTGACACACGGGAGGACGTGACCCAGATTGTCTATCACCCCCTTCCACTGGGGGGAGGGGGACGCCAGGGATTCCGCGTGGAGTACAGCCCAAAATATCGGCCCGAATACAGACGACTTGTAATTTCGTCGATAGCGCCCGGATCCTGAAAATTTACCGCGGGGAATGCGGAAACGCCTCTGAGTCACCCCCACCCGCGTCCTCATCTTACGGGGGTTCTTTGCAAGGAATGCATTATAATCGCCCTGGGACTCCCGGCCCCCCGTGTGGGCCCTCCACAGGGCACCCCGGGATTTGAAGCAATTCCGGGGAATTCCTGGGAACAACCTGGGATCTATTTTACTCAGGGCATCCAGAAATTCCCTCGTCCTCCTGGAGGGACGGGGGGCGCTCCCCAGTATGACGAATTTAACGACCAAGTCCATTACTGTAGGTCGCTTTTATTTTTATCCTAGGTGATAACAATACACCCATGGATGAGGACACCCTCAAAAAAATTAAGAAATTGAGAATTCGAATTACGAAAAATGTCGTCCGTGATGGAAAGAAGCGCCGCGTCAAGAAAACAGACGAGGAATTGATGAACGACCTGGACAGGGCCCTCCGCAAGAAGGTAACCACCCCACCCAATCTGCCAAACCTCGTACCAAACAACAAATCCAGCCCGGGGGGTAACCGTGTCGTGGCGGCCGCGAAAAAATTATTGTCACCGATAAAGCCGCCCAAAAAATCAACCAGGTTATCGTGGCTGCTGGGGTGGACCAGGGCCCTCCTGGCCTCGTCCCTGGTGTGCCACCTGTTCTGTGCGTTTTGCTTCTTCCACTACAAGAAATTCTACGTCTACGAATTCGGAGAAGCCGTGGCGGACGAGTGGTTCCACAAGTGGGCGAGCTGGTTCGTGGGACACACCAACACCTACATGTCCACCGCCATCTCGGAGTTCATCCAGATACAGCTGTCACCCCTGGGCTACGGAACCAAGCTCTTCGCCTGGGTGACAGCCCGCGGGGCAGTCATATCCCTCCAGTCCACCCTGACGGCAACGATTCACGAAATATTCTACAGAGCCAAGTCGTACTTCAAACCCCACGAACGACTCTACGCCGTGTTCAGGATGTGCAACTGTTACACCAAGGCCAAAAGTCTCGTGGGGAAGAAGGGCTCGATCCGGGACCTGGAAAAACTCACACGTAAATTCATAACGAAAATGAATGGGGAATTCGCCAAACTAGATATGCTCCCCCACGTGCTGCTCCCCCACTCCCACATCGTCACACCCAATTTACCGTTACTCCGGGAGAATATGAAGAAAAACATGAACGGGAGGGGGAATCCAGGGATGGTCAGGTTCCAGAATATGGGATACGTATCCCTGGCCCACTCCCTCCGGGCGGGCGCCCTCGCCTCGGTCCCCCTCGCGGCCCTGAGAATGATTCGTCGCTAATTGCGTCGACAATCATTATTAATGAATAAATAATAAGATTTATTAATTAATAATTAGTAGGGACACTCTGCGAATTTGCGGAGTTCCTCCGGAGCAGACGATTCGAACGACTTGAGGACATCCCGCACGACGCCCTGGAAGTATCGCTCATCCCACACCACCTCCTGGCTGGCGGGGGTACCCCCGTCCACCGCCTCCACCAGAATAGCCTTTTCGTAGCCCAGGAGGTACATGTACGCCATGACCTGTACCCTCTCGTAATCGCGAACCTCCTGGAAAAGTTTATTCATGCGATTCTTGAACTCAACCACAGTGTCATCGGTCCTCGCGTCAATCCTCCCCACCAGGTCCATGTAGGGGGATATGCTCTTTCTGTAGAACCGGGGGTCCCTCTGGAGGGACATACCGGAATTCGCAGCAAAATTTTCGAAGACCCTGTTCTCGTACTTGGTCCCGAAATCCGTGTTCAGGCGGCGGGTGAATTCCCCCCTGGCCAGTTCGGCGTCTTTCTGCAATTTGGTGAATTTCCTCTCGTCCAGGGACGCAGACCGCCTCAGCTTCCTGTCAATTCCCATGTTCACCTTTTCCCGGAGTCTATTCAATTCGGCGGTGGTGGTGGGCACACCGTCGCTGAGACTCTCGACCAATTCTGGAAATTCTGCGTGGACAACTTGCTTGGAATGCAGCCACGTGGGCACCTCTCCGATCCGATTCACGTAGGCAGTGAATGCCAGGGTGGAATGGCGCTTCAGAACCCTCTCCCACCCATCGCGACGGGTTTTGAAGGGGTTCCTGCCCGAGAGGGCGGCGAGTTCGCTGGCATTCAGAGTTATCCTGGTCATGTCGCTTTTTATATTACTCATGATTTATTCCTCGGTGAGAAAATATTTTTTTTACGTGAAGGGAAGTCCAATCATTCCATTATGAATCACAGCGACCCCATAATTCATCGCGTATAATTTTACGTGGGCGGAGTCTCCCTCGGTTCCGTCTGTCGTGATGACCGACTCGATCTTTCCGAATCTCGAAAGATTAATGTAACCGTCGGGAACGAATTTGTTGGATATCGTTCGAGAAATAAATTGCCACCTGCCAAAATACCTCGAGAAATTGGTGGCTTTCTCATACACGTCAAATATCTTCTCGTTGGAGAAATATTTCTCTCCATTCAGATACACCTCGAATTTCGTCACCGAGTCGTGGAATTTCATTTCCGTTTCGCTCGCGTCGCGGATGATCAGCAGGAATGCGAAAACGGGATTCCTGAAGTACAAGTTTGACTTCTCAAAGTAAATTCTCTGCAACTGCAACTGGGGGAATACGTAGGTGAGCCTCCGCATGCTGAAATAATCTCGGTGAATTCCATCGAGATATCCCCCCCGAATCCTGACGGCGGCGGTGGGGGGTGTCACGTTCTCGATCATGGCGTGGGTACCGATTCGAAATTGGAGGGTGTGGTATCGCATCGCACAGAGGGGGAATGCCCTCTCGATCCCCTCCCCGAACATAGGTATTCTGAACATAAATTCTCCCCCCCTGCGTATGGAGTCGGTCGAGCCACCGTCGTAACTCAGTGACTTCCCAGAGAGGTAGTCGTTCACGGAATGAGATTTGGGCTCGTTCGTTATCTCCTCCCACTGGGTCAGGAAATCACCCGTCCACCTCGATATGGTCTGACCCCCCGCATTCAATTCAACGTAATCGATGACGCCGTGAATTGAATCATTTGGTAAAAATTTAACGCAATTCTCCCACCTCAGAACCAGGTGCGAATCTATGATCATGTCGGCCGCCCCCTGGGGAATGTGACACACGTACTCCCTCCCCCCCTTATTCAGACCCTCCGGCGCCGACACTGGAATTTCAACCACATCAATCATGAATGGGTGAAATTTTTCAATTTTCTTCACAAAGTATGTCATCTTGGGATCGCCAGTCAGATATAAATCCTCGACACCGTACGACAACAACTGCATCTTAAACTAAAGTAGTTTTTTTATTATTGTACTTTTTTGACTCTTCTTGGATGCACCCTCGGGGGGGCCTTTCCTCTTCTTGGACATCTGCATCATCTGTTGTGCAGCCCTCCAGAAGGAGGGAGAACCAAACTTGAAGTGACTCCTCAACTTGGCCCGATACCAGAATATACAATCTGATATGGCATTTGATCTTGATGTCTGGTCCAGAACCAGACACTCGAAATTCTCAGAACACGCGTCGTACACGTCGTTGAATTCGGCCATCGAGGGAAATATTCCAAAAAATTGTCGGTAGAGTCTCTCCCGGTTGCTCTTTATGGGGTCCCTGTACACAATGCAGTAGTCGAAATTGCTCCTGGCGAAGGGGGGGACGTCCAGCGCGTACTGGGTGGATATTATGGTAAACAATTTATAGTGACGACCGTTCAACATGAGATTTCGAAAGAGTGGATCCTTGAAGAAACTTTTGTCATACATGCAGTCGTCCAGGATTAACAGGACGGGCTGTACATTATTCTGTTTTATCATGGCCCTCTGACGATCAAATATATTGGACAGTATGGAAGAATCGTACTCGTGATGAATAAAAACACCCGGAATGAAACGAGAATAAAAACCGTTCGACTCCTCGGTTCCAGATATCACGACGGCCGAACCAATTTTATCCTTCTTTGCGTGAAGAACATCCGCGATGAATGTGGACTTACCACTTCCCCTCTTTCCGATCACCAGCAGCGTCTTGTCATCGGGAATCGATTCCGGATCCCACTTTTTCAACTTTAGGGTCTTCGTCATGACCCGTATCTATACTGGTATTTTATATTTTTAATCATCAGATATTACAACGGAAACACATGCCCCCCGTACCCATCCTAATATTAATCTTCATCCTAATTTCTGCCGTGGCCATTAGAATTTCACAATACAGGGCGAGCAGGGGAATTGTTCTGGATTCCACCAAATTCAACTAGTGATACCTGTATCTCCACTTCAACTGCAGATCGTCAGAACGCCTATCCCGCCGACTTCCCTTCCTCTGGATGTAGAGGGAGTCGCTCAGCCATATGCATGTTCTTTTAGAAACGGGTTTTTCGTACAATCCCTCCACGATTCTATCGAAAAATTCATCCATCCGGGTCATGCTCCGGATGTCCCCCTCGACGGTGTGAACCATCCACTCGGGGCGGTACACCTCATCCTGGCCCACGAATGCATCCCTCAGGTAGACCACCACGTCCCTCCGCGAAATATCAACGGACCCCCTCCCCTCCGGACAGCCCCGGAGACAGACAGACTCAATCTCCCTCTTCATGGTGGAGTCCTCGAAGTACGAAAATTTTCGTCTGTCCACCGCGTGACCCCTGGTGTTCAGACCATTCTTCGTCTGGATGTTGGATGACGTACCATCGCGGAAGTAAATTACGAGGTCCGTTTTTACCTTTAATTTGTTAAGAATTTGAACTCTATCTATTTCCTTACTAAAATATTTTCTGAAATTTTTGGGCCCCAACAACCTCTCGGCCGTATAGCCACTCCGAGCGATGGTTCCAGTCATTTACTCAGTGGGTGCGAACCCCTTAAGTTCCTCGCGTTGCTGACCCGGCTCACAGGGACCCACGGCCATCCACACGATGTCGTCGTATTTAGTTATAGACCCCACCCTCGGGTCGGAGGGGGGAGGCCTGGCCAGGGAGTTCATGTGCAGGGGGTCCAAATTATACTGGGCAAAAAATTCAGCAGCCTCCCGCGACGAAAATAACCCGATGGATTCGATGGAATCATCCTGATGAATTACCTGCAACTCCCACCGAAGAAAGAAACCGTGAAAATGAATGTAGGTATTCATGTCTTATACTATCTACGCCCATATCCCTCGGTGGTTTTTTGTACAGTGTCAATCATTGTTATTATATGCTTTTGTAACATTTTTTTGTATCTATACTCCATCCTGGAGATATTCTTCGTTTTTGAATCCACCCGAGCCCTGGTCAGCATCAGGTCCTGGCGTATATCCGAAATATATTCCTGGCCGTAGGCTATTTCGATTTCGACAGGCTCCTCGGGATCGCTGGGGATCGCCCGGACAGTCTCCTTATATAATTCTTCGTCAGACAAACCGTACTGGTCTGGACCCGGGATTTCATCAGTTGCATATAGTATCAAGAACATCACGTGCCGGGGGGGTGGGTCGGCGGCGGTGAACGTCATTTGTTCCCGGGGAAATCTTCGTTTAAGCCTGATGAAGATCCCGTTGCTCTCCACCACGTATCTCTTTCCCTCGTGCTTAACAAAATTCAACTCCCTCTCGTACCCCCTAATCCTCTTGCGGAGATCTGATAATTCCCTCCCCATGACTGCACTCTTGTCATGAAACCTACTATCCAAATTCGAAACCACGCGGTGCATATATCATATGCACGAAAAAACTGAAAAAAAATTTTTAAACCTCATGATAAATGAAGGAAATCCCCTTCAGAGAGGATTACCAGTTGTACGGGAGGGTTACCAGGGTCCTGGGAAATATGCGTTTCACCCTGTTGTGCTCTGATAATATTGCCAGGATTGGAATCTTGAGGGGGAAGATGTATCGGCGAAAGTGGCTGAAAGTAAACGACGTGGTCCTGGCCGATGTCAGGGAGTTTCAGGATTCGAAGCTCGACATAACCCACATCTATGATAATGACGACATCAAGTACTTACTGAAATTACAGGAAATCGATTACAAATTTTTGCACGGGAAAGAGGAGGACTCGGAAGAAATTACCCAGGAGGAGATCGAGGAATCTTTCACGTTTGACGAAACCACAGGAATCGGCCCGGAGGACGTCGAGTTAGACATCGATGACATTTGACCTGCTGAAACAAGTTGCAACCGACATCGACTCGATCCAACTCAGGTTTTCCCAGTTTTTTTATCCCAGGTTTTCTTGCGAATTTTTTTTTCTCCGCATATCATACAACTATTCAACTATGGCAGGTGGTCTTCTCCAGCTTGTCGCATACGGCGCACAGGATGTCTATCTCACTGGTCAACCTAAAGTCACGTTCTTCCAGGCGGTCTACCGTCGCCATACCAACTTCTCCATGGAGACCATCGAGCAGGTCAGCAACGGTTCCTGGAGCTCAGGCGGCCGCATCTCGGTGACGATCGCCCGTAACGGTGATCTCATCGGCGAATGCTTCATGGAGCTCGTCACGACCCGCCCGGGTATGGACTGGAGCTGGGCCGCGGAGCGGGCTGTGCAGGAGGTCGAACTGACAATCGGAGGTCAGCGGATCGACAAGCACTACCAGCGGTGGTGGCGTCTGTATTCGGAGCTGTACCTCAACGAGACAAAGAAGGCCAACTACGGCCGCATGACGTCAGCTTCCATCACGAACACGCGCGTGTTCCTCCCCTTCCTCTTCTTCTTCAACCGTAACCCCGGTCTCTTCCTCCCCCTGATCAGTCTGCAGTACCACGAGTGTCGCATCGACATCACGCTGGGAAGCGACTTCACGAATGACTTCGATGCGGGCCAGACGAAGATCTGGGGTAACTACGTGTTCCTGGATACCGAGGAGCGTCGTCGGTTTGCACAGAAGTCCCACGAGTACCTCATTGAGCAGGTGCAGATGACGGGTGTGGAGACCCTGACAGCCGGCACAACCTCGTGCAGCGGCACTTTCCGTCTGTCATTCAATCACCCCGTCAAGGAGCTCGTCTGGGCGATCTCCGACTTCGCCACCGTGGGCCAGAACGACACGTCCCTCTGGAACTTCACCACCGAGTGGGGCGTCCCAGCCGGGTCGACATCGCTCGTTCCCACACTGACGACCAGCGGTGCTACCAAGAGTGGTCTGGGTGGCGGTTCCCCGTCCCTGGCCTCCACCGGTCTCATGTGGTCTGAGGGCCTCACGGAGGCCGCCGGTTCCCCCGGTTCCGCGACGGTGCTCTCCGGTACGACCAACGAGATGAAGTTGATGCTCAACGGTCAGGATCGCTTCAAGGCGTCCAGCGGGAAGTACTTCAACCAGGTGCAGCCCTTCTACTACCACTCCGGTAACCCCTACCCCGGTATCGGTTGCTATTCCTTCGCGCTGAAGCCGGAGGAGCTCCAGCCCAGCGGGACGTGCAACTTCTCGCGCATCGACAACGCACAGCTGCACATCACCTCCACCTCCGCCGTGGCGAAGTACCTCCACCTCTTCGCAGTCAACTACAATGTTCTGCGTATTTCCAGTGGAATGGGCGGTTTAGCATTTTCCAATTAGCGTAATGATAGGGATAATTATTTTACTCTATTAATAATATATTAAAAATCAAACATTGAGATATTTCAAGTATCCCAATGTTTGAAATGAACTCGAAAAAACTTCGAGCTTCAACAAGTTAGAGGTAAATAACCATTGAATACAAATACAAACATGAGCACAAACGAACAGGACGCAGAGAGATTACTGCAACAGCGAAAAATGGTTTTGTACAAAGAGAACAGATCTGTCATTACTAGGGTATTTAGGGAACTTCGCAAAAAGAAAAATGGAGAATTCTTCGCTCGGCAAAATTACTACTGTTGTTCCTCATGTGCTGTGAGTGCTATACCAGATGAATTGGATAATTGGGTATTTTATCATATGCAGGATAGAGATGATCTTATAGAGGATCAATGTGTATCTCTTGGCTGGCAAGGAGATGTCAGTAAAATTGTTGAACTTTTCACCAGCGAGATTGGATCGTCGCCATTGGTAGATGTAAAGTGGGATGGTTCTTCTTCAACGCGAATCTCATTGACATTCAGATCAGACAATCTCGAGTAAGGCGTGACGCTGAAAAGGATTTCTGCATTTTTCCGTGTATTCTCAGAAGAGATGGTCCAGGAAATGTTGAAAAATCTTCGCCGCCATGAAAAACAAGTTAGAGACAATTCACCATGTGCATTAATATGCCACCGAATAAAGGTGATAGGAGACCAATCGAAAATAGCACAGACTACCTCAAATGGGACGGGCAAACATGGAGGCGTTTCTGCATGCACGAAAGGGAACGCAAAAAATGCAAAAAATGTGGAGGAGCCAGTATTTGCATACACCTCGTGCAAAAATCTAATTGCATGAAATGTGGAGGAGCCGGTATCTGCGAACACAAAACGTATCGAGTATACTGCAAAACGTGTAAAGGGTCGGGACTCTGCCCTCACCAAAATAGAAAAGGCCGGTGTATCGAGTGCCCCTATACAACAATCCCTTCTGGAATTTGTAAAATATGTCTTCAGGCGCTACTGGGTCCTAAACGCATGAGAACTGGAATCTGTGCCTCCTGCGATCCAGACGTACCCGAGAGAATCGAGATTGTCTTTGGTAACGCGATCATCGAGGCATTCGGCTATCCACCCAACGCCAGGGATAAGACGATGGCATCCGGTTCCTCATGTAAAGGCATTTCGAATCGACGTCCAGATCTTCTGTGGATCAATCCCGGGAAGGTTGCCGTGGTCGTTGAGATCGACGAGGATTCTCATTCTACTAGAGAATCTTCGTGCGAACTGAAGAAGATCAGCGATCAGAACGAAGCGATTCAGTCAATTGATGGATGCGAATGCATCCCAGTCCATACAATCCGTGTGAATCCTGACGCGTACGACGGAGGACGTGTTTCGATGCAGGAGAGGGCGGAGAAGGTTGCCGAGATTCTCAAAGACATTCTTCACGGGGACCATGAATACGAGCAGAACGGTTACATGAAAGTCATATTCTGCTATTACCACAGCAAGTCTCAAAAGCACGTCGACGCCCACATCGAGTGCGGGCAATTCGATGTGTCCATCACTTGATTTCTTTTTGCCCATTTACTATAACATGACTAAACATGATCACACACAGTGTATCAAATCCGAACCAGCTGTGAACTGGAAATGTATTATTTTCACATTGATCCTCTCGGGTGGGTACTGGTTCCTTCCTCAGAGGAATAAATGGATTTTGCTGAGCCTCCTGTACTTCCCCTATATACTTCTAGCGTATTATGATCACTGGTATCAGTGCAAGAGAAACATGGGACCAACGTATCTGGCAATGTTCTACTGGTGGGCAAAGCCGAAGGACAGTCATCAGGTTGAGGCGTACAAAAACTGGTGTCCCGACATCAAGAACAGAGTTTTCATGATTGACCTGGTCATCCTCGGGATCGGAGTTCTCCTCCTGCCGTCGTTTATTTCATGGAAACCCAAATAATTTTTTGGATTCTAATTTATTAAAAATCAAACACTGAGATATTTCAAGTATCCCGGTGTTTGAAATAATTATTTTTTTTGAATTATAATATCAATGAAACGGACCATCACATCTGTTCTGGGCGAGAGTATTTTCATTGGTTTGTTTGCGATGGTGGTTTATCTGTGCATCGCCTATTTGGTCGATAATATGTGGCTGAGGATATTTCTGATCGGTTCCCTCACCCACCTCCTGTTCGAGTTCGGACCGTTCGGTAACGTGAACAAACAGTGGTGCGACAAATCATTCCCTAAGTAAAAAAATAATTTATCAAGTAAGAATAATGTCTTCTCACTCGAATTCAGTGAATAGGTCTTACAACTCACGCTCCGCGAGATCCCGGAATGTTAGCCCGGCGGGAAGTTCCGTAAATTCCTCCGGTCGGTCCATCCAGAATTTTAACTTTCAAAACAACAACCAGAACTCTGACATCCCTTATACCCTGATTCGAATCAGCGGAAGGTATTACGTGCGGTACGGAAGAAACTCAGCTCTCGTCCGACCCCTCAGACTCCTCTCGAGGGAAAATTTAATTTTTGTTTTGCACTCGCTGTATTACGAGACTGGTGTTCACAGGAACGCTAACATCAATAGTACAAATAACAAGAATACTTTGATGACGTTTTTGTACCCCTACCTGAGGGCAGTCATGCCAGGGAGGGCGAATTCTTCTTTCGGTGGGGTCGTCACCCAGGCACTGATAAATAGTATTCCCTAAATTAATAATTTTGTTGTTAGTATAATATGCAGAATATCAGGTCTGTCATACTAAGTCGATCAAATCGCAAGAGAAAATTCAACCAGTTGAACTATTTGCTTAATGGTGGAGAATATAACATTAACATCGCAGATGAATATGGAAAGACCCCGCTCATATGGGCAATAGATTATGGTTACAATGACTTGGCGGAATTGCTAATCAGCCACGGGGCCAATGTGAACAAAGCCGACACCCTCATAGGTTATACACCCCTCATCTATGCAATTGGTGAAGATAATGAAAAATTGGTGAGAAGTCTTCTCAGGGGGGGAGCGTCTCCAGACAAACAATCTAGAACAGGACACCTACCTATTTTTTATGCAGTAGATAAAAATAACGTCAGGATTGTCGAACTACTTCTCGCGGCGGGAGTGTCTCCAAACAAGATGGATTCTTATAGACGAACTCCCCTACACACTTCGATCATGAGCGGGCGATTTGATGTGGCAAAATTGCTTCTCAAGCATGGAGCGGATCCAAATAAGAGAGACATGATGGGACGAACGCCTCTGCACTGGCTGGCCCACTGTGGACGACCGGGATCTTCCAATATTCTAAACCTTCTCATCAACAAGGGTTCCAACCCGTACATGAAAGATAACATGGGAGTCGCGCCACTCGAATTGTTTTACAATAAGAAAAATGTAAGCCTAAGTAAATTAATGAAGAATAAATTTAAGAATTCTATTTTGAATAGAAAAAATAACAAAGTCTATAGAATTGAACAGTTTCTTCATAACAGATCGCGAATGATGGGGAATAATAATTTTTTAGAAAACAAAAATAATAAAATTTTACAGAAGACGATCAAATCACTGAAGTCAAAAATGAACAGAGAAACAAACGACACATCTTTAAAAAATCTCAAGAATAAAATCAATTATTTACAGAAATTTCGTAATAATACTCTATCAGAGCGACAACGATACCTCGAAAAAACAAAAACGTTGAATAAAAAAACAATTGTAAATTTTGCCAGACATATGACAAGTTAATCAATTATTGCCAGATTTTGAAAAAACTGGTAAAAATTGAGTTCAGTTACGCTTTCGTTTCTTGGTTTGCACTTTGAGTATTTTATTTCGAAT
>Ga0181561_10000667_pt1 | contig 29233 bp, 15 predicted proteins | sample 011ome_19_FD_133760 | JGI IMG/M metagenome (GOLD analysis project Ga0181561, IMG submission 133760) | Coastal salt marsh microbial communities from the Groves Creek Marsh, Skidaway Island, Georgia - 011510BT metaG (megahit assembly) | ecosystem: Environmental > Aquatic > Marine > Intertidal... | reverse complement strand
CGGGTTTCTTCTTCTCCGTCTTCCCGCCGCCCAACCCGAACCGCGACGCGAACGACCTCGGCGCGTCCTCGGACGGCGGCGCTCCCGTCCTCCCTCCCCCGCGGGACCCCCCCCTCCCGCTCGTCGCGACCGCGTCCCCGAGGCGCTCCTTCGTGCGCTCCCACCGCCGATCTCGAGACTCGTCCGAGCGCGTCCTGTTCCCTAATAATCCGACGCGATCGTTTGACTCGATGTCGTCCGCCGCGCCCGAGCCCGAGTCGTCGCTCCCGGTCCCGATGTCGCGCTTCCTCAAGTCGTAGTAGTACGGACATCCCGCGCCGACGACGCCGTGGCCCTCCACGGCGGCGAACGACGCGCGCTCCCTCTCCACGACCCTTCGGCCCTCGCTGACGTGGAGGTCCATCTCGAGGTCTTTATCGTCGCTCTCGAACGTGTACTTATCCCCGAGCTTCGCGCCTCTGAACCCGGGGAGGCACGAGCAGCACGACGCCGTGAGCTTGTCGAAAAAGCCAAACAAAATCGCGGCGCAGTACACCCCGAGAACCATCGGGAAATACGCCGCGAAGTGCTGCGCCGCGACGGGGACGTTCTCGTACATCTTAGACGTGAACGTCGTCTCTCGTCCCGTCTCTTGAAGCGAGTGCACGAGCATGATGAAGTTCAGAGACAGCGGCGCGGAGTACCGACACGTCAGCGCCGCGTTCAAGAGGAGCGAAAACGAATCCGTGTGCCGCGGGACGAGCTGATAAAACGAAAACATTCCGAGTCGGAACAGCGAGTACTGCGCGCAGTAGACCATGTACCCCAGCGGGATCATCACCGCGACGTGGATGCCGCCCTCGGACCCGGACGACGCCGCGGTCCTGACCAGAGCGCTGAACGGGGAGACGTCCGAGAGGTTCATCGCCTGCGTCGTCCACATCGTGCACTCGGACCAGACCACGAGCGCTGAGAACACGCCGAATAAGACCGACGCGACGCGCAGCGCGAGCGGCTGCGCGCGGCACTTCCACCACCACTCGATCTTCTCCGCCGTCTCGCCAAACTTCGTGTTCCGCGGCGGGCGAAACGGCGACCGAAACCGCGCTTCGCCGCCGCCGCCGCCGCCGCCCATCAAGCACGACTTGCCGTCGATCGCCGCCGCCGTGGCCACAGCCTCCGCCTCCAACGCCTGCATCACGCACGTCGCGTACTGCGCCGCGGTCCTCCGATACACCCTCAAGCACCGGTGCAGCGCCCTGCGGAGCCGCACCAGGTCCTTGATCTCGTCGTAATCGTAATCGAGAAAGTCGTCCTCCTCCTCCGGAGCCGTCTCGTCCTCGTACGCGCCCGCCGACGCCAACGCGTCCGACGCCGACGCGAAGACGCTCGCCTTCGGCGTCTCGTTCGCGATCGTCTTCATCGCCCACCTGAGCGGGTGCAGCCTGGGCATCACCTCCTGCGTCGTCTCGCTCGCGCGCGTGATCTTGCGGAGCTTGTGGTGCGCGTTCTTGAGCGCCTCCGCGGCGACGCCGACGCGTCGCGCGGCGCGTCGCGGCCGCGTCTCGACGTCTGCGCTCCGCCACATGCTCCGCGGGATCTCGACCAGGCCGTACCCTAACAGGAACACCCCGGTGACGATGCCGAACATGTTGGAGACGACGATGCCGAACCCGCTCAGACCCGCGGTCGTGAGCGTGCCGTACGCCACGAGGATCACGACGCCGAAGACGATCACGGAGAGGATGACGCCGTAGAAGATCAAATTTTCCCGCAGCGACGTCTTCAGCCGTCCGATCACGCTGAAGTCCGCGGCGTCCTCGTACATCTGGTGTATCGGCAGCAAGAACCACGTGAGCGCGAACGTCGTCCAGTACGTCAGGTCCCACAGCATCCCCAGGTGCGGGTGCGGCTCGTTCTTCATCGTCGCCGCGACGTCCGCGGGGACGAGCGCGAGGACGGCGAGAGCGAACGTCCACGAGAAGAGGACCTGCAGGCGGACCGCCCACGTCGTCTCCGCGGCGGCGAAGTGTCGCAGCATGAGGATCGTCCCGACGACGACCGCGGCCGCGGCGGGGATCCCGAACGACGCCTGCGGGTTGCCGTTCCCGGAGTCGTCGCTCATGGTGGACGACGGACGGACGGACGGACGGACAGGAGAATGCCGACTCGGAATTCGGAGCGAACGCGACGAATAACGAGCGCTGTCAACGGAAACGCGTCGTCGCGTCGGCTCCCGCGCGCGTTCGCGGCGCGGAGCGGGCGCGGAGGAAGCGCTCGACGCGCGGCGCCGCGTTCGCGCGCGAGTGCGAACGCCGCGTTCACGCGCGAGGTCGAACCCGCGGTGCGTTCGCTCGTCGCGGCCCGGCGCGGGGAGGACTGCGCGGCGGCACGCGCCTCGAGATTCGGGCGAGCGCACGCCCGGCCACACTTTCCACGTGGCGTGGAACTGCGTCGTCGCTCGCTCGCCTCGGAGAAACCCTCATTCATATCCATGTGGAGCGCCGCCGCACGCACGGCGACCGCGTCGGTCTCGACCGGCGCGGCGACGCTCTCGCGGCGACGCCTTCACGGCGGTCGCGATGTCCGCGCGCGCGCGGTGACCCGCGGTCGCCGCCGCGGCCGCGACGCGCGCGGCGTCGCGCCGCGCGCGGCGGCGTCCGCCGACGAGAAGGATTCATCAGACTGCTGCGGCGACGACCCGGGCCACGAGGACGACTCGAAGGAGCCCTCCAAGGCGATGGGCGGGTACGCGGACACCGCGGGCGCGCTCGTGGACGCCGCCGGCGACGTCGTCTGCCCGATCGACGAGTCCGCCTTCGGCGCCCCGCCGTGGGATCCCGCGAACGGCGACGACCCGATATCGAACGAGACGCTGCTGAAGATCGTCCTCTCGCAGGTCCCGGACCGGGAAGTCAACGAGCTCGTGTGGGAGGCGCTCGGGTACGTGAAGAGCATCGAGCTCGACATGGAGACGCTCGAGGGCGAGGAGGTGTGGTCGCCAGACAACGTCTTCCCGAAGTGGAAGGCGGCGTACCCGGAGCCGCCCGATGTCATCGGCGTGCGGAGGAAGTACTGGCCGGAGATCGACGCGCCCGTCAAAGCCGCGTGCGCGGCGCTCACGAGGTCCGTCGCGGAGGAGCACAAGGCGGGGATCAAGACGACGCTGCGGCACTACGGGTGGAAGGGGTTTCGCATGGACGGGTTGACGCCGAACATGACGCGACGCGCGCAGGTGGCGAACTGGCTGCTGTACTACCGACGCGAGCTGCGGGGCGTGTCCATCGAGGAGTTAAAGCGGCGAAGGGAGGAGCGGAGGAAACGCGAGGAGGCGGAGAACAAGACCGCGGCGCCGACGGGGACGACGAAGCAAGGCGTCGTGTGAGCGCGAGCGGAGTGCGTCGCGCGTACGCGTAGTTAGAACTACAAGCGGGGATGTCGTTCGCGTGAAGTATCTATTGTATATCTCTCCGCTCGGAGCAGAGTGGATAATCAAAAGTGCCGCGTCGAGACTTCTCGACGCGACGTCGCGTCGAGCCTCGTCGCGTCGTCACAAATTCGGCGCGCCGGGTCGAGTCTGACGCTCGGGGACGACGCGATGGCGGCATCGCGCACGGAGCCTTTCGGCGAGGGCGTTCCTTTCGGCGACGTGCGTCCCGTCTCGCGCCCGCGTTCGCATCGCGCGTCTCTCCCCCTCTCTCGCGCGCGCGTCCGCGATCGTCGCTTCCGAGACGACGCGCCTCCTCTCTCCGTTCGCCCTGGCTAGCTAGGGTAACAACGCGTCTCCCTTCGCGTCGCCCTGACCCCGCTTCGTCCATCCCTGGTGGCGTCCGCGTCTCCGTCCTCCGCAGCCGTCGTGGTACGGCAAGTTCAACTCGCCGTACTACACGAAGAGCCACGTCGAGTTCCGCGCGAGAGTCCGCGCGTTCGTCGAGCGCGAGATCTTCCCGAACGTGCACGAGTGGGACGAGAAGAAATCCCTCCCGCTGGAGCTGTACCGCAAGACCTACGAGGCCGGGATCCTCCCCGGCGTCGTCGGCGCGCCGTGGGCGGGCGGCATGGGGAACGATCTGAGCGTGCCCGCCCCGGAGCGCTTCGACTACTTCCACGAGCTCATCATCTTGGACGAGTTCGGACGGTGCGGCTCGGGCGGCGTCCTGTGGGGCCTCCTAGAGGGCGTCCACATCGGCCTGCCCCCGGTGTTGAACTTCGGCAGCGAAGCCCTGAGACGCCGCGTCGGTCTGAACGTTCTGAGAGGCGAGAAGACGATATGTTTGTGCATCACGGAGCCGTGGGCGGGGAGCGACGTCGCGAACATTCGATGCGTCGCGAAGAGATCCGCGGACGGGACCAAGTACGTCGTCAGCGGGGAGAAGAAGTGGATCACGAACGGGATCTGGGCGGACTACTTCACCGTCGCCGTGCGAACCGGCGGGCCGGGGATGGGCGGGATATCGCTGTTAGTCGTCGAGAAGACGATGAAGGGCGTGGAGACGAAGCGGATGGACTGCATGGGCGTGTGGGCGAGCGGGACGACGTTCGTGACCTTTGACGACGTCGAGGTTCCGGCGGAGAATTTGATCGGCGAGGAAAACCAGGCGCGTTCTATCTTACACTGGTCCTCATACGACCGCGTCGGCGCGGTGAACGCCGATCCTTAAGGACTTTGCCCGGCGCATCTCTCCGCCCAGGGTCCCTCGCCTTCAATCCCCGCCCTCGACGCCTTTCAACGCCAACTGACGCCTTTCAACTCCACCCCGACGAAAACCAGGGGTTCAAATACGTGATGCACAACTTCAACCACGAGCGGTGGGGGTTCGTCGTCCAAGCGAACCGCTTCGCGCGCGTGTGCTACGAGGAAGCGTTCAAGTACGCGCACCGCCGTCGGACGTTCGGCAAGAAGCTCATCGAGCACCCGGTGATTCGCGCCAAGCTCGCGGACATGGCTCGGCAGATCGACGCGACGCACGCGATGATGGAAACCATCACGTACCAGGTGCGTTCTATACAAACGTACTGTATTTCACCCATCGTCCGGTTTCAACACTTGATCGCGTCTCCTTTCAACTGACCGATGAACTATTTTTGTATGGAATGGCCCTCAGATGTGCACGATGACGCGGGAGGAGTCCGCGAAGGCTCTCGCGGGGGTCACCGCGCTCGCGAAAGTCCAGGCCACGAAGGTTTTCGAGTACTGCGCGAGAGAGGCGGCGCAGATATTCGGCGGCGCGTCGTACACGCGCGGCGGCGTCGGCGAGAAGGTGGAGCGACTCTACCGCGACGTCCGCGCGTACGCCATCCCGGGCGGGTCCGAGGAGATCATGATGGACCTCGGGATCAGGCAGGCGATGAAGGAGTGGGAGTCCGCGCAGGCGAGGCTGTGATTAATTGCGGTGAACGATCCGATCCGATCCGAACCGAACCGCCGCGCGGGGGAGGGGAACGCGCGCGTCGGTCTCGTCGCGCGCGCGCGCGATGTTGTTTGATCGATCGATCGACGGATCTATCCTTCGACGGATTCGTTCTGTCGCTGACATCTCGTCATCTCACCTTCGCCCGCGCGCGTCGCGTCGTCCCCGCCGTCCCGATCAGATCACTTCCCCGCCGCGGCGTTGAGCTCGTCTTGGAGCCGCTGCGCCTCCGCGGCTTTCTCTTCCTTCCGTTTGATCAACATCGGGTTCTCTTCCATAGCATCCGCGTCCTGGGCGTTGGGCGTGTGCGCTTGGACGTGCTTCTCGATCGCGGGCATGTTCGCCCCTTCCACGACCGCTTTTTTCGCGCCGTTTCGGTAGAAGATGAAGTGCGGCATCGACCGCCCGCGGTACTCCTCCAAGAGCTCGTGCGACTCCGCTTTGCAGTGGAGGACCACCATGCAATCCTGCGTGTAGTCCTTCTCCAGCTTGAGTCGCTTCAGCAGCGGGATCACGCTGTTGCATCTCCCCGCCCACTCCGCGTACACCTCGATCACTGCGGCGCGCGAAAGACGGGGTGGGGTGGGGTGAGAACGAAGGCGATGGACGCGTCAGCGCGGGGTCGGACTACGGCGGGCGATCGAGCGTGGCGTGGACGGATCGATCGATCGATCATCGCGAGACGACGACGAATTCGCATTCTTCGGCCAACGGGCGGAGGACGCGCCCTTGAGCCCTCGCTCGCACAGCAGGTCCTTCAGGAGCTGCTGCCCTTCCTCCCCGTCGCTGACGTTGATGCTCATCGTCAGCTCGTTGTAGCAGTCGTCCGCCACGGCGGCGGCCATCGCGCGCGAGCGGGACCGTTCGCCGAGAAAGCGGAGGCGGAGGAGGAGGAGTCCTTAAGGATCGGCGTTCACCACGCGAACGGGGTCGTATGGGAAGCAGTCTTGCTCCGCGCGCGACGACGGATGATGATATGAACGTCGCGTCGCCTCGCGCGGACGGTCTGGTCCGCGCGTCGCGCGCGATGAGCGGTCTACGCGCGCGCGCCGGCTCGGCTCGACTCGCCTGCGAGTGCTGAGCGACGCGAGTGCGAACCACCGCGCGTCGTGCCGCTCGAAGTGACGACCGCGGCGGGCGGGCCTCGCGGAACCGGATTGGAGAGCCTGCTTTAGGAACCAGACTCAGAAACCGCCGTTTGACGCGAGCGCGACCTGACCGGTAGGCCCTAGAACCGGGCTCTGACGATTGCTGTTTTTCGCCCATCTACTCGCTACTTCGACTACCGCGCGGCGTCCGTCCCTCTCTACGCGCTCGCGCCCGCGGCGCCTGCCCTCGCCTCGCCGCTCGTCTCACCCTCATCCTCCTCCTCGTCCATCTGCGACAGGAGAAAGTCCACCCACTGGTCCGTGATGATCTTCCCCCCCGGCGTCTGACGCTTGACGTCCTCGGGCGTCAACGCGTCCGCGGCTCTGACGGGCATCGACGCCACCGCGGCGGCCACCCCCAACGCGCCGCCGAGCAGCCTCCCGGGCGCGCGCGCGATGCCGCCGACGAGCCCGCCGCCGCGTCTGCGCCGCAGCGCTGGGCCTAAGACGGTCTTCTGCTCCGGCGTCAGGCTCAGCATCGACGCCATGAGGAGCAACACCTCCGGGGACTGGTCCCTCTCGAAGTACGTCGCGAGGAGCTTGCTCACGATGCGCTTGTCGATGAGCTCGTCTTTGGTCTCCGACATCAGGTGCCGCGCGTTCTCGAGAGACGCCGCGAGCGCCTGCCGCGCTTTCGACGCGTCGCCGATCGCGCGCTGCGCCGCGAGCTTGGCGTCCGCCTCTCGCCGCTCGGAGACGCCGAGTGCCGCCGCCGCCGCCGCCGCCTTCTCCTCCGCCGTGACCGCCGCGCGGTTCGCGGCGGCGAGCTCCGCGGCGAGCGCGCGGTTCTTCTCGCGAAGCGCCGCCGCCTCCGCGACGCGTCGCTCGCTCGCGTCGACCTCGTTGTTGAAGCACTCGAGCGCGAGCTGAAGGTTCGCGCACTCGGCGTCCTTCGCGCTCATCGCCTCGCGCATGACGAGAATTTCCCTCTCCGCGGCTTTAAGCGCGACGTCTTTACTCCCAATCTCGGCTCGGTGCTGGTCCTCCACCGCCGCGACGTGCTCCTCGACCGCGTCCGCTTTCGTGTCGTCCTCTTCTTCCATGTCCAGCAGATGCCGGCGGAGGCGGACGAGCTCTATTTCTTTCTTCTCGTTCTCCGTCGCCGCCGCGGAGAGCGCGGCGCGGAGCTCCGTCGCGCTCGCCTCCGCCGCCGCGAGCGACGCCGACGCGGCGCGGTACCGCCGCTCTGTCTCCTGGGACGTCTCGACCCGCGCCGCGAGCGCGGTCTCGACCTCGTCGAGGCGGCGCCGCGTCGCTTCGAGCGCCGCCGCGTCGTCGTTCGGCGCCGCCGGTCGCGGTCGGTTCTCCTCTTCCGCCGCAGCCGCCGCCGCCGCCGCCGCGGTCGCGCTGCTCGCCGCCCTCGCCTCCGCGTCCGCCCTCGCCTCCTCCGCGACGCGCACGAGCTCCTCGAGCTCGCGCGTCCTCTCCTCCGCCTCCGCCGCGCGTTTCTCCGCGTCGTTCGCGGCGTCGTCCGCGTCCGACGCTGTTTGAAGCACCTCGTTCCGCGCTCGTCGCAGAGCGTCAATCTCCGCGTACGCCTCGTTCAGCTCGTCCTTGTACGTCGCGACGTCGTTGTCCCCGCTCTCCGCGGCGGCTTCTAGCATCGCGACCGCCTTGAGCTGCTCTCTCTCTACGGCCGCGGCGACGGCCGCGGCGACGGCGGCGGCGACGGCGGCGTCTCGTTCCGTCGCCGCGTTCGCGTTCGCGACGGCGTCGGCGACGGCGTCGGCGTCGGCGTCGGGACCGGCGCGTGAGGACGCGGGCTCGACGACGGGCGCCGCGCGCTGCTGCTGCTGCTGCTGCTGCTGCGGCGGCGGCGGCGGCTGACGCGCGGGAGGCGGCGGCCGCGCCGCCGGCGGAGGCGGAGGCGGCGCGACGGACGCGACGACCGCGACCGGAGGAGGTGGCGCGGGCGCCGCGGGTGCCGAGCGCGCGATCTCGATCTCCGCGCGTTCGACGCTCGCGCGGTCCTTCTCCGCGGCGAGCCTCGCCCTCAGCGCGGCGAGCGCGCCGCCCGGGGCCGCGCCGCCGTCGTCCTCGCCGTCGTCCTCGCCGTCCTCGTCCTCGATCGCGACGTCCCCGGTGAGCTCGCCGTCGGAGATCGCGTCGTCTTCGTCTTCGCTCCACGCGTCGTCGTCGTCGTCGTCGCCGCGGTACTCTTTGAAGTCCGCGGCGGCGACCTTCGCGTCGTCGATGATCTCCCCGACAGCCTGGCCGACCGCGTGCTTCACCTTCGCGGCCTCCGCCTTCGCCCTCGCCGCGATGGCCTGAAGCATCGCGACGGCGACGACGCGCGACGGCCGGGCGCGGGCGCGAACGAAGTCTGACGAAGGAATCAATCGTTCGTCGGCTTCGAGAACAACGGCAAGTACGCCCGCTCGACCGAAACGGAAGCGCCCACCGGACGCCGCGCGCGAAGTGTACCGTCTATTCACCACATCCCTCGCTACGCGCGCTACTGACTACCCTCGCGCGAGATCCTCCCCGCGCAGCACGACGCGCGGCGCGGTCGCCCCCGCGCCCCCGGCGGCGCCCCCGCCGCCGTCCCCGACGACGACGGGCGCCGCGAACGAAAACGTCGCGCCGGCTTTCGGGACGACGACGACGACGTCTCTCGACGTCACGAGCTGCAGCGTCTTCGCAGTGTCCCTCACGACGACGCCGACGATACCCGCGAGCGATGGCCGCGCGCACGCGTCCACGCGAACCTCCGCGCCGCGCAACTCCGCGGCTTTGAGCCTCGCGAGCGCGCCGCGCGAGACGCCCGCGGCGGCGGCGGCGGCGGCGGCGGCATTTTTTTGGTCGCCGTCGCGGCCGCGGCCGAGGCCCTTCCCGCCGGCGCCGCCTTCGAGCAACCCGGTCGCGTACTTCACCCACAGCTCCTTCAACGGCGCGTACATCGACGCCTTGCGCTTGTCCGCGGGTATGGACGTCAACCCCGCGCGTTTCTTCTGCGTCGAGCTCAGCGCTCTCCGGCGACCGGCGGCGGCGGCGGCGCCGTCGCCGCGCGTTCTCTTCGCCTTCGCGACGTCCTCCGCGCTGAACGCCCCGGTCGCGCTGTCTAACAGCAGGACCTTGTCCTTCGTCTTCGACGCGATCACCGCCTCCGCGTCCGCGCCGGACTTGGGGTTCGTGGAGACGAGATCGCGCAGGTGCTGCCAGACGAACGCGCGCCGCGCTTCTTCGCCTCTGATGACGTCGTCGTCGTTCCCTCCTACTCCGTCCCCCTCCATCGCCGCCGTCGACGCGGCGTCGCGGCGCAACGACGCCGGCGTCGAAAGCGCGTGCGCGGAGGCCATGACGCCATCGCTCGCGCGCGCGCCTAACCGCGCGTACCACGCGTCGTCCGGGTCGTTCCTCGCGTCGTCGCCGTCGCCGTCGCCGTCGCGGCGACCTCGGAACCCGCCGACGAGGCCACCGTCTCGGTTCCCTCCCGCGTCGTCCCGGGCGCGTCGTCCTCCCCCGCGGCCGCGGCCGCCTGGCGGTCCGCGCGCCGCGGAAGAAGCCCTCTCGCCGTGGAAGCCGCGCGCGCCGGGGGCGTGCGGCCCGCGGCCGCGGCCGCCCGCGGGATGCGGACGATGCGGTCGCGCGTTCGGATGTTGTTGTCGCCCCGGCCGCGTCGACGCGGTCGACGCGCCCGCGACGCCGCCGCGCGCGGCGCCCTTGAACCTCGACTCTAGCGCATCTAAACGTCGCTTCTTCGTCGACTTCCCCGAGCCGTCCTCGGGCGGCATCGGCGCGACGTAGACTGACGCCGCAACGCCCCGCCGAGCGTCGAACGACGGCGCGGCGGAGTGATGGACGATCCTGGAGCGCTTTTTCGCGGAAAAGCGTCGACGTGGTCACACCGAAGCGCCCCGCGGGGGCTGTCACGAGCGGCGCCGCATCGCGACAGGAAACACGACGACTTCGCGCGCGCGGACGTCTCGGCGGTAGAGGACGCGCGGCGACGCCATGGTGCGTCTCGTGGACGCCCCGCCCGCCCGCGCGCCCCCCCCCGTCCCCCCGCCCCGGCGGGGCGGATTCCGTCGCCTCGCTCGCGCTCCGACACGTCGCCGCCGAAATACCTAACAACGTCCCCGCCCCCCCTAACAACGTCCTCCGTCCATCATCAGGCGGACGTCTCCAGCGCGCTTCACGCGCTGAAACTCAACGACGCCGCGTCGCTCGCCGCGTCGACGCGCGCGGAGAAGCACAGCGGCGTCGACGCGGCGGCGGACTCCCCGACGCGAATCAGCGCGGTGGACCACGACCCATCGCTCGCGAGCCGCCCGTCCACGCCGGGGAGCGGCGGGACGTCCCCGCAGTCGTCGTCCGCCGCGAAGTCCCCCTCCGCGCGCGACCGCGACCGCGAGCTCGCGCGCGACGACGACGACGACGACGTCGTCGTCGACGCCGCCGCGAGCTCGCCGTCGACGTCGACGCCGCCGCCGTCGAACGCGTGGTCGCTGCGCGACTTTCGGATCTTCGAACGCGTCGGGTCGTCGCGGCTCTCCGTGGTGCACCGCGCGCAGCACGCGTCGACGGGGATGGAGCTCGCGCTGAAGTGCTACCTGCGGAGTAAGCTCGACGCGTTCACGCTGAATCAAATACGACGCGAGATTGAGGTCCACGCGTCCGTGAGCGACCCGAGCATATGCGCCTTCTACGGCTCGTTCGAGGACGACCGCGGGAACGTCTACCTGCTGCACGAGTTCGCGCGACGCGGCGACGTCTTCAGCTTGTTCGGCGCCGCGGGCGGGACGCTCTCGGAGGAACGCACGTGCAGGGAGATCATTCGTCCGGTCACGCGCGCGGTCGCGTACTTGCATCAGCGCGGGATCGCGCACAGGGACATCAAGCCGGAGAACTTGCTCGCGGGGGAGGCGGGCGCCGGGTGCAAGCTGACCGATTTCGGCTTCGCGGTGGATTACACGAAGAATCGATTGGTCACGCGGCTGGGGACCACCGATTACATGGCTCCCGAGATTGTGTTGTGCGATAAAGCGCGCAGGGACGAACTCCGCGCGCTCGGCGTGAGCGGGTACGGGCCGGAAGTGGACATCTGGGCGATCGGCGTGCTCGCGTACGAGTGCCTCACCGGGAAGGCGCCGTTCGAGGGCGCGTCCACGCGAGAGACGTACGACAACATTCTGCGCGGGCGCGTGGAGATCCCGCGGTGGGTGAGCTCGGAGGCGGAGGACTTCATCTTGGGGTGCCTTCGGAAGGACCCGAAGACGCGGTTTACCGCGAGGCTGGCGCACGAGCACGAGTGGGTGGTGTCGCACTGCGGGGGACCCTGGGGGACGCGAGGCGCGGGCGCGGACCGACCGAGCCCGAGCAGCGGCGGCGACGCCGACGCGGAGTCGGAGACGACGACGGATCCCGATCGCGAACGCGACCGCTCCGCCGTCGACGACGCGGGGGAGGCGGCGAAAGCGCCGGACCCGCCGACGCCGAAGGGAACGGCGTGGGAAGGGTCGCCGCGCGTGTTCGGGCGACGACCGCGGGAGGTGGAGGGCGTGGAGGGCGCGTCGATGATGACGTTTCCGTCGTCCGCCGGGTACAGAAGCGCGTCGACGCCGCAAGGCCGCGGTCTCTTCGGCGCCGCCGCCGCCCTCGCCCCGGGAGTCGTCGCGACGACGACGACGACGACGAAGACGACGACGACGACGACGGTGACGAAGACGCCGCCGAGAGAGAAGACGATCGAGGAGACGTCCCCGTCCCCGTCCCCGTCCCCGTCCCCGGCCCCGGCCCCGGCCCCGGAGACGGGAGGAGACGTTCCCCCCGCGATGGAAGCGGAGACGCGGCGACGGAGTCTCGACGACCCCGCGGCGGCGCGTCGGTCGTCGTCTTTCAACAACGTGATGCAGGCGGCGCGGCGCGGGATCGGCCGCGTGCGGGAGTTCATCTACAGCGGGCAGTCGCAGTCCGAGAGCGGGTTCGCGAGCGGGGTGTCGACGCAGGAGGGGACGGCGGACGAGGAGGGCGACGTCGCGAAGGAGAGCGGAGGGGGCGACGACGGCGCGAAGGACTACTAGACGAAACTTTCTGTTATCGAACGATTCTTTCGCGCTCTTCAGTTCGCGAGGCTCGTCCTCGGACGCGCCGAGGGAAGGGAGCGCCCGCGCTCGCGCCGCGCGGACGCCCCCCACACCCGCGCGCGCTCCCACCATGACGTTCAAGATCCGCCCCCGCGTCGCGCTCGCGTCCCTCGTCGCCGCCGCCGCCGCCGCCGCCGCGCTCCTCGCCGTCCCCGGAGCCGCCGCGGAGTGCGCGCCCTTTTGCGCGCAGGTCGAGCCCGACGCCCGCGCGGAAGTAACGCGCTGCGACGCGTGCGGCGACGACCCCGCCGCCGCGTTCGACGAAACGCGCGCGGCGTGCGAGGAGGATGGCGAGGTGTGCTGCGAGGACTGGTGCCGCTGGGTCCCGTCCGCGACGCGACCGGTCGTCGCGCTGTGCGAAGGCTGCGAGGAGGAGGACTTCCCACGAGGCGTTGGGTGCGCGTCGTGGTGCGGGTTCGTCCCGGAGGCGGTGCACGGCGTCGTGCCGCCGTGCGCGCGCTGCGGCGGCGGCGACGACGACGACGACGACGACGACGGTGCCCTGAAGTAGTGACGCGACGCGAAGGACGAAGAAGAAGAAGAAGAAGAAGAAGAAGAAGAAGAAGAAGAAGACGCGACGACGACGAGTGCGAGACGTTCCGAGAACGAACAGAACTACGGCGACCCCGCCCTACCAAAACTCCTCCTTACGCGACGACGACGTCCCCGAGCCTTCTCGCGAACTTCTCCGGGTCGTCGATGCGCACGCGCAACCACCCGTCGTCGTCGTCGTCGTCATCGCCCCCCTCCCCCTCCCCCGCGAAAGCCCCCTCTCCACCCCGATTGATCCAGGGCGTCGCGCTCGGCGGGAGCGATATCTCCACCGCCGCGAGGAACAGTCCGTCGCGGTCGTCCAACCCGCCGAACGCGTCGTCGCTCTTTTTGGTATACCTAAAATCCCCGACGATCGGACACCTCAAGCTCTCCGCCGCGTGCCTCCTGAGCTGATGCGTGCGGCCCGTCTCCGGGGCGAAGTCCATCAACGTCACGCGCCCGTGCCTCGAGCACGGCGCGACGCGGTCGACGCGCCACCGCGTGACGCACGGCTTCCCCTCCAACGGCGCGTCCGCGACGCCTTCGCTTCCGGACTCCCAGCCGCCCGCCGCGCCCGCGAGCACGGCTCGGTATCGCTTCTTCGGCTCGCGCCGCGCGAACGCGACCGACAGCGACGTCATCGCGAGTCGCGTCTTCGCGCACACGAGCAGACCGGACGTCGCGGCGTCCAGCCGATGCACCGGACGCGGGCGACTCAGCGCCCCCTCGACGCGACGCGTCTCCCGAAGGTAATACGGCAGCGCGCGCTCCGCGTTCCACGCGCCGTCCCCCACGCTCGGCATCCCCTCCGGCTTGACGATCACCGCCATGTGATTGTCCTCGTACGCGATCTCGAGCCGCGGGAGGTCGCTCGGGAGGTCGCGGACGTCGAGCGCGTCGCCGCTCGAGACGCGCGCGACGACGGAGACGGCGGCGCCGGCGGCGACGCGGTAGTCGCCCTTTCGCGGGACGCCGTCCACCCTGAGCTCGCCTCTCCGGACCGCCTTCCTCGCCGCGGTGAGCGTCGGGTATCGCTCCGGGAACGCCGCGAGCGTCGCCTTGGCGAGGTTCCACCTCCCGTCGTCCGGCGCGACGTCGAGCTCGGCGTCGGCGTCGGCGTCGTCGTCCGGGAGCGGCGGGACGATCCCGGTCGCGACCGTCGCGAACCGCGCCGACGCGGAGCTCGACGCCATCGCCTCGACGCGCGCGCTCGCGCGCGTCGACGTGGACGGTACGCGCGCGGTGCGGCGCGGCGGCGCGGGGGTCGGCGTCGGCGCGACGCGCGACATGCCCCGCCTGGGCGCCGGGACGATGTGACGTCCCGTTACTGATATGAGGTGCGTTCTATACAAAAGTTTTTCACCCATCGCCCGGTTTCAACGTTTGATCGCGTCCCCTTTCAACTGGCCGGTGAACTATTTTTGTATGGAACGCGCCTGATTCTCGTCGAAGCACACTGGACAATCGATCTCGCGCCAGCAGAATTGTGGCGCGCGCGCCGATCGCCATGGGGGCGCCCGCTCCCGCGTCGACCCCCGGGGCCGCGCCGCTGATCGACCTCTCCGTGCTCGACCCCGCGATGCGCTTCGCGGGCGACGCGTCGTACCGCGCGATTCGCGCGCTCGCGCCGATCGCGCGGGACGCGTACGACACCTGGTGCGTCCTCGTCCTGGGGACGTGCGTCGGGCTCGTCCTCGGCGTGCTCTTCGTCCGAAGCGCTCGCCTCGCGCGCGAGGCGAGGGCGAAGGCGACGGCGGCGGCCAAGAAGCTGAAGGCTTCCGCGGAGAAGCTGACGGCTTCCGCGAAGAAGCTGAAGGAGCTGAAGAAGAAGAACACCGGCGGCGGCGACGACGGCGACGGCGACGGCGGCGACGAGAAAACCTACGCCGGACTCCCAGAAGAGGTGATGAAAGTCGCCCTGCAGCACCTCCCGAAGTGGACGAAACAGCCGGACCACTCGCGCACGGCGTGGCTGAACAAGTCCATCGACTGCTTCTGGCCCGGACTGGACACCGCGGCGTCGCAGTGCATCCGCGACAGCGTCGAGCCCATGCTCCGAACGATGATGCCGTCCTTCGTGAACTGGATCGGATTCGAGAAGATCACGCTCGGGCCGACGCCGCTCGTCGTCGGCGGCGCGAAGACGCACGGCTCCAACAGCGAAGACGCCATGCTCGAGCTCGAGATCGCGTGGACGTCCGGCGTGGACGTGATCCTATCCGCGTACGTCTTCGGCGTTCGAATACCGATCCGCCTCCACGACGTGCAGCTGAAGACGACTGTACGGTTGGACTTCAACCCGCTCGTGGACGAGCTCCCGTGCCTGGGCGCGGTGGACGTATCCTTGCTCGACGAGCTCGCGCTCCTGGACTTTGGGCTGACGATCCCGCCCGGGATCGACCTCATGGCGCTGCCCGGGGTGCAGCAGCTCGTGAAGCACGTCGTCCGCGGGAGCTTGAAGACGATGACGTACCCGGAGAAGATGTCGTGTCCGATCATGACGAACAGCGGGCACGAGCCCAGGGCGACGGGGATGATCAAGCTCACGGCGAGAGGCGGGAAAAACTTCGAGAAGATGGTCGGGTACAAGAAGGGGATGTTCGGCGGCGAGCAGTACGTCGTGCAGGTGTCTACCAGGGAGCGGCGGAAGATTCGGCTGTCGCGGAAGCACGGGAACGACCCGGTGTGGGGCGAGCTCAACTACTTCCTCGCGCACGAGGACACCGTGCTCGCGGTGGTGCTTTACGACAAGGGCATGCGCGTCGTCGGGAGGTGCGAGTGCGCGCTCGGACCGCTCGTGACCGAGGACGCGGCCGGCGAGTCGCGGTTGCTCTGCCTCCCGATCGAGCCGCCGGAGGCGTACGAGTGCGAGCCGCCGAAGCGGAGGCAGCCGGATCCGGACGCGAAGGACCCGGCGGCGGATTGGCAAGCGATCAAGACCGAGTTTGAGCTCGCGACGCAGACGCACGCGATGAAAGCCGCGGAGTTGAGATCGAAGACGCTCGTGAGGGCGCTCAAGGGGGACGAGAACGAGATGCGGGACGTGCCGACGCTTCAGTGCGAGCTCGAGTACGTGTCGTTTCGAAGCCCGGAGTTTGGATCGTTTCGAACCGCGTTCGCGGGCGTTAATCGCGCAACCCCGAAGGGCATCCTCACCGTCTTCGTCGACCGCGCGAGCTCGGCGACGGATGAAAACAACCGCGTCCTTCGACCGGTCGCGACGTGCTCGGTCGCGGGGCAGTCATACACGACCGCGGCGCCGAAGATGATGACGTCCACGCCGCGGTGGGGGGAGACGTTTTTGTTTTTCAACGTCTCCGTGGAGGAGAAGCTGACGGTGACGCTGAGCGGCGCGGAGGCCAAGTCGTCCAAGCGCGGGGGGGAGTTCATGGGCGAGTTCACCGTCCCGGTGCGGGAGATCGCGATGGATCACGAGGTGTACGACGGGTATGAGCTGAAGGGGTTGAAGAACACCGGGCAGGTGTTCTGCCGCCTGAAGTTCACGTTCATGCAAGGGTGACGTAGTTAGTAGTCCGCCCATCTTCGGTAAATAAAACTCGTTCGACGCCGCGACGACGACGACGACGACGACCCCCCTCGCGTCTTCTGTCGTTCTTCTCTCATCACTGCACGGAGTGATTCCACTCGTCGTCGTGCGCGGTCGGGGACATGTCCGCGAACGGCTCGACGAACTTCCCCTTCTGCGGCGGCGTCACGCGTCTCCGCCGACGCGTCTCGCGGTCCTTCAGATTGCGCAGCTGCGCTCTCACCGCCCACTCCGCCTCTCGCGATCGATGCCACGCGACCTCCTCCGCTTCGAACGACGACTGCTCCGGCTCCGGCTCTCCGGATCTCCCTCTCCCGCCGCTCGCCTCCTCCTCCGCGGGCGTCGCCGCGGGCGCCGCGCCCGCCTCGCCGACGTTCGTCGTCGCTCTCCTCACGACGCGCCGCCGCCGCACGTTCACCGTCGCGTCGCCTCGCTCCACCTCGCGCATCTCGCGCAGCTGCGTCATCCATTTGCTCCGCCACTCGTCCGTGCCGACGTTGCTCAGGTTCCCGCGCTCCGCCGTGAGCGTCTCGTACGCGCGTTTGATCTCGTAGAACGTCGTCGGCTCCTCGCCGACGAGGAGGACGTCCGGGTGGTACCGCTTCGCGAGGCGCTTGTACGCGCGTTTGACCGCCTCCTGCGACGCGCCGGGGGCGACGCCGAGGGTGAGGTACATCGCCTCTCGCGAGTGTGGGTCCAGCGCGTTCCGCGGCGGCGCGAGCGCGACGCGGCGCGCGCGCGCGCGCGGGGTCGGGGTCGGGGTCGGGGTCGGGGTCGGTCGCGACGTCGACGTTGACGTCGACGCGAGCGAGCGACGCGAAGGCCCCGCGGTGGGTGGGGCCGCGCGTTGGACGCGGAAGGACGCGCGCATGGCGGAGTGGAGCGGCGACGACGCGACGACGGTTCGCTGCGCCAGGTTGGCGCGCGCGTCCGCGATCGGATCTCCTTAATTTGCGGTGGGAGACGGGTGAAAACGACGGTCTAACGACGAGTTAATCGGCTCGACTGTCGACGGTCGCGTTTTCCGAGGAAAAGGGGGACGACGCGACGGACGGAACGAAAGTCACGTCGAGCGCGTCCCGACGACTTCCGCGTCGTCGAGCGTCTCCCGTCCCGCACTGCACGACGCGCGCGCGCGCGAGCACGCCCGCACGCGCCGGCCGTCCTTCGCATCGGCGGACAGTCAGCGTCCGCGGTCTCTGCGGGAGCGCGCGGCGTCGCGCGTCGCATCGCGGCGGCGAGCGAAACGGTTCGCATTTCGTCGTCGCGTTCGTTTGGTTTTCTCCCTCCAGACGACGACGACGACGACGACGACGACGACGATGCCGGCGTCCACGCCCAAGGGCTTCGGGTCGTCCTCCGCCGCGAGGACGCCATCCAGCGCGTCCTCCTCCTCCTCCTCGAAGACGACCACGCCGAAGCCCACGACCGCGAACGCGCTCGCGCTCGTCGGGAAAGAGAACCACCTCTCTGTCGTCGGCGCGCGAGATGCCGCGGTCGTCTCGCGCGATAAAGCGACGCTCAAGGAGCACCGCGGCGCGCTCGAGGACGAGACCAGGGAGTTCCTGACGCGCGAGGTGAACCGCCTGACGCACGAGCTGCACGTCGCGCGCGCGGAGAAGGATTGCGTGGGCAGAGCCGCCGCCGCCGCGGTCGCCGCCGTCGCAAACTCCGTCTCCGTGGACGCGCACGACAGAGTGCGCCTGGACCTCGACGAAGCGCGCGCCGCGCTCGACGCGATGCGCATCGCCGCCGCCGCCGCGGACGCGCGGCACGAGCTCCTGACGCAAGATCTGCGCGCGCGGCTCGACGTCGAGCGCGAGCGAAGAGAGGCGATGGTTCGAGAGGCGATGGACCTGGCGAAGGAGGAGGAGGACGCGAGACGGATAGAAAACGACGAGTGGCTCTTGCGCGCGATCGAAGAAAAGCACGAGCTCGCGACGACGCTGGAGAGGGAGCGATCCGCGCTCGCATCGCGCGTGGACGAGCTCGAGCGCGTCGTCGTCGAGGGCGAGGCGTGCCTGCGCGACGCCGCGAGCGAGAAGGAGGCGGTGAAGCGAAAGTACAGGAGGCACGCGGCGACGGAGACGAGCGGCCGCCTCGCCGCGGAGGCCTCCGCCGCCGCGGCGAGAGCCGAGGCGAACTCGTTGCGGGTCGTCTTGGAGAAGTTCGCCGCCGCGGGCGCGAACGTGGAGTGGCCGGACGTGCGGGTCGTCGAGACGGTGGACTGCGCGGCGTCGCCGGTCCCGGCGTCGTTGTTCGCGCCGTTCGCCGAGCGGCTGTTCGACGTCGCCGAGGAGGAGGATGCATACCCCCGCGGAGACGCTCCTCCGCGTGGATCTTTCCACGCGGAGGAGGAGGAGGAGGAGGACGCGACGACGACGACGGAGTGCGCGTCCGCGGCGGTCCCGGCGACGCCCGCGACGCCTGGCTTCAAAAAGTTCGCGTCCATGGAGCGCGACGACAGCGCGATGACGAGCGGCGAGCGCGATTCTCGCGGCGGCGGCGGCGGCGTCGGCGGCGTCGGCGGCGTCGCGTCCGTGTCGAGTAAGTTGGCGCGTCTGTCCACGTCTTCGTTCGCGCTGGAGTACACCCCTCCCTGCAAGGTCGCCGGCGATGCATACCGCGGCGACCGCGCTCTCGCGCTCGGGACGGCCTTCGCGGACGACGAGACGACGACGGCGCTGGCGGCCGCGACGATTTCGCAGGCGCTCGCCGTCGTCGCCGAACGCGCGCCGAAAACGCGGGACGACTGGAGACGCGTCTGCGGGTGGAGCTGCGTCGTTCTCTTCTGCGTCGTCCTCGCGCTCGCGACGTACGAGGCGTACCTGCGCGCGTTCGGGGGGTACGGGGAGATGCGCGCGGTGCCGATGCGCATGGGCGGGGTCCCGCCGGGGATGAGGTACATACGCGTCTAGTAGCTCGCGAACCGAGTTTGCTTTAAGTGAGTGTCGAACGATCCCGGACGCCGTCTGTTATCTGTCGCGCGCGCGCTCGAATCTCCGGTTCTCGAGTCGCAGTGCAGTGCTCGACCCGCGTTGCGATGTAGGCAACCGCAACCCTCGCTCGGCACTGCGACCGCGCGCGCGCACGCGGCGCGACGTCGCTCGACCGGGCGTCATGTTCTGGCCGAGCTCATCGACGCAGCGGACGTTCCGGTGCGCCCCCGCGGCCGGCGCTTCCCTCGCTCCGTCCCGATTTCGCGCTCTGGGCGACCCGACGCCCCCGAGCGCGCGATGGTCCGCGCGTCGCGCGACGCGTGATTTAATTTAATTAATTATTTTCTCATCCGCCCGCTCCCCCGCTCCCCGTCCCCGTTCACGAACAGTCCGAAGAAGAACGCGCCCGTGGGAAGCAAAGGCGCGGCGCTGAAGCAGCACATCGACGCGACGCTCGGGAGCGGCAACCTCCGCGAGGCGGTGCTGCTCCCGCCCGGGGAGGATCTGAACGAGTGGCTCGCGGTCAACACCGTGGACTTTTACAACGCCATCTCGATGCTGTACGCGACGTTAGGCGAGTACTGCACGGATAAGAACTGCCCGACGATGTGCGCGGGACCGAAATACGAGTACCGATGGGCGGACGGCGTCAAGGTGAAGAAGCCGATCGAGTGCAGCGCGCCGCGGTACGTGGACTACCTGCTCGAGTGGGTCGAGTCGCAGGTGGACGACGAGGCGACGTTTCCGCAAGCCTCGGGCGCGGCGTTTCCGAAAAACTTTCAGAGCATCACGTCGAAGATCTTCAGTCGGCTGTTTCGCGTCTACGCGCACATATACCACTCGCACTTCAACCAGATCGTGAGCTTGGGCGCGGAGGCGCACTTGAACACGTGCTTCAAGCACTTTATATACTTCACCGGCGCGTTTTCGCTCGTGAAACGCGAGGAGCTCGCGCCGCTCGGGGAGCTCGTGGACGGCATCTTAGGCGGCGTGCAGATCCCGGGGGGGTCGCGGGGGTCGGGGTCGGGCGCTGGGGTCCCGAACGCGTCGTGACCCACCGTCGCGGTGAACCGACGGCGCGCTCGGGACGCGTCGTGTACGTATTTTTGTATCGTGTAAGAGTATCGTATGAGTAAACAGAGCTAGACGCGTACTCGTACTATTGTCCCCGACGCGACAAGACCTGACGGCGCTTTATCTCTTCGGGGTTTTACCTCGGCTAGGGCCGGAGGCGCAGACCACGACGCGCTTCGAGCGCGGGGACACGGCTCGCGCGGTCGAGGGCGGTCCGAGCGAGCGCGCGCGTCGGGGGATCGCGCGCATCGGTCGCGGCGTCGCGGAGCCGACTCCGCGTGGACCGGGGGCCGAGCGCGGACGCGAGCGCGTCTGCGCGGCCGACGCGGCGGTCTCCGAATCTCGCGTCGTCTCGCGTCGGCGGAAGAATCTTTCGAGAGGAGGAGGGCGCCGAGGCGGGGAAGCATCGCGGCGGCGTTCGCGCGGCGCCGAGGCCTCGGGAGAGAGACGCCGCTGAGATTTGAGTCATCGGCGTGATGGCGCGCAGCGACTCCAAGCGCGGCAGCGCCGGCGGGAAGAAGGGCGCCGCCCCGGCGAACGCCGCGTCGTCGCACGCCGGCGACTCAAGCGGCACGACATGCGCGATCGCGGACGCCGCCGCCGCGCAAAAGGCGAAGGAGAAGGAGATCAGGCTCGAGTGCGCGAAGGCGTTCGCATGCTACAAGAAAGGGAACGTCAGGCAGGGCGCGAAGGATCTCGAGAAGCTCCTGAAGGCGCATCCGAACCACCCGCTGCCGCACTACGCGTACGTCCGGATCTCGCACAAAGTCGCGCTCGGGACGTCCGCGGCGAATCGGAAATTTCTCGAGAAGGCTTTCAAAGAGACTCGAGATCGCGCCAAGGCGGCGCTCGTGGCGTGCCCGGACTCGCTCGTCATTCGTCTCCTGTTCGCACAAGTCGTCATGGACACGCCGCTGCCGCCGACGGACGACCACGTCGCGTTGCGCGCCGCGATCGACGACGCGCACGTACCGACGGAGGGAACGGCGGCGCCCGCGGACTTCAAACACGCCAAAGCCGCGGCGTCGTTCGACGACGACCACGTCGCGCTGCCGCTGTTCCCGGACCTGCGCGAGTGCGTGGACAGCAAAGCGTACGCGTCCGAGGCTGCGGACATGATGAAGGCGACGCTGCCGACGATCTGCGAGGTGTGCAGAGAGGCGGAGGGTTTAGGCGCGCGCGCGCTCATGAGCTTGAGGGCCAACGGAGAGACGTCGTCGCCGAGCGAGGAGAGCGCTCTGAGGGCGCAGACGCTCGTCGAGTCGTACATCAAGATGAGAGATAACCGGCATAACCGGGACCGGGTCTTGAGGCACAACCGCGCGCAGGGGAGGGAGCAAGAGAGGCAGCGGAAGCGGAACGAAGAGGAGGCGCTCAAGCGCGCGAAAGCGCGAGAGCAGGAAGCCGCGGAAAGAGCCGAGGAGCGCGCTGCGGAGGCTGCGATCGAGGCCGCGGAGGCTGCGGAGTCCGGGCTCGCGCGCGTGAGCGTGAGCGTGAACGGCGCGCACGCCGGCGGCGACAAGGCTGGGGACAAGGCTGGGGACAAGGCTGGGGACAAGGCTGGGGACAAGGCTGGGGACGGCGACAAGGCTGGGGCGGAGAAGCTCGACCTCATCGCCGACGCGGTGCTATCCGACGCGAAGGACGGGAAGCCTCAACACGCGTCCGGCGCGAAGAAGCAAGCCGCCGCGAAGAGGGAGTCCACCGCGGACGCGCGGCTGAAGGAAGCGCAGAGCGCGAGGGTGAAGTCGATGAAAGCGGTGAAGAAGTACTGGAAGTCGCGCGTCGAGGAGGATCCGATGAACGTCCTCGAGCTGACGGACATCCCGATGAAAGCGCTTCGGGAGTACTCCGAGGGGTACTTCGCCGCGATCAAGGAAGGCCGCGCGGATCTGAACCTCCTCAAGAGCATCATCGAGGATCGCATTCAGACGGGACGGTGGCGGCACTGGCGGTGCCAGATCCCGAATTGCGGCTGCGGCGGGCGCCAGTTCAAGTCGCTCAGCCTGTTCAAGTGCTTGGAAAGGCACGTCCCGAGAGACGTCAAGCGAGAGATGGCCGGCGACGCGTCCACGTGGCTCATCCCGATGGCGCTCCCGGACGACGTCCACCTCGAGGAGACGCGCGCGGCGGCGGGGACGTACGGTTCGAACACCGGGTCGTACGTCTCGAAGATGATAAAAAAGGCGGAGACGTCTCCGGCGCTCGCGGAGACCGCGGAGTCTGTCGATCTGGAGGACATCCGAAGCGAGTTCAAGGTGGCGACGCCGAGCGAGCTCGCGGGAAAACTCGTGGGAAGGAACGCGCCGCTTTTGAGCGCGAACGCGGACGTGTTCCGCGCGGACGCGGTGCTCGAGGAGCGAGGCTCGCAACGGGCGCGCGCTGCGGATGAGAAGGCGCGCCGGGAGCGGAACGAGCCCGCGGCGATCAGCCCGGACGAATCTTCCTCGGACGAGGACGAGCGCAGCTACAATACGTTCGATCAGATCGCGCTGTTCCGCAAGTTCGAGGAGCAGGGGCATCAGATTCGCATCACGAGCGGGAAGAAGAACGCGTCCGCGATTGAGTGGGAGCTCCCGACCGTGGACATGCAGGACACGAGAGCGGCGCGGCTCGTGATCGTCCTCGACGCCCTGAAGCGCCTGCACGTCGAGCACAGGCTGTTCGACCAGTTGCGGGAGCATCTGCAGCACCCGGCGCTTCTGCCGCCGCTGGTGCACGTGCTCCAACGCGACGACAAAGAAAAGTCCCCCGCGGCGAGACCGAAACGAGACGGTTTCCAATTCCCCCTCGCGAACTTCGACGAAGACGCTCAGAAGAGCGAAGACGAGTTCCCGAACCGCGTCGGGGACGAGTTCTTGTCCGGGTACCAATCCGCGGAGGAGCACCCGGTGCTTCGTAAAGGCCGGTTCCTCGACAGAGTCAAGGAAGCCGGGACGTTGGCCTCGGACGAAGCGCAGCAGGACGAGCTCACGCTCGCGGAGATGGCGGAGAACAACAACATCAACTGGGACCTCGTTCGGCAGCAGTCCCTCCAGGTGAACGGGCACCTCCTGCCGGATGATCTCATTCATCACACGCAGACCGTGTTTGGCGTCGCGATGAGCTCGCGCGGGATGATCCCGGGGGGGTATCTCCTTCAGTTCGCGACGCAGGCGAACAAGATTCAGGAGATGCTCGAGAAGGACGGGAAGCCGCCGCAGTCGGGCAAACGCACGATCGACGTCTACGCGGAGATTTTGAAGTTTTTCACGCCGACGGAGGACCCGACGACCATCTACGCGGGGTTGTGGTCGGACGAGGTCCACGGGGACTGCGTCGCGAGGGTGAGCGGGGAGGTGCTGGACGGGGCCAAGGTGGCGGCGGAGAAGGAACCGATTCCGTCGTGGGAGTGCAACCTGGACGAGCAATTCGACCCGGGCTACCCGTTGTCGAACAAGGTGATCGAGGTCGACGGCATCGCCCCGGAGACGGACGAGGAGAAGATCAAGGACATCGTCGCCGCGCTGAGGGTGATGGCGACCGCGAGGCAGCTGCCGTTGCGTTTAGTGCAGGTCATCGCGCAGTACGTCGCCGCGAGGGAAGCCGCGGAGGCGGCGAAGAGAGAGGACAAGGCTGCGAAAGGGGAGGGGTTACGCCGTCGCCGGCCTTTCAAGAGCCGGTTAGGGCCCGCGGAGAGGGTCGACGCGGTGTCCCCGGACGCGACCGTGGGACGGACCGCGTCGGGCACCGTCGCGGAGGACGCGGAGGACGACGCGGGGACGCCGATTCGTCTGGACGATTTCGGCGTGCGGCTTCGAAAGCTCAGCGGGATCGATCTCGACTACCTGTGGCACTTCACCCGCAACCGGTGGCTCGCGCGGAAGCGCGTGTTGGATCACGTCACCGCGCCGACCATGGCGCCGATCCCGGACGTGATGTCCGACCGGTCGCCGATCTTTGGCATCGTGGACACGGCCGGGAAGAATTACGCGGAGCCCGTGGTGGACGACGCCGGCGCCGGCGCCGAGGCTGCGAACGCGGCGCGGAAGTCCACGGGGAAGAAGAAGAAGAGCGTCAACAAAGAGTACGAACTCTGCGCGGACGAGTCGGAGCGCAAGCTGCGCTTGTCCGTCGGCGTGTGGAGGGCGCTGTATCCGACCATCACCCCGAACGCGGCGTCCTCGGAGTCGCCGCCGCCGCCGCCGATGGAGAGCTTCTTCGGCGAACGTCTTCTGAACTACCTGTACAGCGACATGCAGGAGGACTACCGGTACGTGCACATGGACCCGGAGGAGGGCCGCGTGCGGTCCGTGGACCAGTGCAACCGTCTCGAGGAACAAGAGCACCTGTTGCAGAACTTGTTGTGCGCGAAGCTGATGTTGCGGAGAATTCTGGACGAGATTCTCGCGCTCGCGAAGCGCGCGCTTTCGGAGTTCCGCACCGAGGAGGAGATCTGCGACCTGGACATGACGATACCCGAGGATGAGGAGAGGCTGCGCGCGTTTTGGCGCGTGCAGACGTTCTTGCAGTTCAAAATCTGCGAGCTCAAGAAGAAGATCCTGAGCTTCGACACCTCGGAACTCGAGCTGGAGAGACGCGCGACGGAGATGAGACGCATCGAACTCCAGAAGATTGGCGCGGAGCTCAAGAGACATGCCGCGGAGGTGGCGAAACCTCGCACGAACAAGGCGACGGCGGAGTCCGCGAAGGATAAGGCGAAGACGAAGGAGGTGGAACGCGCGCGCGAGGAAGAGCGCGGACGGATCCAACAAGAGCTGAACCTCCGCCTGCAGCTCAACGCGCAAAAAGTGGACGACGTCAAGAACCAGATTAGGGTCGCGCACGATGCGCTCGCGTACAAGGACGCGCGGCTGTCCAAGCTCAGGAAGTCTCCAGCCTTCCTCGCGGCGATGCACGAGATGGGTCTGCCGCTGACGCTGTCGAGGGAACGCGCGGACGTCGTGGAGCGGGAGATTGACGAGTTCAAGGCGACGGGAAAGATCCCGGACGCGACGAAGGCGCTCCTGGCGAACGTGAAGAAGATTCCGAAGCGGCTCGCGATGCCGCTCGTGCACGCGCAAGAGCGCCTCCTCGCGATCGACCTTCAGATGGAAGCGTTGCTTCACGAGCGCGCGGAGGTTATCGTAGATCTGCACGACAACGAGATCGTCGACAACTATCAGATGATCCACACGCTCGTCAGGCAGTGCCTCATCACGCAGCTCGAGAAGAAAGCCGCGGCGGCGGAGAGCGCTTCGATGATGATCGAGCAAGAGCGGCTCCTCGCGGAGGTTGGCAGGGCTGAGGAGGAAAAGAAGCGCAAGGAGCAAGACGCGAAGGCGAAGAAGGCGAAACAAAAGGCGAAGGAGCGCGAGAAGAAGGAGAAGGACGCCGCGGAAGCGAAAGCCGCGAAGCTCGCCGCGGAGGAAAAAGCCAAGGAGGAGGAGGAAGCCGCCGCCGCGTCGCTCGCCGCCGCCGCCGCCGCGAAAATCGAAGCGAAGAAGAAAGCGGAAGCGGAAGCGGAGAGGGAGCTCGCGCGGAGACGCGCGCAGATCGAGCGCGAGGAAAAGAAGCGCAAGGAGCTCGAGGAAGAGATGGATCGCAAGGAGCTCGAGGAGGCGAAAGCCGCGTCCGCGGCGCTCGCGGCGGATCGCGAGTCCAGGGAAAAAGCCGAGCGCGAAGCGCTCGCGGCGGCGGTTCGCGCGAGGCAAGAGCGGGAGGAGCGCGAGGAAGCGCATCGACGCGAGCACGAGTTGGCGCTCGAACGCGTCGCCGCGGAGGCGCAGCTCGCGGCGGTGAGAGCCGCCGAGGCGGCGGCGCAGGCGGCGAGGGAAGCCGCCGCCGCGGAGGCCGCCGCGATTGCCGCGCGCGCGAGGGTCAACGGCAGCAGCGTCAGCAGCGACAGCTCGTCCACGCCCGCGACGTCCAAGACCGGCGGGGAACACTCCAGGAGCGGCTCGAATCCGCGCCTGAGCGCGATGGCGTCCGAGTTCGCGCCCGCGCACTCGCCGGGGTCGCCGTCGCGGCACTCGCCGCCGCCGCCGTCGGGGCCGGCGTCGCCGCCGCCGCCGCCCCCGGGGCCGCCTCCCGGGCCGCCTCCCGGGCCGCCGCCGCTGCCGACGACGCCGCCGGAGACGTCCGAGTCCGCGGACGATGGCGGGCGAGGCGGGCGAGGCGGCCGCGGGAAGAAAAACGCCAACGCCAACGCCGTCGGCGGCCGCGGCGGCCGCGGCGGCCGCGGCGGTCGCGGCGGTCGCGGCGTCGCGCGCGACGAGCACCCACACTCCCCGCCGCTCCCTCCCGGGATGCCGCCGCCCGGGTACGTCAACGGCCACGGGAACCCGCCCCCGCCGCCGCCGGGATACGCGCCCCCGACGGGCGCGTTTCCTCCCCCGGGGATGATGCCGCCGAACGGCGCGTACGGGTATCCCCCCGGGATGCCTATCCCGCCGCACGCGTACCACGGGGTGCCGCCGCCTCCCGGGATGCCGCCGCAGGGATTCACCGGAGGCCCGCCGCCGCCGTACGCCGTGCCTGTGGCGTACGCGCCCGGGCACGCGGGGTATAAACCCCCGCCGCCGGGCGCGCCGCCGCCGCCGATGCAATTCGGCGCGCACGATCACGTCGCGTACGCCGCGCAGCTCTCGGCCGGCGCTCGCGACGGCGTCGTCGTCGGCGTCCCGCTGAACGGCGCGAGCCCTCCCCCGCCGCCGGGACCGGGACCGGGACCTCTCGCGGCGGGCGTCCCCGTCCGCGCGACCGTCGCGGCGCACGGCGGACCCGCGGCTGCGGCGGCGGCGGCTGCGGTGGCCGCCGCCGCCGCCGCCAAGGCTGGCAAGTCCGCCGCGTCGAGCGGCGGGGAGTCCCCCGTCGCGCCCGCGGACGAGGCGGAGTGGCCGACGCTGCCCGCGATCGCCGCGCCGCCGCCCGTGGACGCGAGCGGCTTCGCCGTGGACGACCTCAACGCCGCGCTCGCGGCGTCGATGGTGGAGACGAAGCGCCCGAAGGCGTCGAAGCCGAGAGACGGGGGAGAGACGCGCGCCGCGCTCGCGCCGGACGTCGTCGGCGACGCCGGCGCGGGCGCGAACGACGGCCAGGGCCAGGGCCCCGCGGCCGGGTTGGTGAACCGCGACGGCGAGTACAACTGCTTCCTCAACGTCGTCATCCAGTCGCTGTGGCACCTCCCGCGGTTCAGCGGCGCGGTGCAGCTCGAGCTCCCGGACACCTTCGGCGCGACGCGCGATCCGGACGTCGCCGTCGCGGCGTCCTTGTGCGAAGTCTTCGCCGCGCTGGACGCGGAGAGCTCGAGCGGCGCGACCGGGATGGTGGCGCCGACGACGCTTCGCAAGGCGCTCGCGGTGCTGACGTCCGGGAAGGGCGCGCTGTTCAGCGAGCACGAGATGGCGGACGCGTCCGAGGCGTTGGAGGCGATTTTCCACGCCGTGCACCGCGCGCTGGCGCCGAAACACGGCGGCGCGCGCGCGCGCCGCGCCGTCTCGCCGATCAAGTCGAACAGTCCGGGCCGCGGCTTGTTCCTCGACCAAGAGTGCGGGTACCGATCCATCGTCCACGAGTGCTTCGGGATGGACGTGGAGGAGTACATGGCGTGCGGCGAGTGCGGCGTCCGGAGCCGGACGCTGCGGTACACCAAGTTCACGCACCTCGTTCCCGCGACGGCGCTCGTGCTGGCGATGGAGCACGCGGAGGGCGTCATCACGATGGAGGACGCGATGCGGCACATCGACGGGTCGGATGCCAAGGCGTGCGACCGCGACGTCGGCGGGTGCGGCGTCATGAACAGCATCAAGCACGCGCTCGGCGGCGCCGGCGGCGGCGACGCGGCGCCGCGGATGTTTTGCCTCGGGCTCGCCTGGGATTCCGCGAGCGTGGAGAAGGAGCAGATCGTCGCGACGTTGCGGCACGTCTCCACGACCTTGGACCTCGGGCAGGTGTACGAGCGCGTGCCGAAGACGACGCCCGCGTACGCGTTGCGGTGCGTGATGTGCTACTACGGCGAGCACTACGCCGCGTTCGCGCGGGCGGACGACGACGACGACGCCGACGCGAACGACGGCGGGAGGTGGCGGTCCTTCGACGACGCGACGACGAAGGAGGTTGGAGGATGGGACGACGTTGTTCGCGCGTGCGAGAAGGGGAGGCTGCAGCCGTGCGTTTTGTTCTACCAGCGCGGGGACGCGGCGGGCGCGGCGGGGAAGTGAGCGGCGAATTTAATTCGCCGGTATTACACTCGCAAAAAATTCGCCGGTGAATTCGCCGGGAAGTGAGAGACGACGAGGGAAGAGAAGAGAAGAGAAGAGGGGGAATGGAACGAACGGACGCGAGGACGACGGCGAACGGACGAATCGGGAGGAGATAGAAGAGAACGATTTGAAGACGAATTGTACGATAATACGACTACTAACGAATACAACAGAGACTCTTACGTCGCGCGCTCACAACCTCACATCGATTTCGCGTCTCTGTGAGAACAACAAGAGCGAGCCGCGCGTCAGTGTCGACTTCGACGGATACT
>Ga0181561_10000659_pt1 | contig 29326 bp, 22 predicted proteins | sample 011ome_19_FD_133760 | JGI IMG/M metagenome (GOLD analysis project Ga0181561, IMG submission 133760) | Coastal salt marsh microbial communities from the Groves Creek Marsh, Skidaway Island, Georgia - 011510BT metaG (megahit assembly) | ecosystem: Environmental > Aquatic > Marine > Intertidal... | reverse complement strand
TGATTGTACTCTAGCACGAAGCCCAACTCTGCTCCCTGTGATTGTACCTTGTTTAAAGCTGCGGACCTATTTCCTGAAACGCATCATACTGTCCTCTCAAACAGCGACTTATGAGCTTGAGTAGTGATGTATGCTTCTCTAGCTATCGGGGGTCGCTTCCTCGCTAAATCTACTAATGTCCGACAACCCGACCCCCGAGAAGCCGAAATCATCGGACCCAAACCTTTCCATACCAGACGCGCCCTCCTTCTGGTCTGAGCTGAAGCGCCGCAAGGTCATGCGGGTGGCGATCGCCTATGGGGTGGTGGCGTGGATTCTCATTCAAGTCTCCGCGACCGTGTTTCCTTAGTTGGGCATGCCCGAGTGGGCGCCACGCATGGTGACGCTGCTTTTGTCGTTTAAGCATCCCGCAGCGAGGTTAATGCTCAGTCGCTTTAGCGAAAACAACCTCTTGATCCCGCTTTGCTGTCGGATGAGGCGTTGGATTGGGCATCTTGATAAAGGCCGCTGGGAAATAAGGTCCGACGGGTTCTTTGGGTTTATTAAAACAGGTTCCGAGTCTAGCGGGATGGGATCGATGTCATCATGGTGATCCGCTTCGATTGCCCATTGTCCTTGCTTGAAGATAAAGCGGTATCCGGAATTTGAGGAATTGGTCCGGGAACATGGGTGCCAACTGAGTGATCTGACTGTTTTAGGCGAGCACTTCAAAGAAGGGGTTGATCCATGAAACCCCTAATCCGCTTTCTCTTTTTCTGTATCCAGAATAAGTAATAATATTTACGGGTAGAGTCCCCAGGAATCACCTTGGTTCGACGGAGATTGAAAAGCGGAATTTTGTCTGCTCAGTGAGGGGCGCTACCGGTTCACGGGATCAAAGTTCATGAGCGGTTAGGCTTTTCTGGAAGTCGGAATGGTATACTTTTACGATTGATCTATCAAATTGAGGAATTTGAAAAATGATATCTTTCTTGAGGATTTTGAATGAAAGTTGTTAACGTTGAGTAGACAGGCGGACAAAAAGCTGCACGATTCAGATTTCTCTCCCAAATTGTCCCTTAGAATATGAAATCCCCCGTACGTATACAGTTATCCGCGATGATGTTCCTCCAGTTCTTCGTTTGGGGAGCTTGGTTTGTGACTTTAGGAACTTACCTTAGCCAGGGTCTTTCCTTCGACGGCGCTCAGATAGGAGGCGCTTACGCCACCATGCCCTGGGGAGCATTGATCGCCCCCTTCTTTGTGGGAATGATTGCGGACCGCTTTTTCAATGCCGAACGGGTGCTCGGATTTTGCCATTTGATTGGGGCGGTGATTCTTTATTTCAGCGCTTCGATTACGGATCCATCGACGTTGTTCTGGATGCTGTTTGTCTATGCATTGGCCTACAATCCCACCTTGGCCTTGGTGAACACGATATCGTTTGCCCAGATGGAAGATACTGGGAAGCAGTTTCCCGCGATTCGGGTTTTAGGGACTATCGGTTGGATTGCCGCGGGTCTTTTGGTGGGAAGTTTGGGGATCGAGAACACCTCCATCCCCATGAAGATCGCCGCAGGGGCATCGGCAGCGCTGGGTGTTTTTTCCTTCTTTTTGCCGCGGACGCCTCCTCAGTCATCCGATAAGAAAGTCACCGTTCGGGACGTTCTGAACTTGGATGCGTTGTCCATGTTGAAGGATCGTTCCTTTGCGATTTTCGCTATCGGCTCGCTTTTCATATGCGTCCCGCTGGCCTTCTACTACAATTTCACGAATTTGTTCTTAAACGAATCCGGGTTTGAGAATGCAGCGGGCAAAATGACCCTCGGGCAAATGTCGGAGATCGGCTTTATGCTCCTTATGCCGTTTTTCCTCGCCCGGCTAGGGGTCAAGAAAATGCTCTTGGTTGGGATGCTGGCCTGGTTTGTCCGCTACATTCTTTTTGCCATGGGCAACTCGGATAGCCTCGTTTTTATGTTTTACGCCGGAATCTTGCTTCACGGAATTTGCTACGATTTCTTTTTCGTCACGGGCCATATCCATGTCGATAATGTGGCTCCTAAAAACCTGAGAGCCAGTGCCCAAGGCTTTATCGCCTTGATCACTTATGGATTGGGTCTGCTGATCGGGACTAAAATCTCTGGATATGTGGTGAAAGCCTACGAGACTGAAATAGCGGCGGGCACTTTTATCCATGATTGGAAAGCGATTTGGTTGATGCCGGCCGGAATGGCGGCGATCGTGATAGTCATGTTTGCAATTTTCTTTAAAGCGCCCGATGTAAAGCCCGCAGAAATTGAATAGAAAGTTTTTTAATGATATGAGTGGCATTATAAATACCCAATCGACTCGAAGGCAGTTTCTCAACGCGTTAGGCGGTGTCGCCGCTTTCTCAATACTGCCGGCTGGAGCCTGGGCCAGTTCGCCCAACGGCAAGTTGCAGATTGCCCAGATTGGCGTTGGCGGTCGCGGAAAGGGCAATTTCGATTCTCTGTTCCGTTTGCCCAATGTCGACATCGTCGCTTTGTGTGACGTGGATAGTAACAGTTTAGCGGAACGATCGGCTGAAGTGCCTCAGGCGGAGACGTTTCGGGATTACCGGAAACTGTTCGACAAGCTTGGAGGCCGGATCGATGCCGTATTGGTCTGCACACCTGACCACATGCATGCGCCGATATCGTCGCACGCGATGGAGTTGGGAAAGCATGTCTATTGTGAAAAGCCGCTGGCCCACAACGTTGTGGAGAACCGCCAGCTCAGACTCCAAGCCGAGGAAAAGGGTGTGGTCACGCAAATGGGAATTCAAGTCAGCGCGTCCATTGGCCAGCGGATGACGGTCGAGTATATTAAGAGCGGGCTGGTTGGAAAGATCAGCGAAGTTCATGTCTGGTCCAACAAGTCTTGGGGGTCCAATGATTTGCTTCCGGTGACGACGAATCCGGTGCCGGCCCACTTGGATTGGGGCCTGTGGCTGGGAGTCGCGGAAGAGCGGCTTTATCGTGAAAACATTTTTCATCCGGGCCAATGGCGCCGCTTGTTGGATTTTGGTACGGGTACTTTGGGGGATATGGGTGTCCATATTTTCGATACTCCATACCGGGCGTTGGAATTAACGTCGCCCAAGTGGGTGAGAAGCCACTGTCGTGAGCCGAACGGATTCGCTCATCCGACGAGCGTAAAAACGGAATACCAGTTTCCATCGACCCAATATACCGCCAAGACCCTTAAGTGGACGTGGTACGATGGCGAGAATGGCCCCCCTTCCCGGATTGAGGGATTCAATGAAGATGGCGCGGTCCAGTTGCCCCAGCAGGGATGCGTGATGATTGGAGAAAAAGGGGTTCTGATGATGCCGCACATGAGTGGTCCCCAGACGTTTCCGAGAGAATTGATCCGCAGTGTGCCTCGCCCGGAACTTGATCCGCTCGACCACCATGCCCAATGGGTTAATGCCTGTCTGGGCGAAGGATCGACGGGATCTCCCTTCTCTTACGGGGGACCTCTTTGCGAGGCGCTCCAACTCGGCGTGGTGGCAAGTCGTTATCCGGGAAAGAAACTAACGTGGAATCCCCGTTCGATGGAGATACCGAATTTGAGTGAGGCAAATCAATACCTCAGCCGCGAATACCGAGCGTTCTAGAGACTAAAATGTCAGAGTTAAGCAAACATCGAGTACTGTGTGTTGGTGCGGGAAATACGGGGAGATCGCATATTTTGGCGTATCATCGCTTGGACGGATTTGAGATTGCAGGCATTTGCACAAGAAGTCCGGGATCTCGGAATAAGGTCATGGAGGAGCTTGGTACGAATTATCCGGGTTTCGACAGTTACGAAAAAGGGTTGGCAGAAACGAAGCCGGACGCGGTATGCATTACCACTTATCCGGATACGCACTACGAATATACTAAACTGGCCTTGGAGGCGGGTTGCCACGTGTTCTTGGAAAAGCCTATAGCCGAAACGATCGAGGAGGCGGAGGCGTTGGTTGCTCTAGCGAAAAAGGTGAATCGCAAACTGGTTGTAGGCTATGTCTTGCGGCACCATCCGAGCTGGATTCAGTTTGTAGAGAAAGTGCGCACTTTAGGTAAGCCGCTAGTCATGCGGATGAATCTCAACCAGCAGTCTTCAGGCGCTCAGTGGGAGACCCACAAAAACTTGGCTTCCTCAATTTCGCCTGTGGTTGATTGCGGAGTCCACTATGTCGACGTGATGTGCCAGATGACAAAATCGAGACCGGTGCGCGTTTCAGGCATCGGAGCCCGTCTGACGGATGAATTACCGGAAGGGAAAATCAACTACGCCCATCTACAGGTGACCTTTGAAGATGGCTCCGTCGGTTGGTACGAAGCCGGCTGGGGTCCCATGATGAGCGAAAACGCGTTTTTTATCAAAGATGTCATAGGACCGAAAGGGTGCATTTCCATCGTGGCGGAAAAGTCCGGCGGTCAGGGGCAGAGCGCCAAGATTGAAGCCCATTCCGGAACGGAACGACTGCAGGTGCATCACAGCGAGCTCGACGCGGAGGGGAACCTGGCCCGGGAAGACGAGTTCATTTCTATGGAGTCCGAACCGGATCATGACGCACTCTTCCATAGGGAGCAGGAGTATTTTCTTAAGGCTATCGATGAGGATTTGGATGTATCCGAACTGCTAGAGGCCGCTTGTAATGCTAGCCGCATCGTTCTGGCAGCAGACGAGAGTTTCCGAACGGGTAAAACAATAGATATGCTATGAAATACACAGCCGCTTTATTAATTCTTTTTTGTTTCCTCTGCGCGAGAGGATCGGAGATCAATCCGCCAGAGGGCTTTCGACCGCTTTTCAATGGAAAAGACCTTTCCGGCTGGTATGGCGACAACCCGCACCAGTCTCGCAAGGCAGAAGATCGGCAAGCCGCGATCAAGGACCAGCAAGCCGATTTCAAGAAGCATTGGACCGTGGTAAACGGCGAATTGGTCAATGACGGAAAGGGGCCGTATGCCACGACCGTTCGCGACTACGGAGATATCGAACTGATGCTTGAATACAAGACTGTGGCCTTGGCCGACAGCGGCATCTACCTGCGTGGATCGCCTCAAGTTCAGATTTGGGACACGACTAAAGAAGGGGGCAAATGGGATATTGGGGCGGACCGTGGATCAGGTGGACTGTTCAACAATCCGAAAGAAGACGCGGAAAAGAACGGCAAGCATCCATTAGTTCATGCAGACAAGCCTTTTGGCGAATGGAATAGCTTGAAAATTCGTCACGTGGGGGATCGCATGTGGGTTTGGCTGAATGCCCAGTTGGTCGTCGACGGAGCCATTTTTCATCCCTTTTTCGACAAAACCAAGCCGATGCCCAGCAAGGGACCTATCCATCTGCAAACACATGGGGGAGAAATTCGTTGGCGGAATGTTTATGTTCGCGAGATCGGAGATGTGGAAGCGAATGAGATTTTGCGAGGGGAAGAGTTCGGGACGGACTTCGTGCCGATTTTCAATGGACGCGACTTTAAGGGCTGGTTCGGTGACCTGAACGGTAAGTTGGCAACCAATGGTGAGATATTATGGAGCGACGGTGGGCATATTTACACGGAGCGTGAGTACGCCGATTTTGTCTTCCGTTTCGAGTTCGTCATGACCCCCGGAGGCAACAACGGCTTGGCGATTCGTTCGACAGGAGAAGGCAATCCTGCCTATGACGCCATGTGTGAGCTTCAAATTCTCGACGACGGTCACGAACGCTATGCAGGGGTAAAGCCAAGGCAGGTTCATGGTAGCGCCTATGGTATGGCGGGAGCGCATCGCGGCTACCTGAGAACTGCCGGGGAATGGAATTACCAGGAAGTCATTGTCAAAGGCTCCACCATTCAGGTAGAGCTAAATGGTGTACGAATTCTGGATACAGATCTTAGCAAGATAAGCGACTATATGGATGGTCGTGAACATCCGGGAAAAATGCTAAAGAAAGGTCACCTCGGGTTTGCGGCCCATGGTCCTGAGCATGTCTTCCGTTTTCGTCGACTTTCGGTAAAGGAGCTCGACTAGATTGGAGAACTTTGTTCCTCTCGGTGATTGTCCCGTCTGCGGCGAATACGTGGAGGAGGGAGCCGCCTCCTGCCAGAGCTGTGGCAGTTGTCAGCAGTCGGGTTGGAGCGAGGACGCTGCCTATGACGGGCTGGACTTGCCTGTAGAATCCTTTGGGGAGTCGGAAGGCGCGGCGACGAAAGGCAAGTCCTCGACCAAAAGGCTAGTCTTGGCGGCAGCGCTTTTGATCGGAGTGATTATTTTGTTTGTCCTCACTAAACCATAGTCAGCGGCCGGGGTCGTAACCGGAATAGGCGACACCGGATAAATTCGCTATCGATTCATGCCAACTTGCTAGGTCGCTTTTCTCAAACTGATTGAGATGATCGTGGCCACAGGCTCGAGCCCGCAACGAAGAGCTCGATGAGCTTGCCTTGTTTGCGAGGAGACAACCGACTCTTTCTACTATACACGTGAAGCAGCATACACCATATTGGCTTTCTTAGCTACTTCAGCCCCTATCGCAATTGGGTTTGTCGCCTCGTCGAGACGACCTGCATTTGGCGATTGTGAGAAACGTAAACTCAAGAGTTTTCAATTCCTTTGCGACCCACCTTTGTTAAATCATCTTTTGTAATCATATGCCGCGAAAAATCAGCCACATTGCTCCCGACTGGTGGGATTACACGACACTTGAGTCCGATCTGATCAACGATGCTGCCAAGTTGACGGAAAACGATCTCCTCCAACTTTCCCGTCCGGGTTTCAAGGTGAATCTCTACGACACTCTAGAAGACTTCTATCTGGCAGAAGCTCTGGAGTATATAAACGCTTGGAAGCTTGCCACGGCGGACAATCCCGTCGGCATTTGCGGTCCCATCGGACCGACGGAGCAGCTGCCACTCGTGGCACGACTGGTGAATGAGCTGGGTGTATCGCTCCGACACGCCCACTTCTGGGGAATGGACGAGTGGTACGACGAGGCAACGGGTTCGGAAGTGTCAATCGACCATCCTCTCTCGTTCGAACGAGCGGATCGCGAGCTGTGCTTCAATCGAATCCGCGACGAATTTAAAATGCCCGAAGAAAATCTACATTTCCCGAAGGGCGAGGTGAGTTCGTTCACCAGTAGCTGGGAAAGCGGCGTTCGTTGCGCGGTCATGCAAGGGGGTCAGGGTGACATCAAGCATTGGGCGTTTAACGATCCCCTTCGACGTGAAGGGCAATGGATTGATGAACCGCCATCGGCCGAGGAGTATTTGAAATTGGGAACACGGGTTGTGGAGCTGCACCCGGTGACACTCAGTCAGAATGCTCGTACTTCTGGGGGAGGCAATATCACGATGGTCCCGAAGTCAGCGATTACCGTTGGACCGAGAGAAACCTGGATGGCGGACAAGGTGTCCATTTGGCATGCGGGTACGCATGACAATCCACTCGGTCAGCGTTTGACCGCTCTCATGATATCCAAGGAGATTACGGATTCAGCGGTGCCGATGTCGCTTCTGTCGAGGCATCCGAACGTAGCGTTTCACTACTTCAGAGGAGGTCTAGGAAGCTGTGCGGTGGAGATGCATTAGTTGGAATTCGGATACGATGGATGGATACCATAAGGTAGCAAGCGGGCGATCTCGGAGTGCCTATTCATGTGCCTAGGTTGTGGGCGCTCGGAGATCGCCCGCTACCTATAGAGAGTTTTCTACTTTTCGGTGTAGGAGCGGTTTTACACCGCGATCACTCCTACGGACAATGGTCTCATGCATTGGAGATCGCGGTGTAAAACCGCTCCTACAATTCGTGAACAAAGGGTTGCAGTATAACAGACTGCAACTTGGGGTCTACACGTCGCAGATATGTACGGCTGCTTCGAGTGACGCCAGTGGATCTGGACCGGCGGGAATAAACTCTTGGGCGACGTAGCCGTCGAAGCCAGTTTCCAGTATGGCCTCCATAATAGCGGGATAGTAGAGCTCTTGGGTCGTATCGATTTCGTGACGTCCGGGAACGCCTCCAGTGTGGTAGTGAGAGTAGTACTCGTGGTTCTTTCGAATCGTAGCGATGACGTCGCCCTCCATGATCTGCATGTGGTAGATGTCGTAGAGAAGCTTGAATGCGTCTGAGCCCACCGTGTCGCATAGGGCAACCCCCCAGCTGCTGAGGTCCGCCATGTAGTCCGCGTGGTTTACCTTGGAGTTGAGCAGCTCCATCACGACGGTGACGCCGTGCTTTTCCGCGATGGGGACAATCTGGTTCAGCCCTTTGGCGCTGTTGGCGAGACCTTGAATATCGCTCATGCCGTCCCGGTTTCCGGAAAAGCAAATGACTTGTTTGTATCCAGCGGCGCTGATTTGTGGGCACACTTCTTCAAACCAGGCAATCAGGGTATCGTGGTTTTCCTCGCGGTTTAGACCCTTCTTAATGCCCCCGGGAACTCCGGTGACCAAGGAGCAACTCAGACCGTGTTTTTGGAGAGTGGGAAAGTCCTTAACGGCAATCAAGTCGACTGCGTTCAATCCCATTCCCTTGACCGCCTCGCAGAACGGGTCCAGCTCAATGCCTTTGTAGCACCATTTGCAAACCGAGTGATTGATGTTTCCCTTGAGCTTATTGCTGTGATGGGCGGCGCTGGCCTGGCTGGTTATGGCTTGGGTCGCTGCCACGGCGGCGGCACCGGTAGCCAAAGATTTAATAGCAGTTCTGCGAGGTATGGATGGTTTCATGAGTTCGGTTGGTGATTCAAAAATTTTCGGCTAGTCTAATAGTGTCGCCAGCTTTGTAAATGGCTCATTCGGGCTTTTGCAAGGGTACTGGGCGATTTTCGAGCTCCCATTGTCGTATTTATCAGGTGGGCGCTCGGACCTTCGACGAAGCTCAGGTTGAAAGATCGCCCGCTACCTTTGGTATTCGGTTTAATAATGCGAAAAAGTTGGATTAATTGGGAACCTCTTTTCCCACATTGAAATCGAATGCTCATATCGGCCTTTCCAGGCTCTGCTCGTAGGCCTCGTCGACCAGAGAATGTTCAGGCAAAGCCTGCCTGAGTGGATCTTGGTCGGTGGCGCTAAATCCGAGATGCAAGTGACGCCGCCAACCCTCTGCGTAGTTGTATTTTCCGGACAGTTTTCCGATCGCCTTCGACATGCGATCCATATCAACTAGGTAGGAGTCCATTCCTTGAGTGGCGTCGAGCCACGATTTTTGGCTTACGTGGGCGGCCAGGGCCTCTCGTTTCACGCCGTGTACGCTTTCCGTGTCAATGTACAATCCTGCCCGAACACGCTGGCGCAGCGGGTCTCGCAGGCCGTGTGGCATGGCATGGTAGAGGGTGACATCTTTCCCGTACGCTTCTTGCTTGGGGTTGGTCTCGAAATTGGGCATGCCTCGCGTAAAGGCAGCGGAGACCGCGATGCGCGATGCGTCCTGATGGTCTTCCATGTAGTCACTCGGAGAGTGGGTCAGAATGATGTCTGGCTGGATTTCGCGAACTAGAGCAGCGACCTTGCAGACATGGGCGACTGTGTAGCTGACTCCCATGTCGTTGCAAATGCTCTCATGATAGGACGCACCGAGTATCTGGGCGGCCGTTTTCGCCTCCATGCGCCTTATCGCCCGGGTTTGATTTTGATCGTATTCAAAGCTGCCGAGATCGCCGGATGAAAGATTCAAGTAATGCGTAGCCCAACCGTGCTGGGAAAGTAAAAGCAGCGTTCCTGCCGCGCAGAACTCAATGTCGTCCGGGTGGGCGAATATCGCTAGAGCCGTCTTTTCCTCGGACATGGATTGATTTGTCTAGAGCTCTTTGACGTGGATATTGCGGAACTGTACGAGGCTGGAAGCTCCATTCCATTCCTGCTTAACCGAATCGTAGCCACCATGGTGTTGCAGGACGATCGGACCGCTCTCTGGAATGCCAGGCAGCTGAGCGTTGTCGAGGACCCGTTTCCCGTTCAGGTCTACGGTGAGTCTATCGCCCTTGAGGGTGACGTGAAAGGTATTCCATTCACCGACCGGATTGTCGGCGTTCACTTTGGGGGTGACGCCGGCTCGGATGACGGGGTCCTTTTGATTGTTGCGATAGCCGTAGACTTCTCCGGATCCGATGGGCCAGGTCCAGATGTTGAGCTGTGCCTTGGAGGACCCACGAAGATAAATGCCAGAGTCGGCTCCTGGCATGGGAGTAGTCACTTTCTCTCCTTTTGCATCCAGAAGGTAACTACCATCTGGAAGAACGGTGGGTGTCTGGTAAATCCCTTCGGTTCGCTTGAGGCGCCACTCCGCGTGAAGCGTGAAGTCCTTGAGGTCTTTACGGGACCAAAGACCCTTCTCACCTTCCAGCTTTAGGATTGGCTCGCAGTCGATGACCCCGTCTTTGACGGTCCAAATATCTTTGGCTCCCTCAACTTTGAATTCCCAACCGGTCAAGTCCTTGCCATTGAATATAGCGACCCAGCCTTCAGATTCTGGAAAGGCGCTCTTTTTGGCGGGAGCGCAACTGAAAGCGAAAAGCGCGATGGTAAGCAATAAACAGAATGGTAGGATGCGTTGGTTCTTTGCGGTGTGAAAGATTTGGTTGAAGTGATTCATGATGGCGGGATTATTTTTAAGGAAAACAGGGTATTCGGGTGTGAGGTAAACGTCGTCTCCAGAAAGCCGAAAATCAGGTCGATTGTCACGACCTAACAGCAATGAGTCGATGAAGTCGAATTTTTGGATGCGGCAAAACCGGTGATTTACTGTTGAACTTAAGAAACGAGGAAGCGAACTAGTATACCTGAAATGAGGTCAATCGCGTATTTTCCCTTAGTCGCCCTTGTCCTGATCCGCTCCCTATCGGCTCAAGACAACCAGAAAGTCGATTTTGCCCATGAGATCGTACCGATCTTCAAGGAGCACTGCATCGAGTGCCATGGAGGTGATGAAGCCAAGGGCGGATTTTCGATCAATACCCGTAGGTTGTTCCTTGAGGGCGAGGCTGCCGTTCCGGGAAATGCGATGGAGTCCTTGTTTCTGGAGTTGATAAAGGATCCGGACCCTGAGTTCCGAATGCCTTCCGACGACAAGCCTCCGGTGTCCAAAGAGCAGGTGGCCCTTTTAAAGCGATGGGTCGATGAAGGCATGGTCTGGGAACCGGGATTCACTTTCGGCGGACCGACCTACGAACCGCCCCTGCGACCTCGTTCTCCCCAGCTGCCTCCAGTTGTCGATGGACGCGATCACCCGATAGACCGTTTGATTGATTCTTATTTGTCCGCCGGCGATTACCCGCGTCCGGCATCCATTGAAGATTCTGCGTTCCTGCGACGGGTCTCACTCGACCTGATCGGTCTACTACCGTCCATGGATGAGACGCGGGCGTTTCTTGCGGACCGTTCCGCAAACAAGCGGACTCGCCTGATCGACGATCTGCTCGAAAGAGACATCGATTACACGGAACACTGGCTCACCTTCTGGAACGATCTACTCCGCAACGACTACGATGGGACGGGCTTTATAACGGGAGGGCGCTCGCAAATCAGTCGCTGGCTTTATGAAGCGCTGAGAAGTAACAAGCCGTATGACGACATGATTCGCGAGCTGATCGCGCCACCCAGCGAAGATAGCTCCGGTTTTATCGACGGCATAAAGTGGCGAGGGGTAGTCAGCGCTGGTCAAAGCCTGCCGATCCAGTTCGCCCAGAACGTTTCGCAGTCGCTTCTTGGCATCAATCTGAAGTGCGCATCCTGCCATGATAGTTTTGTGGACCGATGGACCTTGTCCGAGGCCTACAATCTGGCCGCAATTTATTCCGAGGAGCCCATGGAGCTGTATCGCTGCGACAAGCCAACCGGCGTCATTGCGACGGCTGCTTGGCTGTTCCCCGAAATTGGTCAGGTCGATCCCGATGCTCCCAAGCAGGAGCGACTGGAGCAACTGGCCGCATTGTTCGCGCATCCTGAAAATGGCCGTGTTCCGCGGACCATCGTCAATCGGCTTTGGGGGCAGTTGATGGGTCGCGGCATTGTGCACCCGCTTGACGCCATGGGAACGGAGCCGTGGAATGCGGATCTACTGGACTGGCTCGCTGTCGACTTCCAGGATCACGGCTATGATCTCAAGCGTACGTTGCGTCTCATTACGACTTCGAAGGCGTATCAAAGCCGTGGTCACGAGGCCGATCGTTTAGACGATCTGGGCAATTATGTCTACAGCGGCCCGAGTCCGAAACGGCTCACCGCGGAGCAGTTTGTCGACGCGATCTGGCAAATAGGCGGATCAGCCCCGGCCGCAATCGACGCTCCTGTCGCCCGTGGCGACGTCGAGCCGGGACTCGAGGAGAAGTTCGCGCTGTCCAGTTCCTGGGTGTGGGGTCCTTCGGTGGATTCCGGATTACCTTTGGATGGAGAGAAGATTCTGCTTCGTCGCGAAGTCAACCTGTCCCAAGGAGCCCGCTTTGCCGGTATCCTGGCTGCTGCCGACAACGCCTTCTCCCTTCATTTGAACAACGAGCCTATTTTCAGCGGTTCAGGGTGGGCGGACCTAAAGTCAGCATCGGTCTCATCGAGGCTGCGAATCGGGGAGAATCAAATTCTGGTCGTCGCCGAAAACCGGGGATCGAAGCCGAACCCGGCTGGAGTCTTCTGCATGGTTCGTATTGAATACACCGATGGTACTGAGGAGACGATTGTTACCGATGAGCAATGGTGGGTCAGCGAAACGATTCCGGAGGAAGCGCATCCTTCCAAGTGGAAAATCGAGGACCTGTCTTGGGACAAGGCACGCGTTTTAGCCGATACGGACTGGGCAGAGAAAACCAATGCCAAAATCGGTAGTATTCTGGCCAAAACATATGTCGGAAGTGATCGGATGCCCCGCGCGTCCTTATTCAAGGCCGACAGTTTGATGCGCTCGCTTGGCCGTCCAAACCGTGATCAGATCGTCACTTCCCGACCTAGTGAACTCACTGCTCTGGAGGCCGTTAAGCTCTCTACCAGCGCTTCCTTGATTGAGCATCTCCGATCTGGTGCAGAACGCCTGGTGGAGTCAGCGAGCGAGGATAGGGATGCGAAGATCGATGAAATTTATCTGAGCCTTTTGACGCGCCCGCCCAGCAAGAAAGAAAGGGCGTTGCTACGCAAAACGCTGGGCCGGGATCCGAATGTGGATACCGTAGCCGATGTTCTTTGGGCGCTGGTCATGACACCCGAATTCTTTATCATTCGTTAGGCGGCGGTTGTGAAAATAATCGAAGGAGATAGAACTCAAAACGAAATTTAGTCCGACATGAAATTCGAAATCGATCCGATCGCTCCTCATTCCATTGTCCGAAGGGAATTTCTCAAGAAACTCGCCCTGGCTTCGAGCGCGGCATGGATGTCGGGGGAGCCTCAGCTCGTTCGAGGAAAGGGAATCCAGGGCCCTGTGGCCAAGGCCGATGCTTGCATCCTGCTGTGGATGGCTGGCGGCATGGCTGCTCCAGAAACCTTCGATCCAAAACGCTACGCTCCCTTCGAGAAGGGAATGGCGGTCGATTCCGTACTGAGCACATTCCCATCGATCGACACGGTGGTGGATGACATCAAAATTTGCGCCGGCCTCGAGAACATTGCTAAGGTAATGGACCGGGGAACCTTGATTCGCTCGGCCGTACAGCCCGACCTCGGAAGCATTCTCCATTCGCGGCACCAGTATCACTGGCATACCGGCTACGTCCCGCCCCAGACGGTGGCCTGCCCGCATATTGGGGCTTGGATAGCTCGGGTTCTCGGACCGAGAAACGAGGTCATGCCCCCTTTTATCAATGTAGGGCAGCGACTCGAGGGAGTAGGAGAGAAGGAGGAGCTCAAGGCCTTTACCACCGCGGGCTTTTTTGGCAGTGAGTATGGCCCCATGAACCTGGCCTTTCCGGAGCAGGCAGCGTTGTCCGTTCGTCCGCCCGAGGGCATGACTCAACAGCGATTCGCCAACCGAGACAAGCTTTACCGGGAGCTCGTGGACCGCAGTCACCATCGCGATTATGCTAGCGACTATCATCAGGAGTCGCTGATGCGATCTATGGACAGCGCCTACCGCTTGCTCAATTCGAAGGAGCGAGACGCGTTTGATATCGAAAAGGAGCCCAAGGAGGTTCGGGAGCAATACGATACCAGTCGATTCGGACGGGGATGCCTGCTGGCGAGGCGACTGGTGGAGAACGGAGCCCGATTTATTGAAGTGACAACTGAATACGTTCCCTTTCTGCATTGGGATACGCATGCGGGTGGTCACAATACGGTAGCCCGACTGCACCGTGAAATCGACCGTCCAATTGCCCAACTCGTTCTCGATTTGGAAGAGCGCGGCTTGTTGGATCGCACACTCGTTGTCGTCGCTTCCGAATTCAGCCGCGACGCCATCATGGAGGGCAAGCCCGGTTCCAATGCGAATGACCAGGCCGCATTCAAAGGCGATTTCATCGAAGAAGCGAAGCACTACGGACTCCACCGTCACTTTACCGGCGGGACCAGTGTCGCCTTGTTTGGAGGCGGTGTGAAGAAAGGCTTTCTGTATGGAAAGACAGCGGACGAACGTCCTCTTGTGGCGATTGAGAATCCTGTCTCCATAACAGACCTACACGCTACGATTATGACCGCCATGGGTGTTAGCCCCAAGACCGAATTCTCAATCGAAGGAAGACCGTTCTATGTAACTGAGGATGGAAAAGGGTCGCCGGTCACGGAGATCTTTTCTTAGGATTCAGAGAAGGATTGTCCGCAATTCTTCGTTTGGAGGCATGCTTTATTCCCTTTGGGTTTAGTACCCCGAAGCTTGTCGCAGATCCTGAGCCCGTCGAAGGGCTTCGGCTTTTTGTAGATGCGACCGCCGGTCGCGTAGGCGATCAACGATCGCCCCTACAGTCCATAATTGAGAAATGCCCCGCCGCCGCTCCGGGGATCTTTACTTCCAGGTTTCCAATAGGAATCGTATCCAGTTCTTGCTGAAAATGTTGGCAATGTCGGTTTCGTTGTAGCCACGGCCTTTCAGAATTCCGGAAAGCTTCTGAACATCGGAAATGGTATCCAGATCGATGGGGCTTTGCTCGGTGCCGAAACCACCGTCTAGATCGGTTCCTATGGCGGCGTGAAGAGAGTTCCCCGCTAGCTGGCAAACGTGGTCAATATTGTCGGCCATATGCTCGAGGGTCGGCTTGAGTTCCTCCGGTTTCGTCACTCGCTTCGTCCAGCCCGGAACGAGCATCCAGGCATCTAACACCGCTCCGATAACCGCTCCGCGACTGACCAACTCGCGAATCTGTTCGTCGGTGAACTGGCGTTCGTTGGGAACGAGCTCGCGGCAATTCGAATGGCTGGCCCAAACGCGGCCGCTGAAGATATCCATGGCTTCCCAGAAGCTGGTATCGGAGAGATGGGTGGCGTCGAGTATGAGTTCGAGCCGTTCGATTTCTTTGATCAATTGGCGCCCTTTTTCGCCGAGGGGTCCGTCCGAGTCTGTTCCATAGGCATAGGTTCCCGGGCCGTAATGGGCGGGACCGATTGCGCGTAGGCCTTGTTCACGGGACTGCTCCAGGTGATCAAAACTGAGAATAGAGTCGGCGCCTTCCAGACTGAGGATGTAGCCGATAGGGGTTTTCTCCGGATCACTCTCCCAGGCGTCAATATGGGCGAGCAGTCCTTCGCGATCCGTGATCTGAACCATTTCTCCGGCGAACTCCATCGCTCGGTACCAGGCGAGTTGCCCTTGCGTCTGAGCCCAGGCCTGCTCGGGGGAGTTCCAGCCGGGTAGGGGATTTTCCCGTTTGACGTAGCGGGCGATTTGGGTTGCGACACAAAGGCCAACTCCACCCTCGCGCATGGCGGGCAGCGATACAGTGCCGTTGCCCCGGTCTTTCTTGTCGGTCATGCCCTTCTCGGATCTACGAATGTCCGGAATCGGCCAACGGAGGTCGCGATTCCATTCGAGGGCGTTCATGGCAAGGTCCAGGTGGGCGTCGAAGATCAGCATATCTAGCTAAATTTTTTTAGGAGAGGGAACGGAGATACTGCGGTTGAAACAGGATACCGTTAACAATGGGGCTTATTGGTCGGAGGTCTATTGATTTCGTTCAATCGTGGACTACATTTATGGCGTTTCCCTCTCTTTCCAAGGATAGGCATTGCTAGGAAAGCGTTTGAATCGTGAAAATAATCGAGCAAGCTTGGCTCAAATTGAATGCACCCCGGCGGGAGAATGACGGCTTTTGTCCGAGTGTTCTCTGGTGGTATTGGCTGAACAAGGAAACGTTGTTATGAAGAATGGAAGAAAATTTCTGAAATTTGGAATTGGAGCGAGCGCTGCGAGGTAAAACCCTCAGGCGGGAGGATGCCCCCGGTACATGCGTCGTCTCTGCTCTTTCACTCTTGCTGTATCTGCATCGGATCCGTCGTGGGCGGAGCCGAACCACCGATCCCACGGGGCGTCGACGGTTCCGTAGTTGCATTCAAAAAAACGGTGATGCAGTTGATGGTGAAAATCGGCCGCGTCGACAACGGCAGTATCTTTGACCAGCAGCTTCTCGAATCCCGCATGGGAAAATGCCGGCCCCAAGCACCTGCTGTATAGATGCACGAGGAGAATAATGGGATGCGATGGTAATACGAAATGAACCAGGACCGAAGAGATGTAGATAATGTGCTCTACCGGATGCATGGACATGCCGGACCATGGGCCGATTTGAATGTTGCGGTGGTGCAACCGATGGACGCGTCGATACAGTGGCGGCCAATGCAACAGGCGATGGACCAAATAGAAATGTGACGACGTCAGAACGGGCAATGCCAGTAACCATGCTACAAATACAATGGGATGATCCGAAAAGGCGAAACTCGGAACCACGCCGTTCGCCAATGCCCAAAGATAAAGAACCTCATAGGCGGACCAGACGGTCACTCCGCTAGCTAGCGACCAAAACACGTTGTCCCAGACCTGGTTGCGAAACGAAAACTTGCCGCTCTTCTCCATTTGTTCGCGGGCATCGTATTTGAGTCGCTTGCCCTGGGCCCGATAGGTAAACAAGTACAAATGCAAGCCACCGGCAATCACGGTCATTAGTAGCAGATTTCGGAGAAAAACGGGCAGGGTCCATTCGACTGACAACGATCGCATGGACGACAAATCCGGTAGAAAATATCGGTAGACAAGCCACGCTGCGATGAGAAAAAGGGCATTCCGAGACAGGTTCACCCAACGCTTAGTCAGGGCTAGCGCAAAGGCCTTCGGATTGGGCGGCCAGTCGAATAGGGGCGAAAAAACAACCGGGCCGCGATGGTTCCAGGTATCTCGCCCTCTCCCTTGATCTTGAATATCGCGGTTCGATTCCGTCATGGTTCTGTTATAGGAACTAGCGGTGTTGGATAGAATATCAATCATTCTTAAATCATGCTACCGAGCCTAACCGGTTGGGGGTTTTTCTTGCCAGCGAACCTTGACCCCTTGCGGCGCATTGATGAACCTGTTTGGATACTCTCAAGCGTTTCACCCCATGAAAGACTTTTTCATAGCTCTAGGACTCTTCTGTTCGTTCTCCGTCCCCCTTCTCGCATCCGATCGATACATCCCTTCCAATACTCAGGAACCGGGCCGAGAGCCGCTGGCCCCGGAGGAAGCGGTCGCGGCGATGCAATTGCCGGAAGGTTTTTCTGCTACCTTGTTCGCGGGTGAGCCTGATGTGCGGCAACCGATTGCTATGAAGCTGGACGACCGAGGGCGTGTCTGGGTGGCCGAATCCTATTCTTATAAAGAGTGGGAGATGAAGGGGGAGGATCGAATTTTGGTATTCGAGGATTCCGACAATGATGGGAAGTTCGATTCGCGAAAGATTTTCTATGACAAGGCGACTCATTTGTCAGGGATGGTGGTCGGCTTCGGTGGAGTCTGGATATGCGACTCGCCCAACCTGGAGTTTATCCCGGATCGCGACGGTGACGACGTACCGGACGGCCCTCCCGAGATCGTGTTGGACGGGTTTTCCACAGCGGCCAAACACAACTTCTTCAATGGCCTGACCTGGGGTCTTGATGGTTGGCTTTATGGCAGGCATGGCATCACGGCGGCGTCCTTGGTGGGAAAACCGGGCACTCCCGATTCGGAGCGGATCGATATCAGCTGCGGAATCTGGCGTCTCCATCCGGTTACCCATGAGGTGGAGGTCGTGGCCCGCGGAACGAGCAATCCATGGGGCCTCGACTGGAACGATATGGGTGAAATGTTTATGACGGGCAACGTGAACGGTCACTTGTGGCATGTCATTCCCGGCGCTTACTATCCTCGAATGCACGGTCAGGGTTCAGCGGCCCATGTGTACGACCGGATTCCTCTTACCGCCGATCATTTGCATCACGAAGGCGATTGGACGGATCGCAAGCGGTTTCGCGACAACGCGGAAGGGCTCACCAACCTCTTGGGAGGTGGGCACTCGCATTGTGGAGCGATGATCTATATGGGGGATAACTGGCCGGAGAAATACCGCGACACCCTCTTTTTAAGCAACACTCACGGCCGACGCATCAACAATGACATTCTACAAAGGTCAGGCTCGGGATACGTGGCGACTCATAGCAATGATTTCATGATCGCTAATCACCCCTGGTACAAGGGAGTGACCCAAATCTACGGGCCAGATGGCGGGGTCTATCTGTCTGATTGGACGGATTTCGGAGAATGCCACGACAACGATGGGGTTCATCGCACTAGTGGACGCATTTACAAGGTGGTTTATGGAAAGGCGAACCATTCCAACCCGGTCGATCTAGCGAGGCGGTCCAATCAAGAGCTAGTTGCCTATCAGCTGCATCGCAATGACTACTATGTCCGCCATGCCCGTCGTCTGCTGCAGGAGCGTTTTCATGCAGGAGCCGATATTGAGGACGCCCGAAGGGAACTGTTTCGCATGCTCGATTCGGGGGAATACGCCGTTGATCGGCAACTGCGATTTATGTGGGCCCTGCATAGTTCCGGTGGAATAGGGGAAAAGCGGCTGACCGCTTTGCTGGATCATGGCAATGAGCACGTTCGAAGTTGGGCGGTACGGCTGATCGGAGAGGAAGGGCCTCCGACGAAGAGTCAGTTTAAAAAGATCCGTGATCTAGCCAGCGATGGAGCGTCTCGTTTGGTCCGTCTTTACGTGGCCTCTACGGCTCCTCAGTTTTCAGAGGATCAACAGTGGACATTGGCGGAAGACTTGCTACTAGATTTTGGATACGTATCCGACCAAAATTTGCCGTATATGATTTGGTATGCCCTGCTTCCTCTCGTGGAATCGGACCCCGTTCGGGCGTTGGGGCTTCTATCCAACTGCTCGGATTCGCAGGTCTACAAGAATATCGTGCGGCGTATTGCAACCGACTTTGATCTGAACGCTGATTTGATGCCTCGGTTGGTGAGGGCCATAACCGCTACTTTAGATCGGGGTGATCCACTTCAAGCGCGCGCAGGGGCCCGGGGAATTGCGGAAGCCTTCAACGGTTTGAAGGGAATCCAGGCGCCAGAGAACTGGGCAGCGTTGGCGGAGTCAGGCGATGCGGGTGTTCGAGCCATCGCGGCAGAACTGGAGCCAGTCTTTGATCAAAGCGCGCCCATGACAGAGAGGGATTGGTTGAGCCTTTTGGAAAATCAGTCTCGTCGCAATCAGGCCATTACCGAGTTGGCCGCTTTCGACGATCCTGCAATCGCGGCGACGATTTTGAGACCCTATAGCCGCTACCTGAGCGACGACCGTCAAGCTACCATGGCCACTTTGAGTTCTAGGGTTTCCTTTGCGGGACCACTACTGGGGGCAATTAAGAGAGGGCTGGTGCCCCGGTCCGACCTTTCTGCGTTTCATGCCCGCCAGATCTACAATCTCGGTGACAACGCGCTGAATCGACTCCTCGAAGAGGTGTGGGGGCAGTTGCGCCAAAGTCCGGAGGAGAAGCAAGTTCAGATAAAGAGTTGGCAGGCAAACCTGACTCCCGATCGGTTGGGGAAAGCGAATATCGCCAATGGAAAGTCCATATTTCTACGAAGCTGCGCGTCCTGCCACACGCTTTTCGGGGAGGGCGGCAGCTTAGGCCCACCGCTCGACGGCGGTGATCGTCAAAACCTGTACTACTTGCTGGAGAATCTTATCGATCCCAGCGCGGTGTTGCCGCAGGACTACCGGATGAATGTGCTCACGCTCAAAGACGGACGCGTATTGAGTGGCAATATCACCGCTCAATCTAGACATGCTATAACGATCGCCGGTCTCAATTCCGTGGAAGTGATTCCGGTATCCGAAATAATAGAACAAAATCAGCTTGAGCAATCGACGATGCCGGAAGGGTTGTTGCAGACCATGGATGAACGAGATGTGGTCGACCTGATCGCCTACCTCCAGCAGTAGGCGACTCAAAAAGCATTTTTCCGTTTTACGTATCGGTTGTCTGGCTTTCGCTCTTGATTGGGCAAAGACTCATTTTAAAGCCCCGCGAAGTAAATAGAAGATTGCCTGGAAGGAATCCTATCTTTAATCGAAGCCAAACTATTAACCCTCAAATTCCCTGATTCGAATGAACCGTACCTCTGTTAAAAACCTCTTCACTCTCGTGTTTTCAGCTTTGCTGTGGATGAATAGCGCGTCTGTTTCCCAAGCCAACATGGAACCCATCCCGCCGTTTATGGGAGACTGGGAAGGCGGCTGGGTTGACGCTCCTCAGAAAGACGGCAACGCTAGGAACAATCCCGACCTAGTGGCCCGTGTTATAGGTCTAGGCAACGATCGATACGAAATTCAGATTCTTGAGGAGTTTGACAAGCGGGCAGACTACAAGGTCAAAACCGAGGCAGTTTGGAAGAACGGCAAGATGACGTTTGATCAGAATGGATACTCCGGTAAGATTACCAATGACAGATTCACCGGCAAGAAGGCGGGCGGCGCCTTCGATACTCCATTTTCCTTAAAACGCGTGCATCGCGCTTCACCCACCATGGGTAAAAAGGCTCCTGAAAACGCGGTGGTGCTCTTTGATGGATCCGACCTCGATGCCTGGGAGCGCCAAGGCGGGGGAGATCCAACCTGGCTGATTAAAGACGGCTATTTCGAAGTGCTGCCCAAAAAGGAGAACAACGATGTCGGTGGATCCATCAATACGCGCCAGAGTTTTGGCGACGTGAAGGTACACCTTGAATTCCGATTGCCCTACGAGCCCGAGCATCGGGGACAAAAGCGAGCCAACAGTGGTTTCTTCCTGCCGGGCGGATACGAGGTCCAGATTCTCGACAGTTATGGTCTGGATGGCATGTGGAACGAGTGTGGCGCGTTGTACAAGCAATCACCCCCGCGAGTGAACATGTGCTGGGCGCCCGGTGTGTGGCAGACCTTCGATGTGGAATTCAAACGTCTCCGTCGCGATTCGGAGGGCAACAAAATCGATGACGCGGAATTCACCGTCTGGCACAACGGAGTGAAAATCCACAACAGCTTTCAGATTAAAGGGACGACCTCCAACACACAAAAAGGGCGTGGCCTAGCGGAGAGTGGCAAGAATGGGGGGCTATCCCTCCAGGATCACAGCAATAAGATTCAATTCAGAAACATCTGGGTGGTGGAGCAGTAGGATTCCATTTTTAAAAAGCGAAGTCGATCCCCTAATTGTAGTCCACATTCGGCTACATTATTCGAGGACTTGTACCTTGAGTTTATCATACTTCTTAAACCCTCGATCGAACGTTGTCATAGTCATCGAAGAACAGGATGCAAAGGCCGCTAAATAAGCATCATTCCAAATTTTAGGGGAATATTTCGAACCCTTGGAGTAGGCTTTCCAGCGCTCTTCTATCTCCGGGGGTTCATCAGCGAAATCGATTCTCTCGTCTCCCAGGAATTTTTCATAAGCGTTCCACGCTTGGAGGTGCGTCAACGGTCGAGACATCGCCTTGGGGTTCGTGGCCAAACGAAGAAAGCCCTGCTGGGTCATACGTCAGAAGTAGCACGAATCTGCTTCTTGCTGATCGAACCACTTCCATGCTTGGTCGCTGTGCGAATGCTTTGCAAAGGCAAGAGCGAGCCAGAAATTAACGTCACCCAAGCTGCTCACGATCTTCCTCCTCTAGCAGATTGCTCACTTCTTCCGCAGTCGAGACAAGGGGTTGCTGCGAAGAGAACAAGGGTCGCTTGAGGCGATGTCCTGACGCTTGTGCCACCTGTTCCAAGTCTCGCTGCAAAGCGTTCACGAGGTAATGTTTGAAAGACTCGCCTCGAAGGGCAGCCTTCGCTTTCGCTTTTCGAAAAACGCCATCCGGAATTTCCACAGTTGTTCGCATAAAACCATATAAAGCATATTTATGCCTTTTAGTAAAGAATTGCTGTCAGCCTATGTGAAATGGCTGCAATCACTAGGCAATCCATGAGTTGATAGGAAATCTTTACATGAGGCAGGGTATAGGGTTTGAAGAAGAGAGATCGTTTTGGTGGAAAGGAATGAATTTGAAAGCTAAATAGGCCAAGGAGATTAAGAGAGAAAAAATGAACGTAGCGATAAGACTCATAGGGTTTCTAGTATTGAATTTCCTGGCCTTAGGGATCGGGGGATTGTTGATGGGCAATGGTCCCTCATCTGATTGGTATCTCCAACTGAACAAAGCGCCCTGGACGCCTCCGGGTTGGGTGTTTGGAGCCGCCTGGACAACGGTCATGCTTTGCTTTGCCGCATACATGGCTCTCGGATGGAGCGAATTATCTGACAAGAAGCGGTGGATCACTCTTTATACGATTCAATGGGTTTTGAATGTATCCTGGAATCCATTGTTCTTTCGCTATCACCTAGTGGGAGCTGCCTTGGTGGTGATCGTTCTGCTGACCGTTCTGATTGCCTGGTTTCTATTCGGCTATTGCTCGCGATTGAGGCTGAAGTCGGTTTTGATTCTGCCTTACTTTCTCTGGCTCATGGTAGCCACATCTCTCAACGCCTACATTCTATTTATGAACTAGCTTTAAGTTCGCTGGAGATAGAAGTGGAATGCTGAGGTTGCCGTAGTGTGCAGCGAAGGGTACGGTTGGTTATAGGAAACGCATTGCCAAAGCGATGAATTGAGATATACAAACGTCCATGATTAACCGCCGTCATTTCTTGAAATCCCTAGGTGTCGGTCTGGCATTACCGGCTCTGGAGTCCGTTCAACCGGTCTTGGCAGTGGCCGCAAACGCGGGGGCTCCAGTAAAACGGCTGGTCACGATCGGTACCTACCTCGGCTTTCATGCACCTAGTTGGTTCCCCAAACAGGCGGGGCCCAACTATGCGATTTCACCGGTACTTGAGCCGATCGACGATCTGCGGAAGGATTTTACTATTTTCTCTGGGCTCGATCACCGAGCTCCCAATGGACATAAGAACTGGAAGAACTTTCTGACGGGCAAAGGCACGCCGAGCATTTCCTTCGACCAGATTGTGGCGAAGGTGGTGGGAAGCCATACTCGGTTCGAATCGCTGCAGGTTACCTGCGGCACGCCGTCCGGGAATGGTCAGATGAGTTTCACGAAGGAAGGAATCCTGCTTCCCGCGATCGGCCGCCCTAGCGTGTTGTATGGAAAGTTGTTTAGCTCGGATTCCGATAAGGCTCGCATGGGATATTTGCTCGACAGCGGGGGTAGCGCTCTTGATTTGGTGATGAGTGAGGCGCGAGCGCTGGAACGCCGAGTAACCTCAAGGGACCGCGATAAGCTGGACGAGTACTTCACTTCGATTCGAGATGTGGAGCAGCAGCTCAAAAAGCAGCGCGAATGGCTGGACAAGCCGTCGCCGCAAATCAACTACCGAATGCCGGAATTCGATCCGGTAGCCCCGGATCTTTCCTTGGAGTGTGAATCGATTATGTACGATCTGATGACGCTTGCCTTGGAGACCGATTCAACCCGTGTGATTTCCTTCTTGGTACCTGGGGGTGGGCAAGTCTTTTCAATCGATGGCAAGCTTCTCAGCGCGGGCTATCATGGCTTGTCGCATCACGGCAACGACGCGGACAAGATAGCGGAATACAACAAGGTAGGCTCGGAGCATGTGACACGCTTTGGGAAATTCCTCAGGGAATTGTCGAATCGGAAGGATCCCGATGGGCGTCGCTTGCTCGATACCACGGCGGTGATGTATGGAAGCGGTATGGGCAATGCAAATACGCATGACAATAGCCGCCTGCCAGTCCTAGTCGCAGGGGGTCCTTTCAAGCATGGCGCGCATCAGTCGATCGATCGCGAAAACCCTTCCGATACCACCCCGCTGTTGGGTGACCTCTACTTGACGCTCATGCAGTCGATGGGCGTCGAAACCGATCGCTTCGCCTTGGCAAAGCGAAATATGAACGACTATCTGCTTTAGCGATGTCTAACGCGTGCATATCGGCGAAGCTAGCGTGTTTCATCGTTTTATTTTGTTCTGCATTCGGCTTTGCTAGCGAAAAGGGGCCGATCGAGGCCATTCCGGAATTCGTCGATAAGTTTTTAGTCGAGTATTGCTTGGATTGCCATGACGAGGTCGAGCGGAAGGGAGAAGTCAGCCTTGACTTTGTCGAAATCGACTGGAGCGATCCGCATGCCACGAATCTTTGGGCTAAGGTTCATGAAATGCTCGAGGCGGGAGAGATGCCGCCTAAAAAGAAGAAACAACCATCAGCGGCGGAACAGCATTCGGTCGCAAGCTGGCTGGACGAGATGCTCGTTAGGAATGACCCGCCTGGAGGGACAGTTCTGAGGCGATTGAACCGGCAGGAATACGAAAACTCGGTAAGCGATGTTCTCGGAATTCCATTCACGGCTCCGGAGAGTTTCCCCTCGGATTTGGAGCATCATGGATTCGACAATGTCGGCTCAGGGCTGGTGATTTCCCCTCCGCTGATGGCTCAATATTTCGAGATCGCCACCAAGGCGGCGGACATCGTTATTCCCGCAGCAAAGGAAAGAGAGGTCGTTCCTATAGAAACGTCATTGGTCGGTCCCAATGACTTCACGTTGAATTTTACGACGGGCCATCCCATAGACGGAGTTTTGCGAATGGTTAGCTCTTCGGACCCATTGGCCCGTTCGTCTGTTTGGCCCAATCGTTTTGAGGCAAAAGTGACGGGACGTTACCAAGCAACGCTTAAATTATCGAGTTACCGTCCCGTTGAGGGGCATCGGCCAATCGTGAAGCTATTGGCGTTCCGCACCTCGCAAAACAGTTTCACTCGCGCCTCTACGCTTCGAGAGCTTGCGGAGGTACGTGTGGACGGCGAACAAACCGAAAGGCACGAAGTAGAAGTCGATCTGCAGAAGGGGGAAACCGTGGTCATCCACTACGAGAATGCAGACTTGAGCAGCGATGGCGAAGAAGGATCCCTAGAACGGATAGCGGATATCTTACAGCAGGTCTTTAGAGAGGATCCGTTGCTGGGGGCAGCCTGGAAAGAGGCGGGGTACCAGCGCTCCGATCGTGGCTGGTCCTGGTGGCACCGTATTCAGAAAATAAAGAACCGGCCTGGATTCTCGGCGAGAGGATTTGATCCAGACTCGCCGGAAACGAGGGATTTTATTCTCAAAATGGCGCGAACGAAAAACAATATCTTCGAGACATTATGCTGCTATCGCTTTTTTCAGGGGCCAGGCTTGGATGTTCACGAACTGGCTGTCACGGGTCCCATGTTGGCCGATCGAAAGACCTATGAACTGACTCCAAAGGATTTCACTTCCGTCGATTTTTCAGGGACCCTGACGGAGACTGATCGCTATCGACTGGTTTCTTCGCGTAACACCGTAGGAGGCAGCGTTGCTTCGCCTTCGCGCTTTGAAGCGAAGGTAAGTGGCGTGTACAGCGTCGTATTCGATGCGGCTTCGTTTGAGGATGCGAGAGCGTTGTTTGAGGCTAAGAATGATAGTTTCTTGATCGAGTTATTTGCCCGGAAAAGCGTGAGTGATAAATATGATCCGATTGATTCGATGAGAAAACTGGCGGAGTTTCGATTGAACGCCAAGACTTCTCAGTTTCAGACATTCTCCGCGGAAGTCGAGTTGGCGAAAGGCGAGACGATTGGGTTTCGTTGGGGAAACAGTCCGCTCTACTCCGAAGAAGGAAATAGGCAATTTTCGCCGAAGGCGTTCGAGCGGCTCGTGAATGACAAGCGTATCCACGCCGCCTATCTCAAGCTTGGCCGCGCGCGTGAACTTACGCCGCCGGAGTATTACACAGAGATAATGAAACTGGTGGATAGTGATGACTTGGATACCAGTGATCCTGAATTGCAGAAGGTGCCTGATTTGAGCATTGGGGCGGCGCGAAACGCGTTTACCTGGATTGCGGTGCAAGATCTGATCCGTTACGGCCCGGCTTTGGATTTAAGAAATACGACGATAGAGGGACCGCTTCGTCTGGTTGAGGATAACGAGATGAAAGTGCAGCGTCTCCGTACCGCCCGATTCATGGGTGAACGTCAGGGGCGTAGCGATAGTGAATACGCAACGGCGATTCTGCAGCGTTTTCTCGATCGCGCGTTCCGCCGCCCAGCTACGGCGGATCAGGTGACTCAGTATGTCGAAATGACGCTGGCCCATGCGAGTGAAGGCTATCGATTCGAAGATGGTATCCACCTTGCCATACGGGCCGCTTTCTGTTCGCCCAGCTTTCTCTATCGCGGATTGGAGGACGGGCCATTGGATGAATTTGATTTGGCGAGTCGCCTGAGCTATTTCCTGACCAGCTCTCCTCCGGACGAAAGGCTGCTGAAGCGGGCCGCTGAAGGAACGCTGTCTGATCCGAATACATTGGCCAAGGAGACTCGTAGATTGCTGGCGGGGAAACGGGTGCAGCATTTTCTCGATTCCTTTACCGGGCAGTGGCTGGACCTGCGGCTTTTGCCGGAAATTATGCCGGATGTTAGATTGTTGAATTGGAACGACAATTATCTCGAGGCAATCACTGCGGAGACGGAAATGTTTATTGCTGAGATCTTGCGAGAGAATCACCCGATCGAAACCTTCATCGATCCGGATTTCACTTATCTGAATCGCCACAATGCGAAGCTCTACGATCATCCCTTTAAAGGAGGCAATGCAATGGAGCGGGTTGCTCTGGAACGAGGAGGACGCTATGGTGGAATCTTGGGACAAGCGAGCGTGATGATGGCGACGGCAAACGGCGTGGATACGCAACCAGTCCTCCGCGGAGTCTGGCTGCTGGAAAACGTTTTGGGTGATCCCGTGCCCGAGCCGCCTTCGAATGTCCCGTCTGTTGAACCGGATACGAGCGGCGCCCAGTCTATCCGCGAACTGCTCCAGCGTCACCAGGAGGATGAAAATTGCGCCAGTTGTCACCGGAAAATCGACCCTCCCGGGTTTGCCCTGGAGAATTTCGACCCCGTGGGAAGATGGCGAACGCACTATCCGGTGTTTGAAAAAAAAGGAGACAAAGTCGTCGCCCTGGATGGGCAAGAGGTGGATGCCAAAGGTCAGCTTGTCGATGGAACGGGCCTTAATGATGTGACGGATTTGAAGCGCTACCTGGTGGACAACATCGATATCTTCTCTCACTGCCTAGCGGAGAAGCTCATGGTTTATGCTACGGGCCGAGAACCCAGCTTCGGCGACCGCAAGGAGCTCGACCGAATCGTCGCCCGAGCAAAGGAGCGAGGAAACGGCTTTCAGGACTTGATCGTCGAGCTGGTCCTGAGCGAATCCTTTCTCACGAAGTAACGTTTCCGTTTTACTTCTCCCCGGGTAAATACCTCGGGGAATGGCCCCGGGGATGCGTTTATCGAATTGCTATATCCGTTTGTTGCGACATGGTTTTGAATGTAAGTGCCCCGAACTGCCCAAACCCCCAACGCCAATTAATCGCAGAACGTTTATCGCCCTCTCAACTGCCCTCTGTGCGACGCGGTCCTGGATTGCTCGCAGCGCTCCCTCGGGTTCGAAACCAAAGGTGGGGCTCTGCAACTTCTCTTGTAAAACGCAATGGCAAGCAATTCGTGAGGGACGCGCCGATGCTGCGTTTTCGGACGCTAAGACCTTTTATGACTATTCCCGAAAACTGGGAGGTGATGGTGTGCAGACCAGTGTCCGCGAGCTCAGTTCAGCAGACGCATATTCCATTCGGGATCATGTCGAAAAGACGGGTGGGTATTTCGAAGGGGATGTTCAATTTCCCAAAAAAGAAGGCGATTTGCCCCAGTTTGAAGCCGAGCTGACTCGCGTACGCGAGACGGGAGCGACAGTCGCCCGCGTCGTTCTTATGGGCGGTCGGCGCTATGAAGTTTTTAAGTCGCTGGACGAGTTTAATACCTTTCACCGGGATAGCATTCGGCGTCTCGAGCTGGCAGAACCCCTCGCTAGCAAGCATCGCGTTAAACTGGCAATTGAGAATCACAAGGACCTGCTTGTGGACGAGCAGCTCAAAGTGCTTAAGAAATTTGACAGCGAATGGTTAGGGGTCCTCGTGGATACAGGCAACAACATCGCCATGTGTGAAGAGCCCTACGAGGTGATTGATGCACTCGCTCCCTACGTACTGAGTGTCCATCTTAAGGATATGACCGTTCAGCCCAGTAATGACGGATTTTTATTGAGCGAAGTGCCTTTTGGAACGGGATTTCTCGATCTGGAACGTATTGTTGGGACCCTAGCCAAATCGAATCCGTTCGCTGACTTTCATGTCGAGATGGCAACGCGGGATCCCCTTTCGGTGCCGTGTAAGACGGATGGATACTGGGCGGTCTTTCCTCGCCGTCGTGAGTCCGACTTGAAGCGGACTTTGTCCATGGTCGCGGCTCATCCTCCGAAGCAACCGCCGCCCAAAGTCTCAGGCTTGAGTTTCGAGGAGACCCTCATTGAGGAAGAGCGAAACAACGGAGCGTCGCTCGATTGGGCTAACCGGCATGTGTAGCTTTCTTTGGTGAGTCGCCAAGGTAGGGCAGGACGGCCCGGCGTGCCGTGCAAGCAACTCAACCATTACGGCTCGCTGGGCCGTCGAGCCCTACCCGCGATGCTAGAGCTTTCCCATCCCTCGACCGGATACCCATTGCCCTCAGAAAACCTTCTTCTTTGGTTGGGAGACGTCGCAAAGCTTACCCAAGAGATCAAAGCGGCTGTCTTTAGTGAATTTTGAAGAGCGAGCGTATTTACCGAGAGAGTCGATCTCTTTCTGTAGGTCCTCGGGGTCCTGAAATAGCAGTCCATCGTCTGTATACTGAGCGGGAGGTCTTGTCTCGGGAAAGCGCTTCCAGTCGTCGCCATCGAGCGGCTCGGTGTATCCATCTAGTTGGAATCGTTCGATGCAGGCGTGCTTGAGCGTTTTGAGCTGGCCCGAGCAAGTGGGCTCATCGATAACGTTTTCAATCTCCAGTGGGTCGTT
>Ga0181561_10000658_pt1 | contig 29330 bp, 20 predicted proteins | sample 011ome_19_FD_133760 | JGI IMG/M metagenome (GOLD analysis project Ga0181561, IMG submission 133760) | Coastal salt marsh microbial communities from the Groves Creek Marsh, Skidaway Island, Georgia - 011510BT metaG (megahit assembly) | ecosystem: Environmental > Aquatic > Marine > Intertidal... | reverse complement strand
GTCGTCGGCGTCGGCCATGGCGGGCGGGCGGGCGGGCGGGACGACGCGCGCGCGGGTTCGAGGCGGGCGGACGAGCGGCCCACCCGGGGCGCGTCGTTGTGCTGAGCGACGGAGCGGCGGAGGCGTCGGCCTTCGACTCGACGACGACGCATTTCCGTTGAGAGATCTGAATAAGAATGTTGAAACTCGACGACGCGCGCGAACGCGCGCCACGACGTCGCGCGCCGCGGGAGGTATGTCGAGCAAGCTCGACTACCTGAAGCGGTACCTCGACGGCGGCGGCGGCGAAGCCGACGCCGCCGCCGCGGGCGGAGGGGAGAAGAAGAAGAAGCGGCGGAAGAAGGACAAGCCCGCGGGCGGACTCGAGATCCGCGCGCCGGACGTAGGCGGCGTCGTCGTCGCGAAGCCCGTCAAGGTATGCTCGGGCATCCGCGTCGTGGACGAGGACGACGAGTCGTGGAAGCGCAAGCGCGACGAGCTCGAGGAGGCGAGGCGACGCGAGGACGAGACGCCGACGATCGTCGGCGGCGGCGACGGCGACGGCGCGAAGACGACGAACGCGACGCGCAAGTACCTGGGCATCCGCGAGGACGGGAGCGGATGGGCGGTCGTCGCGGAGGACGACGACGCGACGCGCGCGAACGCGAACGCGGGGGGCGGGCGCGGGGGTGGGGGCGGCGGCGGCGACGACGACGACGACGATCTGTCCCCGCCGCGGCCGGGGAGGCACGACAGCGACGACGACGACGACCTGTCGCCGCCGAGGCCGGGAAGGCGGCACGACAGCGACGACGACGACCTGTCGCCGCCGAGGCCGGGAAGGCGGCACGACAGCGACGACGACGACCTGTCGCCGCCGAGGCCGGGAAGGCGGCACGACAGCGACGACGACCAGTCGCCGCCGCGTCGGCGCCCCGGAGCGCGGCGCGGCGGCGATGACGGCGGGGACGGGGACCTCTCGCCGCCTCGGCGTGGACGAGGCGGGTCGGACGGCGATCTGTCCCCGCCGCGACGACGACGACGACGCGGCGGCGAATCGGATTCGGATTCGGATTCGGACGCCGACCTCTCGCCGCCGCGGAGAGCGCCCAAACCGCCGTCGAGCGGGCCGACGATGACGGACGGCACGACCACCGGCCTCGTGGACGCGGCCGTCGTCGTCCAGGAAGCCGCGGAGAAGCGCGCGGTGGCGAGGGCGAGGATCACGGCGATGTCCGACGACGTCAGCGGCCGCGGCGCGGCGACGCAGTTCCGCGACAAGGCGACCGGGCAGCTCATCGACCTCGAAGAGCAGAAGAAGCGGATGGAGCTCGCGAACGCGCGGAGGAAGGAGCCGGAGCGACCGGTGTGGACGCAGGGGATCGCGCAGGGTAGGGCCGCGAGCGACGCCGCCGAGGCGTTGCGGCGAGAGGCGGACGCGCCGTTCGCGCGCGCCGACATCGCGCCCGAGGCGGAGGACGCGCAACGCGCGGCGGTTCGATTCGGCGACCCCATGGCGCACCTCGCGCGCAAGAAACAACAGAACGCGGAGATTTCGATGCCGAGCGTCGTCGCGGGGATAAGCGAGGAGCAGCTCAAGAAGAGCGGGTTTAGGATCCCGCAGGAGGTGCCGGAGCACAGCTGGATTCGACGCGGCGTCGGGCCGCCGCTCAACCGGTACGGCATCAAGCCCGGGAGGCACTGGGACGGCGTCGACCGGAGCACCGGGTTCGAGCAGGAGATGTTCAAGGCGAAGAACGACCGGCGGAGTCGCGATCAGAGCGCGTGGAAGTACGTCCAGCAGGTGTGGGAGTGAGCGGCGCCGACGGCCGCGCGCGTCGTCTCCGTAGCTAGCGATCGGTCGGTCCACTCCACTTTTAGGGTTTGTTACTTACGCGGGGGGCGCGGCGTCGCGCCCCCCGACGAGACGTTAAGCCGGACGTGTCTCTTACGAACAAGTCTACGACCATCACCCCCCTCACGTCTCTCGCCGCGCCGACGTTCCCACCCCGCGCGCGCTCGTCTCGTCGTCCTCTAAGACGAATCGAGTCGACCGCGCGTCGAAATCAATCATCGACGTCATCGTTCACCACTCGCCATCGTCGCCGCGCGCTCCTAAGTTCCTCGTTCGCGCGCTCACCAGCCGATCAGCGCGCGCCGTTCGGTTCAGTTCACACCGGAACCTACGAACCTCACCTTCATACTTAAAACTTCATCTCGTGCGGCTTGTCCCCGGACCTGAGCGTGAACTTCGTCGCCATGTACCCCTTGAGGTGCGGCACCGCGTCGATGGCGGGCGACAACGCGGCGTCCAGCGCCTTGTTGTCCGCGACGTACGACGCGGGAAGCTCCTTCTTCTCCTGCTTCTCGTCGAAGAAGTCCTCCTCGGACTTCTTCGTGCGGTCCTTCGCGGGCTTCTTGAAGTACGCGTCGTCGAACTTCTTGCTGTCGACGGCGCCGACGTCGATCTTTTGGGACGTGGCGATCGTGTAGCACTGATTCACGCGCTTGATCGGCACGCCGTTCACGCCGTACGGGCCGCAGACGAGGAGGAGGCCGGACGGGAGCTGGCGAAGGAACACGACGCGCTTGCCCTTGAAGTGACCGGCGAGGAGAATCAGGATCGTCCCCGGGGTGATGTTCTTCTTGAGCTTCGTCGGGTTGTGCGCGACGGCGGCGCGCTTCAGCGGGAACTTGACGTCGTCCGCGGGGTAAAACGCCGGCGTCTTCGTCTTCTTCTTCGGCGCGGTCTGAGCCTTGCTCAGGACGCCCTTGAGCGCTTGCTCCGCGGAGGTGACTTTCACCATTTTTCTGGGTGCGAGTGGGTGCGTTACCGGGAGGGCGTACGCGTCGCGTGCGTCGTGGCGCCGCGTGAAGAGGGAGCGCGCTGCGGACGCATCTCGAAGTCGTGCGGCGATTTAGGGTTTTTTTTCGGGCGTGATTGACGCCGACCGGACCCGAAAACGTGACTGATTCACACAGCTGTGTATCCGTGCGCACCGCCGCTTCTGACTGCATCGCGCGCGAAACGAAACTCGCGCGCTGCACGCGCGCGATCGCTCCGGCGCGCCGGCGCGGCGGCCCGGCGCGCGCGTCGTCGCGGAAATCGCGACAACCGTCGAGGCCACAACGCACGCGCGACGGCGCGCGCGGTGGCCTGCGGAGCGAGGAACGACCGGTAGCGAGGACCGACGTTCCGAGCCCGGGCGCGGCGGCGGCGGCGGCGGCGGCGGCGGGAGTCGCGGGAGTCGCGGGAGTCGCGGGAGCCGCGGGACAACCGCGACGGGGAGGGGCGAGGCGCCGACTTCGCGGATCGATCGACCGATCGATCGACGCGCGCGGTCGACGCGGCGGCGGATCGGATCGTCGTCCGCGAGCGATCCGCCATGGGCCTCCTCGCGAACGCGCTGCGATCGCTCGCGACGCGTCGCTGCCGCGACGCGCTGCGCGCCGCGCGCCGCGAGCGCGCGAACGCGCGGTGGACGGCCGACGCGATCGGCGGCGTCGATCGACGCCCCGCCGCCCTCTTCGCGACGTCGTCGCGCGTCGCGTGCCAGGGCGCGCGGGAGGCTCTGAACGACGAGGACGACCTCGAACGCCCGGCGAAGCTCGCGGGCCGCGACGACGACGACGACGACGACGACGACGATCGCGATGACGCGCGCGTCGTCGCGGGACGGTGGGGACCCCGCGCGGACGGGTCGTTCGGATACGTGCCGGAGGCGTCGTCGTCGCGCGGGGGCGCGCGCCCCGCGCGCGACCGTCGCGCCGCCGCGCCGCGCGCCGAGCCGGGGACGTGGGGACTCCGCGCGGACGGGACGTTCGGATACACCGCGGCGTCGTCGCCGCTCGACGCGTCGCGAGAGACGCCGTCGCGCGGTCCGGAGGCGTCGCGCGGCGACGGCGCGCCGCGTGAGCCGACGTCGACGTCGACGACGCCGTCGAGCGAAATGGAGTTGGACGACGAGCTCCATCGCGGGGAGCGCGCGTTCGCGGACAGGACGCACCCGAACCGACCGACGCACCGACCGATGTCGATCGTGGGCGAGGAAGAGAGGCGGCTGCAGAAGATGGAGGCGATGAGCAACGATCCGGGGTTCGCCGCGATCAAGATGGTCCTCCTCGCGATGCGCGAGCAAGAGAAGAGGCTCCGATCGCCGCTGTCGTACGATCCGATGTCCGAAGATCCGCGGACGCGGCCGCTGGAGGAAAAGCAAAGGAACAGAGAGACGAGCGTAATCGACGACGAGGTGGCGCGGTACCGCGAGGCGCAGCAGCGACATCGCGAGGCGCGGCAGCGCAGGGACGGCATCGAGCGGATGGTGGAGCACGCGAGAGAGGCGGCGAGCAGGGGCGACGGGCTCGGCGCGACGGCGGCGGGGAGGAATTTTTTGCACAACTTCCTCGAGCCGCTGTCGAGGGCGATCGAGAAGGAGCAGGCGGAGATCCGGAAGAAGGTCCCGGGCGCGGACCGGACCAACTACGGTCCGTTCATGCTGATGCTCAACCCGGACAAGCTCGCGGTGATCACCCTCCACGCGGTGATATCGCAGCTCATGATGGGGGACGACCGCGTGAAATTTTCCGGGGACAACGGTCAGGTGGGGAAGAGCAAGTTCGTTCGCGTCGTCGAGCGCCTGGGCGAGGCGGTGCAGGCGGAGGTGAACCTGTCTAGGCTCAAGCAGCGCGGGAAGGTGCGACCGAAGGATCCTTCAGAGCGAGAGCGGCGATTCAGGGAGGAGACCGCGGGCGTCAGGGATCTGGCTGAGGACGCCGGCGACGTCGACGAGTTCCTCGCCAAGCCGCATCTCACGGATCGCTTCGCGAAGGTCAGCGCGAAGTCGCTGAGTAAGCTCACGACGGTGCGATCCGTCGCGAAATTCGCGAGGAGGGCGCTGAACGACTCGGACTGGGGGATGACCGCGCGCGTGAAGCTCGGGAGCGTCCTCGCGAAGCTCCTCGTCGAGACCGCGAAGATCGAGGTGCCGGATCCCGAGAGCGGCGAGCTCGAGATCAAGCCCGCGTTCGAGCACCACTACGAGTACGTAAACAGGCAGCAGCGGTACGGGATGGTATCCTGGCACCCCGCGTTCTTCGACTACATCGAGCACGAGGACATGAGGCACGCGCAGATGAGCCTGGTGAGATACATGCCGATGGTCACGCCGCCGCGGCCGTGGAGCAGGTTCGATCAGGGCGGGTACTTGTGCTCGGAGACGTTCGTCATGCGCGGGAACTACACGAGGTTGGGGCCGTCGTGGGGGCAAATCATGGCGCTCCTGGGCGAACAGAAGCGGTCTGACAGCGACGGAGAATGCGCGAGCTATCAGCCCGTGTTGGACGCGCTGAACGTGTTGGGAAAGACGCCGTGGGTCGTGAACGAGCGGACGGTGGACGTCATGCAAAAAGTCTGGGACGACGGCGGCGGGATCGCGGGCGTGCCGCCGCGGGGGACGGTAGACGAGCCGGTGTGGCCGGACCCGGGGTATCGCCTTCGAAGGGACGACCACGCGCTGCACGCCACCGCGCAGATCTCGCGAGAGGACAAGAGAGAGTACGTCAACGCGAAGGTCCGCGTGAAGCGCGAGAACCGAGAGTTGCACTCGCAGCGGTGCGACTTTTTGATTAAGCTGAAAGTCGCGCAAGAGATGCGCGACGAGGAGAAGATCTTTTTCCCGCACAACATCGACTTCCGCGGGCGCGCGTACACGATGCACGCGCACTTGAATCACATCGGGAGCGACGTGTGCCGCGGCGCGCTTCTCTTCCAGGAGGCGCGCCCGCTCGGCGAGAACGGGCTGGACTGGCTGTACGTGCAAGCCGCGAACCTCTACGCCGCCGGCGGGGTGGATAAGCTCCCTCTGGACGAGCGACGCGAGTGGATGAAGACGCGGCTGGATCGCATCAAGGCGTCCGCGCGCGATCCTCTGTGCGCCGACGACGCGAACTGCGCGTTCTGGCTCGAGGCGGAGAACCCGTGGCAGTGCCTCGCGACGTTCATCGAGATCGCCGCCGCCGTGGACAGCGGCGACCCCGCGTCGTACGCGTGCCGACTCCCCGTGCATCAGGTGCGTTCTATCTCACACTGGTCCCCATACGACCGCGTCGGCGTGGTGAACGCCGATCCTTAAGGACTTGTGCCGTCGTCTCTCTCCGCCCATCCCTCGCGTTCAATCCCCGCCCTCGACGCCTTTGAACTCCACCTGACGCCTATGAACTCCACCCCGACGTTCGCTCGTACGGAACGACCCTCAGGACGGGTCGTGCAACGGGCTGCAGCACTACGCCGCGCTCGGTCGCGACATCGGCGGCGGCGAGCAGGTGAACCTGACGCCGCGCGACAGCCCCGGGGACGTGTACACCGGCGTCGCGAACGTCCTGAAGCGGATGGTCGCGGAGGACGCGGCGGACGCGTCGGACCCGGAGACGGCGGCGACGGCGGCGGCGCTCGCGCCGCACATCGACCGGAAGCTCGTGAAGCAGACGGTGATGACGTCCGTGTACGGCGTCACGCACGTCGGCGCGCGACAGCAGATACAGAGCCGTCTGCGCGAGCGCGGCGCGATCGAGGACGAGAGCCTGCGGTATCGGACGGCGAACTACGCGTCGCGGCGGACGCTAGACGCGTTGTCGAATCTTTTCGTCAACGCGAGGGAAGTCATGTCGTGGCTCGGGGAGTGTGCGCGCGTCGTCTCCAAGGGCGGGAAGCCGGTCCAGTGGACGACGCCGATGGGTCTGCCCGTCGTGCAGCCGTACAAGGCGCCGAGCAGGAAGGTAGTTCGCACGATCGTGCAGTCGTTCGTGCTGCAGTACGACTCGGAGGGGAGCGCGATTCAAAAGCAAAAGCAAAAGAGCGCGTTTCCGCCCAACTTCATCCACAGCGTGGACTCCGCGCACATGATGAAGACGGCGCTGGCGTGCCAGAGGCGAGACATCGCGTTCGCGGGCGTGCACGACTCGTTCTGGACGCACGCCAGGGACGTGGACGCGATGAACGAGGTGATCCGAGACACGTTCGTGGAGCTCCACTCGGAGCCGCTCATGACGACGTTGTACGAGGAGCTCAGAGAGACGTACCCAGAGGCGGCTGACGAAATCCCGAAGCCGCCGCCGCTGGGGGAGTTGGACCTGAACGAGGTGAAGAAGTCGAGGTACTTCTTCTCGTGACGGACGACGGGGGGGGGAGGAGGAGGAGGACGCGGGACGAGGACGACGCGCCGCGGTAGCACACATAGAGATCGAAGTCGTTAGGAGACTACGAATTATTTTGCGAAATACGCGCATCGTCTGCATCTGTCGGTTGAGGTTCGAATTACCACGACGACGGCCACTCGCGGCCGTCGCCGGGGACCCCCCCCCCTTCGCGCGGCGCGTCGCGCCTCGGGAGGGACGATGGCGTCGGCGTCGTTCGACTTCGAGTTCGGCGGCCGCGGCGGCGGCGTCGCGCGCGCCGCCGCGGGCGCGCTCGACGAGGACGACGACCGCGCGGAGGAGGATCTCGCGCTCGCGGCGTTCCCTCTGACGCAGATGACGCTCGGGGTGTGGAAGGCGAGAGCGCACGGCGGCCTGCGGTTCCTCCTCGCGCGACGGTCGTTCGTGTTCGTCGTCTTCCGCCGCCGCCGCGCGGTCTCCAGGCTCGCGCGCGCGAGCGACTTCGCGCTGAACCTCGTGAACAAGGCGATGCCGAGCTCGCGCCTCGTGACGTCGCGCGTGCCGACCTCGCCGTTCAATCTCGAGTGGACGTCGTCGTCGAGCGCGTCCGCGTCGGAGGCGGCCGCGGCGTCGGCGAGCACCCCGCGCGCGGACGCGGCGGTCCCGGGGACGTCGACGGACGACGCGGCGGTTTCCGGCGGCACGCCGTCGTTCGTCGCCGGCGTCGGGTTCACGCCGCCGAGGGGCGCGCGTCAACATCAACATCAACGCTCGACGACCAACCACCTCGTGCTGACGTTCGAGGTGAAGTTCGAGGACCTCGTCGGGATGGACTACAAGAACCCGCTGTGCGAGGACGGGCGCGTCGCGATCGAGGCGCGCGCGGTGACGAAGCGCGCGTTCGCGGACTACGACGCCGCGCTCGCGTTTTTCGAGGCGCGAGACCGCCGGGCCGACGGCGGCGAATCAAATCGAAACGCGCGTTGGTTTTTCGACGCGAGCGGCGGCGCGGGGTCCGCGGTCCCGGTCCGGGGTTCGTCGGGGAGGCGGTCGGGCGATCGCGATCGCGCCGCGCGTCGACGACTCGGCGGCGGGAGCGGTGGGAGTGGGAGCGGGGGCCTCCGCGCGCGGGAGAGGGAGCGAACGCCGCCGCCGGCCGCGGAGGAGGAGGAGGAGGAGGAGGAGGACGACGACGACGACCGCGGCGGCGGCGGCGGCGTCGCGCGGAAGCGCTCGCGCGGCGTCCTCGAGCCGTCGTTCGCGGCCGTCGACACGAAGAAACCGTTCATGCCGTTCGTGGTGAAGCCGCCGGCGGAGGGGATGGAAGACGGCGCGTCGACCGACGCGGCCGCGGCCGCGGCCGCGTCGCCGCCGAAGACGCCGCGGGAGGACATCCTGCGTCGACGCCTCACGGTGGACACTAAGACGAAGCGCGCGACGCCGCCGATACCGGAAACGGCGTCGGACGGCAATTTTGTGTCGGACACCACGATGTCGGACACCACGCCTGCCGCTCGGATATCGCACACGCCGCCGTTCGACACCCCCGCGGGGTACCGAAACGACGGCAATAACGCGGGGAAGGCGGCGTCGCGGCGCGCGCGCGTCGGGTTCAGCCCGGAGGCGTCGCGGTTCAAACCCGCCGCGGTGGGCGGAGATAACGACTCGTCGCGCGCGTCGTCGTCGTCGCGCGCGTCGACGACCGCCCCGGCCACCGCGTCGTGTGTGTTCTTACACCGCACGATCATCGCGTGTTTCGACGACCCGGACCTCCCGGCGGCGCTGCGACGCAAAGTCACGTCGCGTCAACGCCTCTTGCGTCTCTACGAGAGCGGTCTCCCGCCGTGGGCGCTCCTGCTCCCGTCGTTCGGGTTCTACTATCGCCCGTACCTGCGCGGCGTCGCGCGCGCGCTGTTCGTGCTCGTCTCCGTCTTGTCCATGCTCGCGGGGTTCTACGACCTGTACAAGAATATCCCAGGGTTCGGCGCGGTGCTGACGCGCGCGCTCGGGCCGTTCGTGACGTTTCTGGAGACGCACGCGTCGACGCGTCTCGCCGTGCTCGCGTCGTATTTGTTCACTCAGGCGCGTTCTATACACTGGTCCCCATACGACCGCGTTCGCGTGGTGAACGCCGATCCTTAAGGACTTTTCCCGTCGTCTCTCTCCGCCCAGGGTCCCTCGCTTTCAATCCCCGCCCTCGACGCCTTTCAACTCCGACTGACGCCTTTCAACTCCGCTCCGACGTTTGCTCGTATGGAACGACCCTCAGAGCGCGATATTCGCGCCGCTCATGGCGCGGCTGTCGCCGTTGCTGCGCGTCGGCCGGTCCGCGACCGCGGCGGTGTATCGACCGCTGGTGGGGTTGTTCGGGGGCGCGTGGGGTGACGTCGTCGCGGTGGTAACGGTCGCGACGTCGCCGTTACGCGCGGCGTTCGCAGCCGCCGCGCGTCTCTTCGGCGTCGTCGCCGCGTCGTCGCCGGCGCTTCGAACCGTCTTCGCGCCGATCGCGGCCGCGTCCAAAGGCGTCGCGCGCGTCGCGTCCGCGGCGACCGCGGTCACGGTCACGGTCACGGCGGCGGGCGGCGGCGGCGGCGGCGGCGCGGCGTCCTCTTTCGCGTGGTGGCTCGACGCGCGGTTATGGCGCGAGTTTGGCGTGTACGTGTTTCGAGCGACTCAACGCGCGGCGAACGTGTTCGCGTTCGCGCTGACCGCGGCGCTCAGGCACCGGAGAAGCTCGCAGATCGCGACGCGGAGGTGGTGGCGGCGGACGCGCGCGAAGTGGGCGGCGGCGAAGAACGCGTCGTCGCCGACGGGGAGCGACGGCCACGAGAAGACGGAGTGACGCGCGCCGTGGACGACGACGACGGCGTTCGATGTCGTAGATGATACAGTGTGATGATGCGGTACTGTACACGCTGAACGCGCCGCGCGCTCTCCTTCCCCGCCGTCTTCTTCTTCGGAACCTCCTTCCCCGCCGTCTATTCTTCGGAACCTTTCGCTCCCCGCCGCCTCGCATCTAACATCACAAGAACGCCAACACGAAAAACTGGAACGCGACGAGGAGGAAGATGCCCACGCCGACCATCTCGCCGCCGAACTTGGGCCCGCCGGCGTACATCTCCTCGTTCGGGTTCTTCCCGCGGCCGTCGTTCTCCGCGCGCGCGCGGAGAGAGATTCCGCGCGCGCGAGGGGTCGTCGCCGCGAGCGACGACGACGGAGACGGCGTCGTCGTCGTCGTCGTCGTCGTCGTCGTCGTCGACGTTCGCCGTCTCGGAGCGACGCCGACGCGCGCGGCGTTCGCTCGCGACGACGTCGACGCGCGCGGCGCGACGACGCGCGCGGCGACCGGCGCGCCGACGACAGTGCCGATGTGCATGACGCGCGCGAGGAGTGTTCGGGCGAGACGACGCGTGCGTGCCGTGCGGTCTGATGACGGACGGGGTCGGATAACGAAACGCGCTCTAAACAGAATGCGACGACGCGAGACCTCATCCTCACTCGCCATGTCGCGCTTCCTCGCGGCGGCGGCCGCGTCGTCCTCGGCATCTCCGCCGCCGCCCTCCGCCTCCAAGCACAAGCAGACGCTGCGGTTCAAGGACGCGCACACGGGCGTGGACGTCCTCCTCGTCGGAACGATGCACTACAACCCGGCGTCGATCGAGCTCGCGGCCGCGTCCGTCCGCGACCTGTCATCCGCGAACGCACTCCGCGCGATCGTCCTGGAGACGTGCCCGACGCGATGGGCGAAGACGCGAAGGATGCAGCCGCGCGGCTCGTTCCTGCGCATGCTCCTGGACAACGAGTTCCAGGCCGCGGTCGAGGCGCGCGACGGCGGCGACGACGACGGCGGCGACGGCGGCGGCGGCGATCGCGACGTCGTCCATTCGATCCCGATCGTGCTGGGCGATCAGAAGATCGAGGACCTCGGCGCCAGCGCGAAGGCGACGCTGCGCGCGACGTGGGAAGACTTCTCCTCGCCATTCGACGGCGGATGGGCGCGGCTGTGGCGCGACTTCGCGGCCGCGTACGCGCGCGAGGTGGACAGCGGCCCGGAGGACGCGGGGTTATCGCTGAGAGATCTCGCGACGGACGCGCCGCTCGCGCTCGGGTTGCCGGTGTCGTTCTTCCGGTACCCGCTGGCGTGGAGCGTGAAGTCGCCGAAGGTCATCGTGCCGTTCGCGGCGTTCGCGTACACGCTGAGCGAGCTTCCGAACTGGTTGTCAGCGGTGCCGCGCGGAGTGGCGCTGGGTGCGAGCGCGCTCGGGGGCGTCGGCGTTCAGAATCTGCCGTCGGCGGAGGAGTCCGCGGTGTCGATTCTCTTCTTGGTCTTGGACGTCTTGGAGGTCGTGTTCCTGAGCAGTCTGTTCCTGAAGGCGCTCCTGGCGGCGAGGAACGACGTGCTGTCGCGGAGCATTCGCGAGACGTGCGTCGACGCGGCGAACGCGCGGCTGGCGGCTGGGAGCGGCGACACAGCTGGCGGTACAGCTGGCGTCGGAACGGTGGTCGCCGTCCTCGGCGCCGCGCACCTGAACGGCGTCCAGCGCAGGCTGATGGAGGACGCGAGCGATGGAGCCGCGTCGGGGGCGTGGTGGACGGAGCGCGGGGACGAATACGAGAGGGCCCCGGTCGTCGCGGAGTGACGCTTTCGACGAGTAGCGGCGCGGCGGTAGCGGCGCATCATCTAGATTATTCTTTCGTTCGTTTATTAGGGCCGTTCTATACAAGCGAAAGTCGGGGTGGAGTTGAAAGGCGTCAGTTGGAGTTGAAAGGCGCCGAGGGCGGGTATTGAAAGCGAGGGGTGGGCGGAGAGATGCGGCGGGCAAAGTCCTTAAGGATCGGCGTTCACCACGCCAACGCGGTCGTATGGGGACCAGTGTATAGAACGCACCTTACTGTACGACTCCGACACCTGACTCCGACCTCGATCGTCCGCGGCATCATTCGCGTCCGCGCGCGTGCCGTCGTCGCGCGCGATGTCGCACCACGAGATCTGCCGCGACTTCCTCAAGGGCGCGTGCAACCGCCCGGGGTGCAGGTTCTCGCACAGCGACGCGCACTTCGCGCGCGGGAGAGAGAACCACGCGTCGTCGTCGCGCGACGACGCGCGAGGCGGCGGGGGCCATCGGTACGAGAGAGGATTCGACGAGAGAGGATTCGACGACCGGCTTCATCATCATCGCGGCCGCGACGACCGCGACCGTCGCCCTCCCCGCGACGATCGCGACCGCGATCGCGACCATCGAGACCGCGGCGATCGCGACCGCACTCCGCGCCGCTCGCACGGCGCGCCCGAGCCGTCGTACGACGCGAACGGGTTCGACCGGCGGTACCAGAACACCGCGCCGCGCGGCGCGGGGAGCTCGGGCCAGGTGCGTTCTCCTTCACACCGGTCCCCATACGATCCCGTTTGCGTGGTGAACGCCGATCCTTAAGGACTTTTCCCGGCGATTCTCTACGCCCAGGGTCCCTCGCTTTCAATCCCCGCCCGCGTTGCCTTTCAACTCCGCTTCTGACGCCTTTCAACTCCACCCCGCCATCGCTTCGTATGGAATGGCCCTCAGCTCCCCACGCCGGGCGACTGGGTATGCGGGCCGTGCGACACGCTCAACTTCAAGCGGCGAGACGACTGCTGCAAGTGCCGCGCGTCGCGGACCGAGCGCAAGCTCGACGTGACGTCGTCGAACATACGGGAGTACATGGAGCGACGAGAGAAGCAGGCGGCGCGCGCGGCGCGGCGCGAGGAACGACGCGCGGGCGGCGGCGGCGGCGGCGGGAGAGGCGGCGACGCGCGGCGATCGAGAAGCCGCGACGGCGACGATCGTCGGCGTTCAGGTGCGTTCTATACACTGGTCCCCATACGACCGCGTTCGCGTGGTGAACGCCGATCCTTAAGGACTTTTGCCGGCGCATCTCTCCGCCCACCCCCCGCTTTCAATCCCCGCTCTCGACGCCTTTCAACTTCAACTGACGCCTTTGAACTCCACCCCGACGTTCGCTTGTATAGAACGGCGTTCATCGAAACGCCGCCGTCGGTCGCCGTCCTCCTCCTCCTCCTCGTCCTACTCGTCGTCGTCCTACTCTTCGTCGTACACCGGGAGCTCGTCGTCGTACAGCAGCTCGTCGTCGTTCAGCGAGACGGGGTCGGAGACGCGTCGGCGGCGGCGCGAGCGGCGCGCGCGGCGAAAGGCTGCGGCGGCGGGAGGAGACGGCGGCGGCGGCGAGAGCGAGAAGCGCGAGCGCGCGGACGACGACGACGCGAAGGTCGACGACGCCGCGAAGGAGGAGACGCCGCTTTTGGACGCGTGGGGGCTGGTGAAGGACGAGGTCAAGAAGGACGACGCCGCGAGAGAGGACCGCGGCCGGAAGGAGGAGGGCGAGAAAAAGACGAAGACGAGGGAGCGCGACGACGATCGCCGACGCCGCGACCGCCGATAGACGTAGACGCGCGATGAGGTTAGACGTTGAACGAAGAACACTTTCTCTTCTAATGCATGTCGTCGACGCGCCCCCTTCTCGCTCTCGTCACAGATCGTCCTTCTCGGCCTTCTCGCCCTTCGGCGGCTTGGACGCCTTGATGTTCCCGAGCGAGTCCGCGAGGTTCCGCAGCTGCTCGATCGGCATCGTGTCCATCCCGCCCGCGAACGAGAGTCCGTTCTTCCTGAGCTTCGCGAGGATCGCGTCGCGCTCCGGGTCCCCCGTGGGCTTCTGCTCCCCGCGCATCTGCGCCATGAGCTTCTCGATCTCCTCGTCGCTTCGCTTCTGCTGCTCCGGGTCGAGGTTCACGTCCGGCTCGTGCGGCTGTCGCGGCGGACGCGTCGTCGTCTTCGCGTCGTCGGCATCGGATTCGTCCGTCTTCTCGACGATCGGCAAGTCCCACACCTCCGCGGCGCGCTCGACGTAGTCCGCCTTCTCCGCGCAGCCGCGGCAGACCGCGCCGCGGTCGTCCAAGATGGCGCGCAACTCCTTGATCTTCATCTTCTTGAAGTCCGGGCGCCCCGCGTCGGCGTCGTCGGTCGTCGCGGACGATTCCGCTTCCGCGGACGACGATCCTCGCTCGTCGCCGCCGTCGTCGTCGGACGCGAGCGCGACGGGGAGGCTCGCGCCGAAGAGCGCGCACAGGGCGACGAGGAGGAGGAAGACGCGCGCGGGGGAGAGACGCGGCGCGATCGTCATCGTCATCTTCGCGTCGGGGGGAGGGGGTGCGGGTCGATCGCGGAGGCGCGCGTCCGCGTGTGCGCGCGTCGCGTCGCGTTTCGTCGACATCCTTCGATCGACGAAAACAGCCGGATCTGACTGGATGTGACGATCGATGAAAGCCGATCGCCGCCGGCCGCCCCTTCCCCGGCATCGTTCCCGCGATCACGCCGTCGACGCGACGCGGCGAAGATGAGCACTGCGCACGCGATGACTTCACTTTTTTATACACATTTAGACATGAAACCTACGACTATCGTCGGGAAGATATACAAGGAAGGGTTGGGGTCGGGTCGAATCCCGGCCAGTTTCAGCCCGCGGGCCAACGACCACGACCCACCCTTCGGAAAAGAATGAACGAGGCGACGCGTTCACCATTCACTCCGGTCGCCCGCCGCGCGACCGAATCGACTTCCTCCTCGCGATCGCCACCATCAAATCAGCGCCCGCCGGCGCCGTCCGCGCCCGCGCCCGCGCCCGCGCCCGCGCCCGTCGCGGCGGCGCCCGCGGCCCCCGCCGCCGCCTGAAGCTCCATCTGCGTCTCCATCTGCGTCGCCATCTGCGTTTCTCGCGCGCTGGCGAGCTGCCACTGAAGCTCGGACGCGTACGCGACCACCGCGGGGTCGATCGTCGCATGAGACTGCGCGCGCAGCGCCGCGGCGCGATGCATCGCGAGGCCGAGGCCGAGGTCCGACGCGGGCGCCGCCGCCGCCGCCGCCTCCGGGCGCGCCGACGCGTTCAGGTACGCCGCGACGAGATCCGCGCGGGGCGAATCCGAGGCGGCGGCCCCGGCGGTCAGCGCGGCGAGGTTTTGGCCGTTCGGGTCCGCGCCCGCGGCGACCGCGACCGCGCGCGCGCGCGCGAGCTCCGCGAGGGAATCGCTCGCCGCCGCTTGCCGGAGCCGCAGCCGGAGCAGAAGCGCCTCGGTCGCGGTGGCGTCCGCGGGCGGCGCCGTCGCGCCGCCGCCGACGCCGCCGACGGCGGCGACGCCGGATAACCCAAACCCAAACCCGCCGATCCCGCCCAGCCCGCTCAGACCGACCCCAGACAGCCCGCCCCACCCGCCGAGCCCGGCCAACCCGGCGACGCCGCCGAGGAGCCCCGCCGCGCCCGCGGCTCCCGGTCGCGCCACCCCCGGTCCCGCGCCCGCCTCCAACGCCGCGCGCGCGGTCGCGTCGAACAGGCCGCCGAGGAGACCCGCGGCGGCGGCGGCGTCGCGCGCGTTCGCGGTCGCCGCCGCGGTCGCCGCCGCGATGGCCGCCGCGGCCGCGCCGCCCGCCGCCTCCAAGTTTTTCTTCTCCTTGGCCGCCTTGCGAATCTTCCGCCGCGACTCGTTGTACGCGTCGAGCGCTTGCCGGCACGTGTGCCGGCTCCCGTCGAACGCCGCGAGCGCGTGGAACGACGAGCACCGCTGGCAGAACCTCTGGTGGAGCCCGTCGCGCAGGACGTCCAGGGAGTCGATGTGCTCGCGGCACGTGCGGTACCGTCGCGTGTATGCGGTGTCGCACGCCTTATCGCAGCCGTCGGCGGTGCACGGACACGTGATCTGCGCGCGCGGGTGGACGCGCGCGAGCTCCGTCCTCGCCGCCGCGTTCGCGTCGGCGTCGGCGTCTGGAGTCTCCGTCTCGGTCGTCTCGGTCGTCGCCTCGGGCGCGGTCTGCGTGTGCGTCGTCGTCGTCGTCGTCGTCGTCGGGCGGGCGGACGCCGGCGCGTCGTCTCGAGCGTCAATTCCGCCCTCTGGGTCGAGGATCGTCGAGTTCGACTTCCCGCTGTCGAACTTCTGCCTCTCCAGGTCGCTCGACTCCGACCCGAGGTCGCCGCGCTTGCGCTTCAGGGCCTCCTCGGAGTGCTCTTTGCGCGCGCGGTCGAACTCCGCGTCGATCCGCGCGTCGAAGTCCTCGTCGCCTTTCGTCGACATTTCGCCCACACACGTCCGAACACACACGTCCGAACAAAGGTGGGGATGGCGCGGGAGCCGCCGCGCGTTCCGCTCGCGCGCGACGCGCCGCGCGTTCGCGTCCGCGTCCGCGTCCGCGGGCCTTCTCACCTCCTATCGATCTCGCGCGTCGTGAGCGATGGAAGCGATCGAACCCTGCGCGTGCGCGCGCGCTATTTTCGCCAGTAAAAAGGGCCGCCGTTCGTACGAGCAATTAGTCTGCGTTTTTTTCGCCTGTCTCCGCCCCTCTGAGCCGCCCCTTCGCATATCTTCTCGAAGATACGCGCACGGCACGGTCAGCCAAGAAAAGCGCCCACAGATCGTACTACAGTCAAAGTACACGATCGTATGAGAATTTCTTACTCGTAGCGCATATTACACTGGGTGCCGAACACGTGTGCAAAGCCTAATTTTTAATTTTTATGCCCCACCATGATAATGAATGTAAATTCCAAAATTTGACGATTTTTCTAGATCCCGTTCGGAATGTGAACGGAACGGAAGGGATGCGTTCGGGTTCATTCCTATCAATTTTACCATCGTGAGCGACTTTCAAGCCGAGCTCGGCCGGGTTCAACGAACGCTTCGCGCTCGGGTTCAAAGCCGAACCCACTCTCGCCCCGCCTCGCCGGTCGCCCCGCCTCGCCCCGCCTACGACGCCGCCGCCGCGCGCCGCCGCGCCGCGCTCCCGCGCACGCCCAGGTCCCCGAACACGAAGTCGGGGTCCGGCAGCGCGAGGTCGACGAACAGACGCCCCGGACGCCCGGGCGCGCCCGCCAACGCGAACGGACCAGGGTTCAACACGTCCAGCGGCCCCGCCGCCAGCTGTGCGTCGTCGTCGTCGTCGTCGTCGTCGTCGTCGTCCGTCGTCCTCTTCGTCTCTCGCCCGCCGCTCGCCGCGAGCGCGACGGCGCCGTCCCTCACCATCGTCCGCGCGAGCACGCGCGTCGCCGCGTCCGTCGCCGCGGGCCTCGTCGCCGCGCGCAGCCTGCGCTCGGACGCGGCGAGCTCGACGTCTCGCGTCTCGCCCGACCCGGGCGCGGGCGCGAGCGGCGCGAACGACTTCATCCTGGGCTTCGCAGCGTCCCTCGCGCGCCGCGCCTCTCTCGCCTTGGCGTCCGCGGCCGCGCGCCGCAGCGCGCCGATGCGAAGCGGCGGCGGCGCGATGGTCGACGACGATCCGCGTCCTCCTCGCTCCTCCGCGCGGTCGCGGCGGCGGATCGTCGCGGCGGCGGCGACGGCGCGCGCGACTCTGACGCCGTCACCGTCCTCGAGAAGGTCCACGCCGAGCGACGACGCCGCGGTGGTGGTGGTAGTGCGCGGCGGCGCGGACGCGTCGACGACCGCGCCGCCGCCGCCCTCCTCCTCCTTCGCCAACGCCGCCGAAAGGTCCGCGCGTCGCCGAGCGCCGACGCGCCGCGCGCGATCGTTCAACGTCGCGCGCGCCGCGGCCTCGCCGTCGCGATTCGTCGGCGTCACGCCCAGCCTGCGGCACAGCTCGAGACGCGCGCGCGCGCGCCGAGCCTCGGACTCGAGCCTGCGACTCGTCGTCGCCTTCACGACGGCGCGGCGCGCCTTCCCCCACCCGCGCGCGTTTCGCTCGTCGCCGTCGCCGTCGCGGTCGCCCAGGTTGAACCCCAACCCGGTCGCCTCCGCGTCGACGGGGAAGCCTCGCTCGTCGAGCTCTCTGTCCGCGAGCAGGCCGTCCGTGAACGCCATCCCGCGACGGCGGTTCTCGCGTCGCATCTTCCGCGCCATGTCCGCGACCGCGTGTTCCTCTCGCGACATCAGGTCGTCCCCTCTCGGCATGAATTTGGAAGCCGCCCTCTGGTCCAAGACCTTCTTGCGCAGCTCCGCCTCCGCGGCTTTTCGCTCCGCCGCGGTCGTCTTCGCGAGGTCCTCCGCGCGCTGGATCACCTCCAGACGCGCGCCGCGGACGTTCTCCGTGACCTTTTCCATCAGCTTTCGGCGGTGAAACGCCAGCATGAAGAGCGCGAACGGAAGCAACGCGTCCTCCTCCTCCTCCTCCTCCTCTCCTCCTCCTCCTCCTCCTCCTCCTCCTCCCTCGCGCTCACGATGGTATCCGAACCCGTCCTCGTCCTTCATCCCCGACGCGATTCGATCCACCTCGCGCTGCGTCGCGGCGCCTCCGCCGCCGCCCCACGTCCCGGTCTTCGCGCCGCCGCCTCTGCGCTTCGCGTCGAGGATCTCCGATCGAAGGCGGTCGCGTCGACGCGCGATGCGCTCGCCGCCGCCCGTCGCGCCGTGATCCGCGCCCAGGCGCGTCGTCATGAGCGTGAGGAACTCCGGGAACTCCACCTCGCCGCTGCCGTCCTCATCCACCTGGGTCATCATCTCCTCGATCTTCGCGCGCGACGCGCGCACGCCGAGGACTTCGAACGCGCCCGCGAGCTCATCCGTCGAGATGGCGCCCGAGTTATCCTCGTCGATCGTCTCGAAGTAGTGCGCGAGCTCCGCGCGCTTCTCGCGCGCGATCGCCGGGCGCGTCGCCTTGCCGCGCCTGAGAAGCCACTCGGACACCGCGGACGGGTCCGAGGACGCGGCGGGTGGGCGAGTTCTCGACGACGACGACGACGACGACGACGATACCAAGCACGACGACGATCGACCCCCAACATCTCCCGCCGCGGTCGCCGCGCTCGCGGTCGTCTCGTCCGCGTCGTCGTCGGCGTCGTCCTCCCCGAGCGGCGTCCACGGGAGGCGGTAGAAGACGTGCGCGCCGCCGGCCGCGGCGTCGGCGCCCATGACGCGACGGAGAGGCAGCACTCTTGCGGGGTCGCCGGTCGCGTCGTGAATTCTTCGTTCTCGTTTCCCGAAATGGTGCCGATTCCGCGTACTCGTACACGTTTCGCGTACTTTAATACTGTAAACACATACAGTACTGTACGTCGGGTGCACCTGAAGATCTCTCCACGTGGCGACTTCGTTGGCGTTACGAGAGACGAAAACGCGTGCAGCCGCGGCCCATTTCGCACTCTCGGACGCGCCGCGCACGACCCGCACGCCCCGCGCACGAAACCATCATGGCGCCCACGCACTCGACGTGCTTCTGCAACAACCGCGGCGGCGTCGGCAAGACGTTCATGGCGTTCCAGACCGCGTGCGAGGCGGCGAGATCTCGCCCCGACGCGAACGTCTTGGTCGTCGATTTCTCCCTCTACAGCGACGTGACCGCGCTCCTCCTCGGCGGCAGCGCGCGCGAGGGGTTCGGCGCGCCGATGAAAGGCCTGCAGGTCACGGTCGAGAACACGACCGCGGACACGCGCGCGGAGGGGCTCATTCGCGACCTCGAGCTCGCGATCGACGCGGACGACGACGACGACGCGCGCGCGGGAATGAAGAAGAAGACGAAGGGCTCCGTCTTCGGCGCGTTCTTCTCGAAGCCGTCGCCCGCCGCGGCCGCGTCGTCGCGACGCGAGATCGACCTCCAGAAGTACATGATCCGCCCCGCGGCGCACAACCCCGCGATCCCGCCGAACTTGTACCTGATCCCCTCCGCGGGCGCGGTGTCGTGGACAGACACGCAAGAGACGAACGACGACGCCGCCGCCGCCGCCGCCGACGACGACGAATTCGTGGACGCGATGGACACGACCGACCGCGCGCCGCTGTGGACGCGCAAGGGCGACGCGTGGCACCGCGCCGGTGCGCGACTCGCGAGGGCGCTGGACGACCTCCCGCCGAGCTTCGACGCGGTTTTCGTGGACACCGACCACCTCGCGGCGTGCGTGCTCACGAAGTTGGCGCTCGCGTCGTGCGAGTCCGTCGTCGTGCCGCTGTCGTTCGACGACGGCGACTTCAACCGGCTGTTCCAGGACGTCACCGGGAACGCGCTGTTCACGGACGTGATGATTCCGATGAAGGCGAAGGGCCAACTCCGCGCGCGGGTGAAGCGGATGGTGTTCAGCAAGGTGGGCGGCAACAAAAACGAAGCCGTGACCACCGCCGGCGGGATCGAGTCGCCGTTTAAGCCGTCGAAGACGGTCATGGATCAGATGGACGCCATGGCGCAGCAAGTCTGGGCCGCGTGCACGCACGACGAGCGATACAAGCAGCTCTTCGCGGGCGCGGAGGAGCTCGCGCCGGGCCAATACGGGGGCGGAAACATCGTGGGCGCGTTCACCGCGAAGTTCTTCACGGCGATGAAGATGGCGCCGGACCTGGCGGCGAATCTGAGCAAGATGATGGGGCTGCCCCTGTGCACGATGACGTCGCGGACGTACCACGCGCCGTCGGGGCTGGAGGGGCAGTCTGGGAAGCCGGTGTTGGACTCGCTGAAGTCGGAGACGCAGCGGTTGGTCGCGGGGTTGTTGGACGACCGGTACAACCTGCCGTTGTTCGAGAGCTGATCGGAGGACGCTTACTACGTCGAGTAGGAGTAGGAGGATAGGAGGACGTGGAGTAGGAAGAAATCTAGGTAGGAGGAGGCGGAGGATACAGACCCGAATATACTGTAGCAGCGCGTTTGTGTTTGTTTGATTCGTTCGCTACACGTACACGTACACGTACACGATGCTCTCGTCTTCGAGTTCGTTCCTCGCGTCGCGTCTTCCATCTTCGTCTCGTCTGCGGCGTCGCGTCGCTCGATCGCTATCATATCAACCTATCCCCCCCCCTATTTCTCAAGCCGCTCTCCGCCGCGCGTCGTTTCGCCTCCTCCGCCGCGCACGCGATCTCGTGAATCATCAGCGCGCTCTGCGCCGCGAACACCAAACTTCCGACGAAGTACCCGACGAAGAGCGTCGGCGCGCCGTCGCTCGCCCACGGCGCCACCGCTTTCAGCGGCGGGTTCAACCACTCCGGGCACCGGCACGACCCGATCAGATACAGCAGCGATCCGATGAACGACAGCCACGCGATCCACGTGGAGACGTTCGACGGCGTCCACGGCGGCCGCCAGCTCCGGTTCGCCGCGCACCACAACACGTACGATCCCGCGACGTACGACGCGCTCCCGACGAACGACGGATAAAAATACAGCCACAGCTCTCGCCGTTCGCTCCAGCGCATCGCGCGCTTCCCCTCCGCGGGCGAAACCGCGCGCAGAAACATCGTGAAGATCATCACCTTGAACAGCACGACGCCGGCGAGGATGAGCGCGGCGCTGACCACCTCCAGCGCGCGTCTCCGTCGCGTCCAGCTGTCGTTGGCGAGCCACAGCGCCCTCGCCTCTTCCATCGCGTTCTCCGTCGATAACAGCTCGCTCCTCTCCTCGTCGTCCAGCGGCACCGTCGTCGCGTCGACGCCGACGACGCCGCGCTCGCCGACGGCGGCTCGAAGCGTCCAGAAGTCGTCGTCGCGGGTCGCGCCTCCTCGACCGCGGGCGTTCATGAATCGATGCTTCCTCGCGACGCGTTTGCGATCGGCGCGGCCGGGCTCTCCGTAGCGCGCCTTCCACGACGTGTACAGCAAGAGGCACGACCCCGCGAGGAAGTGGAGCCCTCCTATCATGTACGGCATCACCTCCAGGCGAAAGTAGAGGCGCGGGTCTTCCGCGACGCGACGCGTGGACGACGCGAAGCCGCCGACCGCGAAGCCGATCGATCCGATCAGGAAGCACCACGCGACCCACCACGACGGATCTCGCGGTCGCCAGCACCAGCGCGGGCGCGACAGCGACGCGGTCTCCGCCGCGCTCGGGCGGAGGACGACCGCGACTTTCGTCCACGGGTCGAACGCGTAGACGCGCTCGCGGCGGCCGGACGGCGCGAGCGGCGACGCGCGGAAGAGGCGCGAGCCGTCGCCGCGTTCCATTCGACTCGGCGTCGGCGTCGTCGTCGTCGTCGTCGTCGTCGTCGACGCTTCCTCGACCTCGCCGCCGTCGCCGCCGCGCTCGCCGTCGCCGCGTTCTTCGTCGTCGTCCTCCGCGGCGACGTCGACGCCGATCGCGCGCCACGTCGCCTTCGCGGCGGCGCCGCGGAGCGACAGCGCGCTGGGCGACCGCGAGATCCCGTCGCCTCCCGCGTCCGCGTCCGCGTCCGCCGCGGCGACGTCGTCGTCGTCGTCGTCTAGCAGCCGCGTCGTGAGCGGCGCCTCGACGGCGCGCGCGACGAGACGCTCGCGCGCGTTCTCGTACACGTCGCCGAACATCGCGCCGCGCGCGCGGCGGCGGCGGCCGTCGTCGTCGCGTCGCGTCGCGTCGCGCGCTTCGGAATAACGAGTCAGCAGTCGAAGACTGATGTCGTTGAACGAACGTGTGAATAATGCCGGTGCATTCCGCGGCGCGCGGCTGACCCGCGTCACCGGTCGCGGCCATGCGCGTCAAGCGCGCGCGCAAGGTGCGGAAGTACCTCCGGTACTACCGCACCTGCCACGGCTTCAGAGCGCCGTACAAGGCGCGTCCTCCGCGCGTCGTTCGCGTCGTCGCTCGGATTCATTCGTTCCTCTCTCGCTCGCGCGCTCGTCTCGGCGGCGGGGCGGCGCGGCGTTCCGCGACGACGACGGTCGCGTTCGCTCGGCGCCGCCCCGCCCGCCGCCGCCGCCGCCGCCTCCTCCTCCTCCTCGACGTCCTCCTCGTTCTCCTCCTCCATCGCGCCCGGCCGCCGCTGACGCTCGTCCCCTCCCTTGTCCGCGCCGCGCTCCGCTCCGATCCGTCCAGGTCCTCGTCGACGGCAACTTCCTGCACGCGGTGTCGCAGATGAAGCTCGGGCACGCGAAGGACGTCCTCGCGAAGTACCTCGGCGCGCCGTCGAAGCTGTTCACGACGCGATGCGTCGCGCACGAGCTGAAGAGCATGGGGGCGGAGTTCAAGGAGGCGTCGTTCGCCGCGCGGCGCGCGGAGGAGGTCAAGGGCGGGCCGGATCCGCCGACGCCGGCGTTCGACTCGGTCGTCGCCGCCGTCGCGGGCGACAACGCGGAGCGATTCATCGTCTGCACGCAGGACGAGAAGCTCCGACGGAAGCTCATGAGCGACAGCGCGCACGTGCCCGTCGTGTTCTGCCACACGTCCGGGCTGCAGATGGAGCCGCCGACGGACGCGACGGGCGGGGGCGTCGCGAGTCAGGCGCGTTCTATACACTGGTCCCCATACGACCCCGTCGGCGTGGTGAACGCCGATCCTTAAGGACTTTGCCCGGCGCATCTCTTCGCCCAGGGTCCCTCGCTTTCAATCCCCGCCCGCGTTGCTTTTCAACTCCATCTGACGCCTTTCAACTCCACCCCGGCTTTCGCTCGTATGGAACGGCTCTCAGAGCGAACGCGCGGGGGGGCTGAGCGAGGGCGAGAGGCTCGCGCTCGGGCAGGAGGAGGTGGTGAACGCGATGGGAGGCGTGCGGACGAACGTGCGGTATAAGAAGCCGAAAGCGCGAGGGCCGAACCCGCTGAGCGTGAAGAAGAAGAGCGAGAACAAGAGGAGCGCGACGCGCGAGGGCGGCGGCGGGGGGGGAGGGGAAGGGGATGGCGGCGCGAAGAAGAAGAGGAAACGCCGCTGACAACGACGACGACGCGTTTTCGAGACGCCAATAAGATAGCACGCGACGCGCGCGTAGTATCGCGCGCGTTCGTAGACGTATACAATCGCAGAGACGACGCCCGCCCGCCGCGATGGACGACGCGCAAACCACGAGCGCACGCGCGTCGTGGACGTCCGTCCGTCGTCCACATCTCGTCGTCTTCTCTCGACGACCTTCGCTCGCTCAGGGCCGTTCTATACAAGCAGACGTCGGGGTGGAGTTGAAAGGCGTCAGTTGGCGTTGAAAGGCGCCGAGGGCGGGTATTGAAAGCGAGGGGTGGGCGGAGAGAAACGACGGCGAACGTCCTTAAGGATCGGCGTTCACCACGCCAACGCGGTCGTATGGGGACCAGTGTATAGAACGCACCTCACGCCTTCTCGGCGTCTTTGAGCAAGTCAACGAGGTTCGCGTCTTCGCGGGGGCCCTTCTTCCGCCCGTCCATCTTCCCGGTCAGGAAACGCTTCACGCCGGAGGTCATGCTCTTGTACTCGGCGTGTCCGGAGGCGACGGCGGCGAGCTCGCGCGCGCTTGGCTCGGCGCGACGCGCTTGAACGCGAGTCGTTCCTCGAGCTCGAGCTTCCGCGCGCGGAGCGTTTTTTTCTTCGTTTGCGCGGCGTCGTCGTCCGACGGCGGCGGCGGCGCGATCCCGAGCTTCGCGAACGCGAGCGTCTCCGGGGCGCACACCGCGCCCGCGGATAACGTCTCCACGCTCTCTAACGACGCGACGTCCAAGCCGACGCCGCGCGCGAGCGCTTGAAGGACGTCGGCTTGGAGATGAAACTTAATCTTCAACCGCGCGGTCGCGATCGGCGACGCATTCGCGCTCGACCTCGGCGCGCGCAACTCGAAATCGCTCTCCGTGCCGTCCGCGCCCAAGAACGCGTCCTGGAGCACCGCGGACGCGTTCACGCTGACGCTCGCGAGGAGCGGCGGGCCGTCGTCGTCGATCGGCGCGTCCGCGCGCGCGTCTCGAATCTCGAGATGCAGCAGGTCAGAGAGCGATCGCAGCCGGAACCCGTGCCACGGCTCCGGCCCCGCGTCCGCGCCCCATCGCGTCCGCAGCGTCGACCCGTCCGGGAGCTCCGCGACGTCCGCGGGGAGGCGCGTCGCGTCGTCGAAGTTCACGCCCGCGAAGAGCGCGGGCTCGCACGCGTCGACGGGGCCGGACCGCGCGCCGTGGGGCCATCGAATTAGGTGGACGAACTTCACCGAGAGCGACAGCACGCCGATGCCGTTTCTCTTCGCGCTCATCGATCGCGGCGGCGCGCGAGGGGGGGGGGATCGATCGCGCGGCGGCGGCGCGGGATGGACTCGCGCGCCGGGAGATGGGCGCGGGGGAGGACGCGGGTATCGCGGAGCGCGCGCGCGCGCCGTGGAGTGCGCGCCGCGCTCGAGCGAGGAGGATCAGGGAGACGAGTCGTAACGCTCGGAGGAGACGACGGGCGTTGTCATCGCAATGATCGCGTTTCTGTTTTTCGAAGTTCAACGGACTCGACTACCGCGTGCGGTACGCGTACTCTCCTCACGCGGTGCGACGGTAAAAGTACAGGTACCCCAGGTCCAGCGGCACGTTCGCGCTCTTCGCAACCTTGCGATCGTTGAATATGCACCACGTCCCGTCCACGAGGACGTGCGCGACGTAGTGCCCGCACGCGGTGTTGGATCCGAGATGCGACACGACGCCGAAGAGTTCGTATCTCCCGACGCCGTCGACGACAGGAGACTCGGGGGGAGAAACGCCTACTGATGAGCCGTTACCACCGCCGTTCCCGTCGTCGCCACCGCCGCTCATGACCTCCGCGCACGCGGCGTCGAGGTCGTCCGAGTGCGAGAAGAGCCAGTCCGCGGCGCGTTCGACGTCCCCGCCCGAGCGCTTCAGCGCCGCCGTCGCGTGCGCGTCCGCGAACCCCATCGACGTCAGCATCATCAGCGACTCCGGATTGGTTCCCACTTCCGATGCTGGTGACGTGGCGGCCGCGGATTGGGCGGACGTAACCGCCGTAGGCGGGTCGTTGAAGTCCGCGTCCTCCATGTGCGCGAAGACCCACTCCATGGCGCCGTCGGCGGAGACGTTGTTCGTCGCGATCGCCGCGCGTTTCGATCCGTTTTCGCTGAACCCCATCGACACGAGCTGAGCGACGATCTCCGCGCTGGGTTCCACGGTCGTCGTCGTCGTAACGGTCGCAGAAGACCCGTTTCCTTTCCCGTCAGCAGCAGCCTCCGCGCTCGCCGGTCCCTCCGGGTCTGGCAACGGCGTCTCCCCCGGCTGCATCCCGCGGCCGCGAAGCGAAGACTCCAAGTCCATCGTCATCGGCATCGGCACGAGCGCGTCGAGCTTCTTCGCGGTCCAGTCCTCCGCGACGTAGTACCTCCGCACTTGCACCGCGAGGACGTTCGGCATCGTCTTCATGCGCGTCGTCTTCGACGCCGTGCCCTTGCGACCGAGCGCGGTGCTGTAAAAATCGTCCACGAGCTCCGGCGCGGCGATTTTAGCGACGCACGCGTCAAACGGCACCACCGGCCGCACCGGCTCTTCGTCGTCCGCCTTCTCTTTTCCGCCGCCGCCACCGCCACCGCTCCCCTCCGAAGACGTCTTCTGTCGCTTCAGCTCGCGCTCCTTGAACTCGCTCACCGCCGCCGCGTTCGTCGCCGACTCGACGGGGACGTCCAGAGGCAGCACGTTATCTCTCCGCGTGACGTATCGCACCGCGCCGCTCTCGACGCACGTCGTCTTCTCCTCGACTTCAAACTCAAACTGCGACGCCGTCGGCGGCGCGTCGCCCAGGCGCGCCTTCGCCTTGTGCTCTTCCCTGGTCATCTGCTCGAGGAGGTGCTGAAAGAACTCGACCGCGTCTTGCTGCCTCCCCGTGCTGAACTCCGCGTGGCCTCTGCCGACGAGGTTCTTGAACATGCGCGGGTTCACCGCCGATTCATGCGCGCCGGCGTTTGTTACCGTCTCCGCGCTCGCGTACTTGTCCGTGACCAACCCTACGCACAGCTTGCTCATCTGCGCGGGAAAGTCGCACGTGACGTCCGCGGGCGCGCCCCTCGCGAGGTCCATCGCGGGCGCGACGTACCGGTCCACGACGGCGGGGAGCGTCTTCAAGACCTGCGCGACGGACGCGACGTAACACGTGTTCCCGAGGTTCGCGAGCCCGACTAAGTTGGGCCCGCTCACGGACTCGAGATCCGCGCCCGATTCGGTGATCTTGTCGAACTCGAACCCTTTGTTCAGGTCGATCTGCAGCTCCGCCATGGACTTCTCCGTCTTCTCCATCGTCATGACGTCGATGCCCCAGTGCGAGAGGTGCTCCGCGAGCAGCGGGTCCTCGACCATGTCGTCCTTGTGGAGTAGCACGGATGGATTTTGTGGAACGCGATGGGAGGATTGGTCAGCGATACGTTCGTGGATGAAGTGTCATTGTATTGCCCACACGTTAGGTAGAAGAATAACGCATTGGATATGGTGTGTTTATGTCGAAATGGGTATCCGCGCGCGGTGACGCCGCGCACCTCGTCCGGCGCGTAGGAGTAGACGTCGGCGCCCGAGGGGGCGATGGTGCCCAGCTTCACGACGAGCGGGTACTCCTTCCCCTTCGCTCGCATCTCCTCGTAGTGCCGCAGCGCGCTGCCGTTCCCGCCCGAGCCGTCCCAGTGCTGCCGTCCGCTGCCGATGTGCCCGTCGCCGAGGTTCAGCCACAGGTTCTCGACGGCGCCGGTGTCGACGCAACGCCAGCTGGACTTGTCCGGGGAGATCTTCCGGCCCTCGCTCGGCTCCTGCGTCAGCGTCCGCGCGTACTTGCTCTCGCGCCGCTCCTCGCTCCACGCGGCGACTTCCGATTGGTCGTGGAACCCCGCGTGCCGCAACACGCCGTCGACGGCGTTCAGCACGAACGTCGGGAGGTCGTCGCACGGGAGAGAGACGAAGGTCTTCGTCGGCATGACGACGAGCGAATGATGCTTCGCGACGTCGTACTTCGCGGCGTCCTCGTCGAGGGCGAACCCGCCCTCGACGCCGATCGCCATCTTCGTGGGGACCGCCGCGGCCGCGGCCGCGGCCGCGTCGGCGGGCTTCGGCGTCTTGACCCATCGCTGATGGAGGTACAGGACGTTGCCCGTCTTTTCGTGATCGAGCGCGAGGTGCGCCTCGCCGACGCCGTGGTGCGTGGAGAGGTTTACGTACAGCCCCGTCGGGGACAGCGGCGTGTCGTAGCTGTACACGCACTCGTCCTGCGATCGAAGCGCGGAGGGGGCGGGCGTGAGTCGACGCGCGCGCCAGATCTCGAGGAGGGAGGGCGCGGAAGCGAACGTTCGATCGGTTCTCGATCGAAAAGCGACGCGACGCGGTCGAGCGACGCGCACCTTGTAGACCTTATCGTACGCGCCCGGGGTCTTCGCGGTCATCATCGCCGCGCGCACGGCGCTCAGCGTCGCCTCGTCCATCGCGTCGAAATATCCGAGGGAGGAGGGAGGCGGCGGCGTGTTGTGTCTGCCGCCTTTGGCCTGCGGGACTGACTTTTGAGTGCCGTTCCCGCGCCGCGCGCACGAACGGCCAATTCATAGGGCTACAAAATATGTTCATCGGTGAGTTGAAAGGGGAAGCGATCACATATTGAAACCGAGCGGTGGGTGAAAAACGCGCCGAGAAACGGCAGGCGCGTGAAAATCCTTCACGCACTACGACGCGCCGCGGCTTCATCACTCTCTCCCGCGCGCCCCGACGAAGCCGTCGCGCGTCGATGGGGTGCTGCGACCCCGCGACGTCGGGAGACGGCGGCGGAGGATGCGCCCCGCCGGCCGCGAGGGCCGACGACGCCGGCGCGGGGCCGACGCGCGCGCCGCGCGGCGACGCGTCCGCGTCCGCGTCCGCGTCCGAAAATAATGGAATATTCCACCCCCCGCTGCATCTCCGTCGCATCCAAGACGCGGACCTCACCGGCAAGGTCGTCCTCGTGCGCGTGGATCACAACTGCGTGAAGGGCGGGCAGCTCAAAGACGCGTTTCGCGTCGACGCGTCGCTCGCGACGCTGTACAACATCGTCGAGCGCGGCGGACGACCCATCCTCATGTCGCACGTGAACCGACCCAAGGACAAAAAGACGAAGCGCGTCACCGTCGACGACGCCGACGCCGTCGCCGCGGTCGCGCGCTACCTCACGCGGAAGCTCGGCGTCGTCTTCGCGTGCCCGGAGTTCCGCGTCGTCGACGGCGACGGCATCGTGGACATCGACACGAGCGTGAACTGGCTCATCGAAGACTTGCGCGCGCGACGCGTCGGCGGCGTGTATTTACCCAACACGAGGTGGTTCCTCGGCGAGGAGGCGGGCGAGGGGTCCGAGGCGGCCACGCGGTTCGCGACGCAGCTCGCGGGCCTCGCGGACGTCTTCGTGAACGACGCGTTCGGGTCGTGGCAGCCGCACGTCTCCACGCTCGGCGTCGCCAAGTTTTTGCCCTCCTACGCGGGATTGCTGATGCAGCGAGAGTGCGAGGCGCGTTCTATACACTGGTTCCCATACGACCGCGTCGGCGTGGTGAACGCCGATCCTTAAGGACTTTTCCCGGCGTGTCTCTCCGCCCACCCCTCGCTTTCAATCCCC
>Ga0181561_10000655_pt1 | contig 29454 bp, 28 predicted proteins | sample 011ome_19_FD_133760 | JGI IMG/M metagenome (GOLD analysis project Ga0181561, IMG submission 133760) | Coastal salt marsh microbial communities from the Groves Creek Marsh, Skidaway Island, Georgia - 011510BT metaG (megahit assembly) | ecosystem: Environmental > Aquatic > Marine > Intertidal... | reverse complement strand
CGTTTACCTTCGCTGGCGGCCCTGACATTGCCGATGAAAAGTATCAGACTGCGGGGCAGGCTGGTGTCCCGGTATTTCTTCAGGATATTCTGTGCAACGACCAGCCCGGTAGGTTCATTTCCGTGGAGAAGGACAGAGAGAAACAAAGGTTCCTTTTTTTTACCCTCAAGGTTGATCAGGGTGGCATCAGGGATGATATTGAACAGCTCATGGGGTGGGCAATCCAGTAGGCCATCCGGAATATGGTCGAGTCGTGTCAGCATCAGACGGGCCACTCATGGACGGGTGTTTCGCTTTGCTGAAGTTCACTATAGCGATTGACCAGGCCTGGCATATCGTGGCCATTCTTTGCCACCCAGCTGCGTTGCCAGGTTGCACCATTTTGGCGGCTTTCTGCCCGCGCCCGGATAATCCCCAGCCAGTGTTCAATACTCGCTGCATCCAGGCCCAGGGTATTGAGTCCTCTTTCTGCCAGTGGCAGTAATTCATCGAGGATAAGTTCTTTTACGCCAATAATGTCACCATTAAACCAGTGGATAGGGGCATCCAGGCCAAAACGGGCGCAGCTGTAAAAATTGGATTTCGCTTTTTCAAAGGGTAATTGAACAGATACGTTCGGATATTCGAGAGACAATCCATAACTGAGACCATAATAGAATGCAGCATTGGCAATGCAGTCCCGCACGGTGGGTCCAGCCGGGACAACACGATGCTCTATACGCAGGTTGGGGCGATTGTAGCTGTCGAAATCTATCAAGGGGCGATTCCAGCGCCAGATCGTGCCGTTGTGAAATTTAAGATGCGTCAACATTTCCGGTTTCGCATCATTTTTCAGTGGCAACAATGCGGGGTAGGCCGACAGGTTTTCCTCGAAACATTCAAAAAGGGATTCTTTCAGGTAACCGTAGCCAAAACTGACTCTGCGTTGTCCGGGATCACCCACTTCAACACTTTGTTCAAACAGGGGAATGCGTGTTTCATCCCAGATGTCTTTTTCGAACAGGTATGGCGAATTGGCGGAAACAGCCACCATCGGGCCTGAGCAAATTAGCGAGGCATTGAAAATGTTTACAGAGACTTCCAGTGGAATCTGGAAGTGAATCTGGAAAGAGGTTGTAGCAGCTTCCAGCATGACGTCATATTTAAGCAGGTCCATCTCCTCGCGACCATTGATACGCAGATGCAGTGGTTCGTTGTTGCGCATCTTCAGCACCTGTTTGTTGAGTGCCTCGTACCGGGACAGGTGGGACATGTTGTCCATGTTCAGCTCGCTTTCGGGCAGATGCGGGAGCGTCCCAATCATGAGAATTTTTTCATTGCGGTCAGCAGCTACTGTCGAACATTGCTGCCAGCTTTGCAGCAAGCCCTGGTACATCCTTTCCAAGACATCCTGCTTCAGTGCCAGGGGTTCGCCATTGACCTCGAAGTTGAAGGTGGATAATTCGGGGACGACATTGGTATCGTCCAGGTTGGCAAGAAAGACTTCGTTATCCGGTACGGCATTACAATTTGCATCCAGCAACCAGCCCTCCAGTTCAAAACCTGCCCGGAAACCCTGGTTGGCAAACTGTGATTCAAGAAAATAACGTTTGAGGAGGTTAGTTTCTTCTACCAGTTGCGTCTTGAAGTGATCCAGTTCCTCCGGGGTAAACTCACTGGATTCGATCTCTTGGCCCATATATCTTTTATAGTATCTGCTATCTAATCGTATTTAATTGATGGTGGGTATTTATATAAAGCAATTTCCAGACCTCACATTTACTATTAAAACACAGGAAATACCAAGTTAAATATTGTGCTGATTCAGCTGGATCAGTATCCATTGGGCGACTGAAAAATATCCCTGTAGCAGGTTGGAGTCCAGTCGATTTTCTGGCCGAATGGAAGTCGCAAAGGGACTGGAAAAAATCCTTTAGAACGAGTACGATTGCGCCCTTTCCGAAATCCGGAAAGCCATCCAGTTACTGGGGTGTCGCCAAGTGGTAAGGCAATGGACTCCAGTCATGCGTCAAGTAAGGCGAATCCTTCAGGGATTCGAATTATGAAGGCATCAGTTTTACTGGGGTGTCGCCAAGTGGTAAGGCAATGGACTCTGACTCCATCATGCGTAGGTTCGAATCCTACCACCCCAGCCAATTTCTCTTTAAACGATAGAAGAGTCGCCAAGTGGTAGGCCATGGACTCTGACTGCATCATGCGGGTTCGAAAGCTGCGACAGCAGCACAGACGGCCGCTTTCAAGGCCGCCCCGAAGGGGTAAGTATTTTGGCTTAGCCAAAATGCTTATCAATCTACCACCCAGCCAATCTGTCATTTTTTTGAATAATCCTTCTTTATTCAAAATTTAATATTCCTTCATTCGAGGTTTACCTGTTATTCCTAGACTCAGGAAAATTATCCGACGCGGGATATTTCCAGGTTGGAAGCGCTTCAAGATAACAATGCAGATATCGAATCCGTTGGTCACCAGGCAAATGGTCGGCAACCTCTCACTGAATCTCCTGTAAAACTTCTCTACGGTGTCCAGGGCACCGGAAACGGTCATATCAGTCGTGCAGCCGCCATGAACAAGGCATTGGCAGCACAAGGTGGCTATGACGTTACATGGGTAATGAGTGGCCGGCCAAAACAAAAGTTAATGTGCTGCGATAAGTATGAGTGGTACCGCGGCATGACCTTTGCCACCAGGAACGGAAAAATCCAGATACTGGATACAATTGTCGGAAATAACGTACCTCAGTTCTTCAGGGATATTGGTTCCATACCTCTGGATGATTATGATCTGATCGTCACAGATTTTGAGCCTGTAGTTTCGTGGGCGGCGAAAAAGCAGGGCAGGGAAACCCTGGGCATTGGTCATCAATATGCGTTTTATTACTCCATGCCGGTAGCTGGCAAGAATATTTTTTCAGAGATGACAATGAAATATTTTGCGCCAGCAAGCAACAACGTTGGTCTGCACTGGCACCATTTTGATCAACCCGTGTTGCCACCAATAGTGGATATGCATTCAGTCAGCCTGGATCAGCAGCCAGTTGAAAATAAAGTCCTGGTATACCTGCCTTTTGAAAACCAGGATGCACTGGTGAAGATGTTAAGTGAAATTCCTGGCTGGAATTTTTATATCTATCATGCTGACATGGAAGACTATAACAATGGCAATATTCACACGCGCACGATATCCAGAACGGGTTTTAAAAATGACCTTGTCACAGCAAGTGCGCTAATCACTAATTCAGGCTTTGAGCTGATCAGTGAATGCCTGACATTGGGTAAAAAGATTCTTACAAAACCCTTGCATGGGCAGATCGAGCAATTGTCCAATGCCAGGGCGCTGAGTGAACTGGGTTATGCCACAGTGACCAGCAAGCTTGATCCAAAAACAGTTTCTGGCTGGTTGGATTCTGATACAACTATCTATCGTGTTGATTATCCTGATGTGGCCGCAGCAATTGCTTCATGGCTCGACAAGCGCGACATTGTCAGTATCGAGCAGCTATCCAGTGAGCTCTGGGCAAAGACCTCGGTCAGAAAGATAAGTCTATAGGAATAGTCAGGATTCCCGGGGCGCGCCTTGCCCCAATCATGAGAATTCAGCACCAGATTCAGGCAACTTTCCTGTCCTTCTTCTTCACTTTATTACTTTTATTTGAATCGTCTGCATCCAGGTAGATGATCTTCTCATCAGCATCGTGATCTTCCTCGGTCCACGTAACGATTTCAATATTGCCTTCCATGTCTTCAACAAGCGCTGTACAGCTTTCTACCCAGTCACCGCAGTTGTAGTACTTGATGCCATTGATAGTTTTCATTTCGGCATGGTGAATGTGGCCGCAAACCACCCCATCCATGTTGCGCTTTCGGGTTTCCCTGGCAACGGTATTTTCATATTCAAAAATATAGCTTACGGCTTTTTTTACCTTATGTTTGATGGCCTTGGATAATGACCAGTACGGCATATTCAGCATCTTCCTGGCCCTGTTGAGCCAGCTGTTTGACCAAAGCAGGAAGTTATAGCCGGCATCACCGGCAAGGGCGACCCACTTATGATGACGTGTAATACCGTCATAGGCATCGCCGTGGGTGACCCACAACTTTTCCCCCTTAATGGTTTCATAATTGAATTCGTTTACTACCCTGATGTTTCCCATTTCGAAGTTATGCTCGGCAATATAGTCACGCAGAAATTCATCGTGATTTCCGAGAACATAGAACACATTGGTTTCTTCTTTTTCTGATTTGCGCAAGACTTGCCTGACGACACGATTATGTTCGCCCGGCCAGTACCATTTTGCTGAGGAAAGACGCCAGCCGTCGATGATGTCTCCGACTAGAAACAGGTTTTCACAGCGGTGGGATTTGAAGAAATGATTCAGAAGAGAGGCTTTACACCCTCTTGTGCCCAGGTGGATATCGGATATCCAGATCGTACGACATTGCCGTTGCTTCATACTGACAAGCTCTGCAAGGGTTTGTTCAGTGTAGGCTTGATTGAGTAAATGTTTTGTTAAGCGGGAACAAAAATTCAATTAATTCGTGTTAGCTGACAGCGGTTGTTATAGTTTTCTCTTAACGAGGAATTAATAATTCTGAAATATGATTGTCATCTGCAACTATCATAGAAAAACAACTGATAAAGCTTTGTCTTGTCCATGAAAATCCTTTTTGTCTGTACCCATAACCGTTGCCGAAGCATACTCGCCGAGGCCATGGCCAATCAGTTGGGCGATGGCATGATTTCCGCTACAAGTGCCGGCAGTGCACCTGCTGGTGAGGTGCATCCCATGACACTCCAGGCCCTGAAGAGCAGGGGGGTGCCGGTTAAAGGCCTGCACAGCAAGTCCTGGGATAATCTTGATTCATTGATTCCCGATGTTGTCATCACCGTTTGTGATAATGCTGCCGGTGAAGAATGCCCATTATGGCTGGGTGAAGCCTTGAAAGCCCATTGGGGTCTGGCCGATCCCAGTAGTCTTGAAGGTAGTAAAGAGGAAAAAATGCAGGCTTTTGATGACACCATGAACAGTCTTGCAACACGCATCAATGGATTGGTGGGTTTGCTGAAACAGCAGGCCGACAAAAACCAGGTACAGATTTACCTGAATAGTTGGCATTCCAAAAATTAGAATTAACAGGAAAAGTCTTTATGGGGTTGTTTGAGCGTTTTCTCACCGTCTGGGTTTTTATTGCCATTATTGCCGGTGTCATTCTGGGCAGTAATTTCAGTGGCTTCTTTGAGACTATTTCCTCACTGGAAATTGCCCATGTGAATATCGTCGTGGCGGTTCTGATCTGGGTGATGATTTATCCCATGATGACGCAGGTAGATTTTTCCTCGTTAAAGTCTGTCCATGAAAAACCCCAGGGCCTGATTTTGACCTGTTTTATCAATTGGCTGGTAAAGCCTTTTTCGATGGCTATTTTGGGATGGCTTTTCTTCAGGATTATTTACGCAGACATTATTGATCCGCAAACAGCAGGCGAATACATTGCCGGCATGATTCTTCTTGGTGTTGCACCTTGTACGGCGATGGTGTTTGTATGGAGCCAGTTAACCAAGGGGGATCCCAATTACACACTGGTGCAGGTGTCAGTAAATGACATCATCATGATTTTTGCTTTTGCACCGATTGCAGCTTTTTTGCTGGGTGTGTCTGATATTTCGGTGCCCTGGGAGACCCTTTTCCTGTCAGTGGTGTTGTATGTGTTATTGCCCCTGGTAGCAGGTGTCGTGACTCGACATTTCCTGGATCGGAAAAATGATCACCAACGCCTGCATCGCTTTCTTGGCGTGATGAAGCCCTGGTCAATTGGAGGACTACTGGGGACGGTAGTTCTGCTGTTTGGGTTCCAGGCCAATACTATTCTTGACGACCCGGTTGTCATCCTCCTGATTGCTATTCCATTGTTGCTGCAGACCTATGGCATTTTTTTCATTACTTTGGGTGCGGCCTGGTGGCTAAAAATATCACATCGCGTTACTGCCCCAGCCTGCCTGATTGCAACATCCAACTTTTTTGAGCTTGCTGTGGCAGTAGCCATCTCCCTGTTTGGACTGGAGTCAGGCGCATCACTGGCAACAGTGGTGGGTGTCTTGGTGGAAGTGCCGGTAATGTTATCCCTGGTGGCGATAGCCAATAGGCTAAGGCCAGCCATAAAATCCCGCTATAAAGCTGCACAAGGTTCTGCCTGATCAATAGCGTTCACTTGTGCTTCCCTGTTCCTCCAGATGGCTGATTAGGGCTAGGCTGGTTTGGTTTCTGCATTTATTTCCCGGTTATGTGTGATTGTTTTTCTTGTATCTTGAGTTTCCGCTCATTTCCGTTAATGTAACCAACATATACCTGGTTTGATTTTCTGGTAATACGCTATGTTGATTTTGATTTTCCTGGTCGTGGTGTCAGTTGTGGTGCTTTTGCACTACGAGAGCCTGTATTGGCTGACAAGGATGATGCCAAAAATAAGGATCAAGCATAGATTTCGCCTGATTCTCGGTGTCATTGGTGCGCTTGCTGCGCATGTCATAGAAGTGTTTATGTTTGGTTATGTATATTTCTGGATGCATCAACAGGATGGGCTTGGCTATCTGGAAGGGCGTTTTGTCATCACGCTGTCTGACTGTATCTATTTTTCGTTCACGACATACACAACCCTGGGATATGGTGATATTGAACCTTTCGGGGGCATTCGCTACCTGGCCGGGATTGAATCCCTTACTGGCCTGGTCCTGATCACCTGGACCGCATCATTCCTTTTTATTGAAATGCAGCGTTACTGGGTATCCAGGTAAAATGAAGGAATTTGACAGGAATTCACTATACAGAACCTTAAAGTGCTGTAAATTATGACTTATCCTGGTTGCCCAATAAAAAATCTTTGCTTGCTATTTTATTTGTCAGGCCTGTTTTCTATCAGATGATCTACAACTGCCGGATCGGCAAGGGTCGTGGTATCGCCCAGGGTGTCCAGTTCGTTGGCAGCAATTTTGCGCAATATGCGTCGCATGATTTTGCCAGAACGGGTCTTTGGAAGCCCTGGTGCCCATTGGATGACTTCTGGTTTGGCTATGGCACCGATTTCCTTGCCCACGAAATTTCTTAACTCGGCAAGCAGTTCATCACTTTCCTCTACACCATGCATCAGGCTGACATAGGCATAGATACCCTGGCCTTTTATATCATGGGGAAAACCGACAACAGCGGCTTCTGCCACGCTCTCATGCAGGACCAGCGCACTTTCGATTTCTGCAGTGCCCAGGCGATGGCCGGAAACATTAAGTACATCATCCACTCGGCCGGTGATCCACCAGTAACCGTCTTCATCCCTGCGGGCGCCGTCTCCTGTGAAGTAATAACCCGGGTAAGTGGAATAATAGGTATCGACACAGCGCTTGTGGTCACCATAGACAGTGCGAATCTGACTCGGCCAGCTGTCGGTAATAACCAGGTTACCTGATACGGCACCTTCAAGGATATTGCCGTCCGGATCTACCAGGGCAGGCTGAACACCAAAGAAGGGTAGTGTCGCTGATCCCGGTTTCAGGTCGGTCACACCAGGAATCGGCGTTATCATGTGGCCGCCTGTTTCAGTTTGCCACCAGGTATCCATGATCGGACAACGGCTGTCACCTACAACGTGGTAATACCATTCCCATGCTTCAGGGTTGATGGGTTCGCCAACGGTGCCGAGAATTTTCAACGATTCACGTGACGTACTGGTGACGGGCTCATTGCCCTGGGCCATCAGCGCGCGTAACGCGGTAGGCGCCGTATAAAAGGAATTGACCTGATACTTGTCCACTACCTGCCAGAAACGAGAGTAGTCAGGGTAGGTGGGCACACCTTCAAACATCAATGTTGTTGCAGCATTACAGAGCGGACCATAGACAATATAGGTATGACCGGTGACCCAGCCCACATCGGCAGCACACCAGTAGATATCGCCGTCGTGGTAATCAAATACGTACTTGTGAGTCATGGCCGCAATCAGCAGGTAGCCGCCAGTGGTGTGCAGGACACCCTTGGGTTTACCGGTTGAACCGGAAGTGTATAGAACGAAGAGCGGGTCCTCGGCATCCATGGCTTCGGGCTCGCATTCTGAAGCGACATTTTCAATGGCTTCGTGATACCAGATATCTCTTCCGTCTTTCCATTCTATGGGGTTGCCTGTTCGCTGAACGACGAGACATGTATGCACATCAGGGCATTGCTCCAGGGCAATATCGGTATTGGCTTTCAAGGGAAAGACGCGACCGCCGCGTACACTTTCATCAGAAGTGATCACGGCCTGGCAGTCTGAATCGAGGATTCGATCCTTCAGGGAGTCAGGTGAAAATCCGCCAAAGACAACTGAATGGACAGCACCAATGCGTGCACAGGCCAGCATGGCAAAAGTGGCTTCCGGAATCATGGGCATGTAGATACAAACTCTATCGCCTTTCTGAACACCGCGATCACGCAGGACATTCGCCAGCTGGCAAACATGGTCATGGAGTTCTTGGTAGGTGATGTAGCGATCGGTGCCGGGTTCATCCCCTTCCCAGATAATCGCATTCTGGTTAGCCCTCTCAGGCAGATGGCGATCTATACAGTTAACGCTGACGTTGAGTTTGCCGCCACTGAACCATTTGATCAGACCCTTGGCCATATCATTGTCGCGTACCTTGTTAAAAGGTTCGATCCAGTCGAGGAATGCGTTTGCTTGCTCACTCCAGAAGGTATCAGGATCATCTACCGATGCCGTGTACATGGCATCATATTGTTCCTTGTTCAGATGGGCAGTGTTTTTAAGGGATTCGGGGACGGGGTAGATTTTGCTTTCAGACACGTTGGTTCCTCTTGCTCGGTATCCGGACCCCTGAATATTCAGGCAGCCTGGATTGGTATGGCATTGCTGGATCGAATAATGATGTTATTTTCGTCCAGATATACCAGCTTGGGTTTATGGTTTAGCAATTCTGCTTCTGTATAACTGCCATAGGCACAGATGATAACCCTGTCCCCCACGGTGGCCTTATGAGCAGCAGCGCCGTTCACGGAAATAATATTTGAACCGTTTTCAGCACGAATAGCATAGGTAGTGAAGCGTTCACCATTACTGATGTTGTATATCTGAATTTGCTCAAATTCCCTCATACCAGCCTTGTCCAGCAGAATGCCGTCAATAGCACACGACCCGTCATAGTCGAGCTCGGCGTGTGTGACGCATGCTTTATGCAGCTTTGCTTTTAACATCAATGATTGCAATGGTTAGACCTTCCTAAGCAAAATTACTGTATGGCTTGTTGTTCTGACCTGTTGATCTGACTTTTTGACCTGACTTTTTGACATGAAAAGTACTGGCCGGAAAAAGAGCAGATCGGCTCAACAATAGCCGGGCGCATTATCCCAAAAAGACAGGGGACTATTCAAACTTGGGTGGGATGGCGGCTATTCTTCTTCATAATCGGCTGGCAAATCCTCATCTTCATCGAAATCTTCCATGACCAGGAGAAATTCAAATTCCGGGTCGACGAGGACACGTCCTTCCATGGCCTCACGACCAAGCAGCATCATATAGGTCATTTCTGAACGATCCGTGAGAGTGAGCTGAATTGGCCATTGTCTTCCTGCCAGGCGAATATCGGTAGTGATAACGACGCGTTTTTCGGTGTCAGCAGAAGAGCTTTTTACAGTTTTGGTACCAAGAATCTCGACTGTGGTTCGAACGACCTTGTCTACGTTGTGAATATCCGGATGCAGGTCAAAGCTGACGAAGTTCTTTTTACCTTTTGAGTATTCTTCAATATTGTCCACGTGAAGCGAGGAAGTCGCGGCGCCTGTATCAACGCGCATTTCCAGTTTTTCGATACCCATATCAGGTAGGTCGCAAAACTCTACAGCACCTATTTTCAACTTGGGGTGTTTACGAAATTCCATGATTAACTCTTTATAAAATCAACCTTTGCCTTTGGGTTTGTTCGGGCCGAATTGTGAATCTTTTTCTACGTACTCGATGATTTTGTCTGCGACGTTTTTGCCGGTTGCCGTTTCTATTCCTTCAAGACCCGGTGATGAATTCACTTCGATCACCAGTGGCCCATGGGATGAGCGCAGGATATCCACCCCGGCAAGATCCAGTCCCATTACCTGTGCTGCTCTGACTGCTAACGAGCGCTCTTCAGGACGTAATTTAATGACTTCGGCAGATCCACCCCTGTGCAGGTTGGAACGGTACTCGCCTTTTACTGCTTTTCGTTGCATGGCTGCTATGACTCGTTTACCCACAACAAAACATCTAATATCTGAGCCACCCGCTTCACGGATGAATTCCTGAACGAGGAAATCCGAGCCGATTCCGCGGAAAGCATTGATCAATGCCTCGGCGGCTTTCTTTGTCTCTGCAAGCAGCACACCATCGCCATGCGTGCTTTGTGTCAACTTGAGAATTAGCGGAGCACCGCCAACGGATTCAATGAGCTTATCTGTTGCCCGGGCCGAGTGGGCATAACTCGTCACCGGCTGCCCGATGCCTTTTCTGGCCAACAACTGATGTGCCCGCAGTTTGTCCCGGGAGCGGTTAATGGCGATGGACTCGTTGATGGAGTAGCAATGGCCAACCTCGAATTGCCTGAGTACAGCACATCCGTAGGTCGTTATGCTGGCGCCAATTCTGGGTATGACAGCATCAAACTGAAGCTCTTCAACCACTTCGGCATTGCGCTGGTAATACACACCGGGATTATTGGCGGTGATGTTCATATAACACTTGAGCACATCGATGACACGGACTTCATGGCCACGCGCATGGGCGGCTTCAGCAAGGCGCCGTGTGGAATACAAGTTTCGGTTTCTTGAAAGAATACCTATACGCATGATTGGAATATATCAACCTGCCGGTGTTTAAGGGTGGCGCATCATACAACCGAAATACAGTCCTGGCTAATAAAATATTTCAGTCAAAAACAACGCGGATATTGTCGATCAGGCGGGTAGGCCCCAGCCATGCGGCAGCCAGTATCACAAGGGATTTATCTCTTTCAGTGGCAGGCTCCAGGGTCTGTGCATGGCAGATAGTAAAGTAATCCACCTTGAGCCCATTTTCTTGCAGTGTGTTCTGGGCTTCCGCCTGCAGTCCATCGAAATCCTTGCGGCCCTGTGACAGCATTTCAGCAGTGGACTGCAAAGTAGCCTGAAGGACTGGGGCAATTTCCAGCTGGTCTTTGTCCAGGTAATTATTACGAGAACTCATGGCAAGCCCACTTGGCAGTCTTACTGTCGGTACACCAATGATATTCACCGGCAGGCACAGGTCTGCAGTCATTTTCCGGATGATCTGCAGTTGCTGATAATCTTTTTCACCGAAAAAGGCCAGGTCCGGTTGGGTGAGATTGAACAGTTTGCAGACCACGGTGCACACGCCACCAAAATGCACCGGTCTGCTGGCACCACAATGGCGTTCGGATAATCCCGGTACGGTCACCAGGGTCTGGTTTTCCAGTCCGCCGGGATACATTTCGGCCACGGGGGGAATAAAGACGCCATCGCAGGATTTTTCTTCCAGTTTTTGCAGGTCATCTTCTAATGTGCGGGGATAATTATCCAAGTCTTCTTCGGGGCCGAACTGCATGGGATTAACGAATATCGTGGCCAGGACATAGTCACTCTGTGCTCTGGCAGCATCTACGAGGGAGAGATGACCCGCATGAAGATTACCCATGGTGGGTACCAGTCCGACAGTCTTCCCGGAATGGCGCACCTGTGCCAGGTGAGCCTGGAGATCAACCTGTGTTTCAAAACATTGCATACTGCTGGGCTTCAGTCGAAAGAGTGCTCAGGACCTGGAAAGGTCCCGTTTTTGACCGCGGAGACATAACCGGCGATGGCCCCTGGGATACCATTATCGGAGTCGAGTAAAAAGTTTTTCACGAAAGTGGGTGTGATGGGTGAAATACCCAGCACGTCGTGTATGACCATGATTTGACCATCGACATTCTTGCCGGCACCAATGCCGATGACAGGTATCTGGAGGGCTTCAGCAATAGTTTTGGCCAGGGACTGCGGTACGGTTTCCAGTAACAGACAACTGGCCCCTGAGGCTTCCAGGAGTTTGGCTTCCTCAATCATGGTATCCGCTTGTTCCGGATTTCTTCCCTGAACCAGGAAACCACCTATACGATTGACGGATTGCGGTGTGAGCCCCATATGGGCGCAGACAGGAATTCCTCTTTCAGCCAGCAGGCGTGTGGATTCAGCGATCCATGCGCCGCCTTCCAGTTTGACCATTTGTGCACCGGCGCGCATAAGGCGAGCGGCATTTTCCAGTGTCTGGGATTCCGAGGCGTATGACATGAAAGGTAAATCTGCAATCAGCAGTGAACCACTGCTTCCTCTCTGGACGCATTCCATATGGTAGATCACGTCATCCATGGTCACGGGCAAAGTCGTGTCGTGCCCCTGGATGACCATGCCCAGAGAATCACCCACGAGGATAACTTCTACGCCAGCCTCGCCATAAAGACTGGCAAACAGGGCGTCATAGCAGGTCAGACAGGCGAATTTCTCCCCCTCTGCTTTCATCCTGTGCAATGTCTTAACGGTGACTTTTTTCAATGTTGTGCCCGGTTTCAAACTAGCAGGAGGGGTAATCTAATCTATTTGGTCGCGTAAAGGTAGTAATCAAGGGTGTAGTAAGCAGCTGGCAGTACCAGGAATAAAGGCAAGAATGATAGATTTAAAGCAGGCTGGGTTTTGGGTTGAAGTAATTTCTACTGCCTTTTCGGGTGGTCAGGATGAAGTCCAGAAGTTGCTCGTAATCCTCATCACTATTGACCAGGTCAATCTCCGAGCTGTTCACCACCAGCAGGGTGCTTTCGTCATAGTAGTGGAAAAACTCGGTGTAGGCGTTGATAAGGTTTTCAAGGTATTGCTGTTCTATCAATTGCTCTGCCTCAATGCCTCTTTTCTGGATTCTTTCCACCAGGGTGTCAACCGGCGCCTGCAGGTAAATCACCAGGTCTGGTCTTGGAGCATCTATGGTCAGGTGTTCATAGACTTTTTCGTAAAGGGTAAATTCATCGTTATCCAGGTTCTGCCTGGCAAACAGGCGGTCTTTTTCCATCAGGAAATCGGCTACGCGAACCGGTTCAAACATATCGTCTTGCCTTAGATCCTGGATTTGTTGTGCCCGCTGGAAGAGGAAGAATAGCTGTGTTGCCAGGGCCATCTGCTTGGGGTCGTGATAGAAACGCTCCAGGAATGGGTTTTCCTCGCTTTGTTCCAGCAGAATCTCGTAGTTGAAACTTTTTGCCAGCCGTTTGGCCAGGCTGGTTTTGCCCACTCCAATGGGGCCTTCCACGGCGATATAACGGGGGATATTGCTGGCTGTGTTTAATTCTTGTGACACTCAATTACCGCTTGGTATGAACTGCTGTGTTGGCAGCCCGGTATTTCAATATTTTCATTGATTGCCGTCCTGCTGTCATTTGGGGGATTTTACTCTGCGTTTGCGAGATTTTGAATGTTGTCCGCTGTGGCGCTGCTTCGATACCATTTGCTGGCGTTGCTCCGGGTCAGCTTCCTGGAAATCCGTCCACCATTTGCCCAGTCCCTGCAGGTCTTCTCCGGATTTTTCCCGCAGCAGGATGAAATCATAGGCTGCCCGAAAACGCTTGTTGTGCATCAGTGCATTGGCGCGCTGTCTGCGTGGGAGTCTGAGCTGGAATTCCCATATCTCACGCATTGGAATACTGAAACGTTTAGGAATGGAGATCCGCTCTACCTGTTCGCTGATGACAGTCTGAGCCGCCTGGTGCATCGCAACCATTGGCGGCATATTTCTTTTCTTGTTGAGATTGAAATGATGCTGCAATGTGGGCCAGAGAATTGCGGCCAGCAGAAATGCCGGCGTTACACTTTTAAGATCCTGAATACGCTGGTCTGTACTTGCAAATGCTTCCAGCAACAGAGCATCGGTACATGCGCCACTGTCCAGAATTTTTGCTGATGCAGGAAAGAGATATTGAAATACATTGTGTTGCTGAAGCAACTCATAAGTTTTCCTGGAATGACCGGCAAAAAACAATTTCAGAATTTCGTCGAATAACCGGGCTGCCGGAATGGATTCCAGCATGGGGGCAATGTCGCTTATTGGTTTTGCTGTATCGGCTTCAATACTGAAATCCAGCTTGGCTGATAGGCGGATTGCACGCAGCACTCGAACCGGATCTTCCCGGTAACGCAATTCAGGATCACCAATCATTCGCAGCTGGCGTTGTTCCAGGTCAGCTACGCCGTTTACATAGTCAATGACCCGGAATTTTCTCACCGTGTAATAAAGCGCGTTAACAGTAAAGTCACGACGCTCAACATCTTCCTCCAGAGTTCCATAGACATTGTCCCTGAGAATCATTCCACTTTGTGAGTGGGCGGAATCTATATGCTTAACGCTACGTGATAATTTTTCGCCCTGGATTTCGACACTTTCCGTATTGCTGGCACGAAAGGTGGAGACCTCGATAATCTCCCTTCCCATAGTCACATGAACAATGCGAAAGCGCCTGCCAATGATGCGGGCATGTCGGAATTCCGCTTTTACCTGCTCGGGGGTGGCATTGGTGGCGACATCAAAATCCTTCGGATTCTTGCCAAGCAGCAGGTCTCGCACAGCGCCACCCACGATATAAGCCTCATAACCCGCGTCATTTAATGTGTACAGAACGCGAAGACAGCCTGAGCTGATATTTTTTCGGGAAATACAATGCTGATCCCGGCCCAGGACGGAATGCTGCCTGTTTGCTGTTGTGGAGTTGTTGTTGTTCAAAAGCAAGCCGGTAATTCTGTAAAAAGCCATTGTACATGCTTGCTGCACCATGACGACAAAAAGAGGTCAAAATCTGAAAGAGAATCCGAACGGAAATAAAGCAGGAAATTGTTTTGGGGGGATAAATTTGGGCGGATAAAAAAGGGAGAGTGTCGAGACACTCTCCCTGTATAGAGGCGTTTAATATTATAGTTGTTATTACAGGCTTCCTTACCTGTAGAAATTACATAATTCAAAATTATAAATCATGTAAATATCATATAGGCAGCCAGGTAATTTATGCTGCACAGACAAGGCAATATCCCCTTCAATAATTCTGACTCTCCAGCTTTTGCTATTTCGTTAGCTCTAACTGTCAATTTTAATGATATAAAAAATATATTAAAAAAATTTTTACCTACAGTCGCAGTATCCCAGGTGTTGCTGTTTTACAGTCTTTTCCAGTCTGGAAAAAATAACGAAAAACCGAGTAGTCTCTGTCTGCATTACAGGTTTCTTATTGTTGTTACCTGCAGACAGAGGGGATTATAAGACAGGAGTTGTAGCATATATCAAGCTTTTTTCCTGCGGCAGGGATCAAGCGGATTTTTTCTTTCGTGGAATATTGTATCGCTGACGCCGCTCCCAGAGACACTTGCGGCTGATACCAAGCTTTTTAGCCAGTTCGGTTTCATTCAGATGCCCTTGATGCTCAAGGACGAATTTCTGGAAGTAATCCTTTAAAGACATGTCTTTTTTCTGGGGATCTTCTGTTTCAGAGCTTTCTGTGAGGTCTAAATCGGAACTCAGGCCAAGATGACTGAGGGGTATCTCTACATCTTCTGTCAGGATGATGGCTTGCTCAATGGTATTTTCCAGTTCCCTGACATTTCCAGGCCATGAATAGGATGTAAGCACAGAAATTGCCTCTGCACTGAAGCGTTTTTCCGGGACATTATGACGCTGACAATACTCGGTCAGCTTTTTTTCTGCCAGTTCCAAAATGTCAGGGCCGCGTTTGCGCAGGGGAGGGATTTCCAGTTGCATGACATTGATACGGTAGAGCAGGTCTTCCCTGAATTCGCCTTTATTGACCAGCTTTTGCAAATCCATGTGTGTGGCTGCCACCAGTCTGATATCCACTTTTCGGGGTTCAAGAGCGCCGATACTGCGAATTTCATGGTCCTGAATCACCTGCAACAGACGGGCTTGCGCAGAGAGAGGAAGGTCACCAATTTCATCCAGGAAAAGGATGCCCCTGTCAGCTGATTCAACCATCCCGGTTTTTGCTTCAGTGGCGCCCGGAAAAGCATCCTTCTCGTAGCCGAACAATTCAGACTCAATCAGGTTTTCCGGAATGGCTGCGCAGTTTACCGTGACAAGTTTTTCATCCTTGCGGACACTGGATTCATGCAGTGCCCTGGCAACGCGCTCTTTACCTGTACCACTCTCACCGGTAATGAGCACCGGACTGTCCGTCCTGGCAACCAGTGTAATACGGCGAAACAACTCCATCATTGATGCGCTGTTGCCGATCATGCCCGCCATGCTGGCATTGGCAGCCGGATATTTTTCAATACTTGGCTTTTGGGCTGAGTTGTCGGACATAAGAAATACAGTGTTCGGAACAGGTGATTATCGTTTAAAGGTTTCTCAACCTTTTCAGCGCAATCTAAGGTAACAATTGTATTGTTTCTTTTCTACCCGGATTAGATGAAAAAACAAGGTGTATGGATACAACCTATTGAAAATAAAGGGTAAATTAAAAATTTAAGGGAAGGTTTATAACCTGTTTTTGGGGATAAATCTGTAACAGATCGTGTATTTTTCACTGTTTTAGACTGGTAGTTCCTTTTCGCTCAATTCAGTCTGATTCTGCAGGTTTGCAGGATTCCAGTGTTCAACTCCCCAGGCAAGTATTTGCTGAGGTGACTCCATTGATAATTCCGAATCAGGAGACATACCAAGGTATTCGAGACTGGCCACAAGAAGAGCCGAGATATGATCTGGATGTTCCGTTTCGATAGGAATGGCCATATGTTGTTTGCTTAATTTCTGCCCCTGGTTATTCACGATCACAGGAATATGGGCATAGGCTGGTTCATTTAGCTTCAGCATACGCTGCAGGTAGATCTGTCTTGTGGTTGAGTCCAGCAAGTCAATGCCGCGTACAATATGGGTGACTTGCTGGAAGGCATCGTCTACTACCACCGCCAGCTGATAGGCATAAAGGCCATCTTTACGCCTGATAACAAAATCACCCACTTCCATTGCCAGGTTTTGTGATTGTATTCCCTGAATCCTGTCTTCAAATCTGATGATCTCATCAGGGACTTTGCATCGAAGGGCTGTTTCGCTTTCCTGAAATTTTCGTTCCCGGCATGTTCCCGGATAAACCCCGCCAGCTTCCTGGATTTGTTGTCTTGAACAGTCACAGGCAAAGACAAGTGACTGCTGCTGCAAATCAGTGATGGCTTCCTGGTAGGCCGGATAACGCTGGCTCTGGTACAACACTTTTCCATCCCAGTGAAGGTGGCATGCGTCCAGTGCGAACAGAATCTGATCTGCAGCCTCTTGCGTCTCCCGGGGAGGATCCAGATCTTCCATTCGCATCAGCCACTGGCCTTTGTGACTCCTTGCATCCAGGTAGGAAGCCACTGCTGCGACCAGTGAGCCCATGTGCAGCGGCCCGGAAGGAGAGGGGGCAAAACGTCCTACATATTGTGAATCAGATGTATTATCGGTCATGAAAATAAAGAGGGCGGCCAATGGCCGCCCTTACTTGTTTCTTGCTTCCTGACTCTTGCATATGCTGGTCAGGCTCCGAGCTGTTTTTCCTTGATTTCATCAAGTGTTTTACAGTCGATGCATTTATTGGCAGTAGGCCTGGCTTCAAGCCGGCGAATTCCGATTTCAACACCGCAGGAATCACACCACCCGTAATCATCGTTAGCAATCATTTCGATGGTGCTGTCGATTTTTTTGATCAGTCGGCGTTCGCGGTCACGAGTACGTAATTCGATACTGAATTCTTCTTCCAGTGTGGCCCGGTCTGCAGGGTCCGGTGGATTAGCGGCTTCGTCCTGCATGTGGTGTACAGTCCTGTCCACTTCTTCCATAAGCTCATTACGCCAGTTAAGAAGAATCTGCTTGAAATGCTCTTTCTGGCTGTCGTTCATGTACTCTTCGCCGCGCTTGATCGCATAAGGCGTGAACTCTTCATTATTCGCCTGATTCGAGCTGGCAGCTTTTGTGGCAGCCCTTGCCCTTTGAGCAGGTTTCTTTGCTGGAGCGGTTTTCTTTTTTGCTACGGCTTTTTTCTTGGGTGCAGCTTTTTTCTTTGCAGGTGCCGCTTTTTTCTTGGGCGCAGCTTTTTTCTTTGCAGGTGCTTTCTTTTTTGCCGCCGCTTTTTTCTTTAAAGCAACTTTTTTAGGAGCGCGTTTCTTTTCAGGGGCTGCCTTCTTTTTCTTGGGTGCAGCTTTTTTCTTTACAGGCGCTTTCTTTTTTGCAGCTGCTTTTTTGGGTGCACTTTTCTTTGCAGGTGCAGCCTTTTTCTTAGCAACTTTTTTCTTTGGAGTAGCCTTGGCTTTTTTAGCCTTGGCCTTGGTTTTAGCTTTAGCAGCTTTTTTTCTGATTGCCATTTAAGGTCTCAAAAACTAATCTAAAAATATGGTGAATTGACTTGTCTCATACAAAAATAGTTCTAATCTGTAATTCGCCTATTTTTGAGGCACGCTACGCTACCAGATAATTTACCCCAGTTCCAGAAAAACACGTTTAATTAAGGCCATATAAAGAGTACAGGTATTTATGAAATTCACTCCTCCTTTTCAGACTGCAACATTGATTAAGCGTTACAAGCGGTTTCTTGCGGATATTGAAACCAAAGATGGGAAGGTGATGACCATTCATTGTCCCAATACCGGTTCCATGAAGCACTGTAATGCACCTGGAAGCCAGGTCTGGTATTCCACGTCAGACAGCAAAACACGCAAATATCCACATACCTTCGAGATGATCAGGGTCTCAGGCAGAAAACTCGCTGGTATTAATACAGGCAGGGCAAATCATCTGGTCAGGGAAGCCATTGAAAAGGGAGTCATCAAATCTCTTGATGGGTATGGCACGCTTCGCAGTGAAGTGAAATATGGCAAGGAAAACAGTCGCATAGATTTCCTGTTGGAGGATCATCCAGAAGACAAAGGCAGGGCATGTTATGTGGAAGTTAAAAATGTCACTTTGGGGATGGGAAAAGGTCTTGGTCTGTTTCCGGATGCTGTTTCAACCCGGGGAGCCAAGCATTTGCGTGAACTGATCCATATTGTGAAGGGAGGAGACAGGGCTGTTCTGTTTTTCTGTGTGCAGCATTCCGGCATCAAACGTATGGGGCCGGCCTGGGAAATAGACCCTGAATACAGTCAAACGCTTGTGGAGGCTGATAAAGCCGGAGTCGAGATCATAGCCTGGCAGGCTGCCATGAGCCCCCGAGAAATCAGTCTCGCCCGTGAGATTCCGGTAAGCCTTTCTCGTCAATAAGGATAACCCCGTCCTCAATTGAGTAATCCACAGGCCACAGGCTTTCTCCCAGGCATGGCCCCAGGATACATTCACCGGTTTCAGGAATGAAAAACGCACCATGGTTGGTGCACTTGATATACAGTCCTTCAGCATCTAGGAAAGCATCTTTTTCCCATTCCAGTGGCAGACCCAGGTGAGGGCAGCTGTTCAGATAAACAAACAAGCCTGTTTTTCGTTTCACTACAAAGACATTGCCCTGGGGTAACTCAAATCCCCTGGCACCGCCTTCGGGAATGTCGTCACTATGGCAAAGTGAGAGTGTCACCGCGTAGCAGATCGTCAGGCCTGGAAGGAAAGCGCTTGCTCAAAATCCGCCAGCAGGTCTTCAGTATCCTCTATTCCTACTGACAGGCGTACCATGGAGTCGGCTACGCCCATAGAAGCGCGGCGTTCAGGACCCATCTCCCAGTAAATGGTATGAGCTACTGGAATCCCAAGAGTTCTGTTGTCTCCCAGGTTGCTTGATGAAACAACCAGATCAAGGGCATTGAGGAAATCAAAACAATCCACTGAGTCATCCAGTTCGATACTGAGAATGGCGCCAAAATGTTTGAACAGTTCCTTGGCCCGTGCATGTTGAGGATGATCCTTCAATCCGGGATAAAAGACTTTTCTCACCTTTGGGTGTGCATCGCAAAATTCAGCGATGGCCTGTGCATTGCTGCAAGCCTTGTCCATTCTCATGCTCAGGGTGTCACTCCCAACGGAAATGTGATGGGCGGCTTCAGGGGCAAGAGCGGCACCGAAGTCACGCAGACCTTTCTTGCGAATCTGTGTAATACCCCACTGCGCTGGATCTGATCCCCTGTAGTTTTCATAGATATTGTCATACCCGGACCAGTTGTAAAGCCCTGTATCAGTGACGCTGCCGCCCAGGGCATTGCCATGACCGCCGATATACTTGGTCAGCGAATTGATAACAAGGCTGGCTTTCACGCTCACTGGCAGGAACAGCCAGGGCGAAGTCATGGTGTTGTCCACGACATAAATCAGATTGCTCTGCTCGCATAAATCACCTATGGCTACAAGGTCCGCCACCTGCGTGACAGGATTGGCAATGGTTTCGACAAAAACCATTTTAGTATTGTCCTGGATGGCTGCTTCCACGTTATTGGCGTCAGTGGCATCTATAAAGCTCACTTCAATACCAAGTTCACGAAAGGTATTGAACAGGGAGTTAGTGTTACCGAACAGGAATGCACTGGACACAATGTGATCACCCTGGCGCAGCAGGGACAAAATCGTCGACCCGATAGCGGCCATGCCCGTGCCAAAGACTACAGTAGACAGTCCCTGTTCCAGTTTGGTGACTTTCTGGGCAAGGGCTTCAATCGTTGGGTTATTCTGCCTGCCATAGGCATAGCCCTTGCGCTTGTTCTGGAATACTTCGGCCAGTTCCCGGGCATCCTCGTAGGCAAAAGCAACCGACGGGTGTACTGGTTTATGCAGTACCCCGTGCTCGGGTTTGCCTTCCCTGTCGGAATGCAAAGCTGTGCTGTTAAAGCCTTTTTTCTTAGAACTCATAAGGTTACGAGTGCTGACTAGTTATCTGGGATTGCGGATGATACTTGATTCGGCATCTAACAGGAACTCCCCGGCTACGCCGGATCGTTCAAGGACATACTGGCCCTGCCAGTATTTCAAGGAGCAAGTAACAAGGGGTTCAACTTATACGAAGAATAAAGAGAAATCTTTTTCTTTAATTTGGCAGTTCTAGCGTTTCAGAAAAGCCAGTTAAATCAAACTGCCTTGCTCCTCAACTCTCTTGCTTACTCTGGCAGGCAAAGCAGCAGGAAGCTTCTGGCTGGACATCCAGTCTTTCCATGGCAATCTCCTCCCCGCACTCATCACAATAGCCAAATTCCCCTTCTTCGATCTTCAGGAGGGCGGCATGGATACGTTTCAGTCGGGTTTCAATATTGCGCATGGTGGACTGGGCCATGCTTTGCTGCTGGATGGCATCCATCCGGGACAATCTGCCCACCTTGGTCTGATCCAGTTGGACTGTATCTGCAGCGGATTTTTCATTTTCATACTGCGTGCGCAGTTCATCCCTGATCTCTTTCAGGCGGACCTGGAATGCATGAATTTGTGAGTCGTCTAGGATTGGCATGATTGTGGTTTGATCAAAAATCCTGGTAGAAAGGCCTGTTCAATATGCTGTCATGTATTTCATCAAGACGGGTATTGTAGGCCTCTGATTCCCTGCTGCCATAGGTAGTTATAAATTCCTCTTCTGTCATTCCATCGTATGTACCAAGGTTGGGGAGAAACGCCGCTTCTGTAGTTATAGTCAGCATCTTTTGCTGAAACTGAATGGCATCGGTTCTGGATCTTGTAGCCAATGTGCCCAGCAGTGAGCCCGCTTCATTGGCAGCAAGGTCAGTAAAGCTGAACCCGGTACGGAAGCGGGAATCCTGGACTTCCTTGTACACCGATAATACCTGCGCCATGGTTGCGCCTGCCGAGGCAGAAATAGCTGCCGAGCTGACCACGTGACGGGCCAGGTCTTCCCGCGAATCTATCAGGACCCTGATTTCCCGGGGTTGCTCAATACTCACTTCATTTCCGATAAGCTGGCCAAGTTCAAGTTCTGTCAGGTAAGCGGTGAGGACAATAAATACAGCCCTGTTTTCGGCCACGGGATCACTCCCGCTATCCGTGTTCATGCTGGCGAAAAGGAACAGCGGGCGCATCAATTCATTCAAAGAGATGGATGCGAGACCCTCCGGCAATTCAGAAAGCCCGGTCAGAAGTTGCTCATGGTAGAAAAGAATTCTTTCCGCTTCACGGTTACTGACAAAAACCTGTCTGGCCTGGTCACCAAGTTCCTGTAGTTGCTCTTCCTGCCAATCCAGCATGATTACCATGCGTTCTTCGTTAATGGACTGGAACTGCAGGGAATCGATGAATGACGCAACCAGCTGGAAATTATCATTATCTGAAAGATGAAAGGCGAGAGTCTGTTGCAGGGAGGAAATCAGCAGGGATGGGATAGTGAGTGCTCCTACATCCATTGAGGACAGAACAAGCCGGTTATCCTGCCGTTCGAAGTCAAAGTTAATATTGAAATACCGCAGAATACCGAATGCACTGGCAGGCATACTGAGAGAAACTCTGACACCTTCTTCAACAAGGCGGGTGTTTACATTCACAGCCTCCAGGGCCTGGTTGCTATCCTTGACATAGGTGACCAGAGCGTTGAGCTCGGCTTCAGTCAGCCGGACTTCCTGGTTGGGGCTGGCCAGCAACTGTCTTGGGTCGTGATCAATGAGCAATTGCTGTATCTGCGCTACTTGCTGCTGATCCAGAGGTGGATTTGCCGGCAGGGCCGGGGTTGTCTCCAAAGTCAGGATGACCAGAATCAGTGGCAGGCTGGATATGCACATCACTATGCTTGCCAGCAAGGTGTCCAGGAATCTCATGAGAAACTTGCGGATGGGGTCACAGGCCCGTCCCGGGAAGGCTCCTTAAATGGTTTAATATGCGTTATCATGGCGCATTCATTGGTGCATATCCAGAAAAGCCAGTGGAGCGAAGTTATTTAGAATTGCTTGAAAGCGATTAAGAATTCAAAAAAGAATGAGAAAACTGGAACAGGGTAATAGTAATGCGAGTTTATAAAAAACTTGGTCTGATCATTCTCACATCCATATTTGCTGCATCCTGCAGCAGTACTGATTCACAGATGATTTATACGCCTGGGTCTTCTTCGGCAGATCAACAGGAAGCTGTTGAACAGCAGCCAGCCCTTGCTGAGGAAAATGCCCAGCGCGAGGAAGCAGCCCGTGCGGAGGCAGAAGCCCAGCGCCTGGCAGAGGAAGAAGCGGCAAGGCGTGCTGAAGAAGAACGGCTTGCCCAGGAAAGACAGCGCCGTGAAGCTGAGGAAGCAGCACGACTCGAAGCTGAACGACAACGGGAAATGGCGGCACGCCGCGCAGAAGAGCAGGCCCGGGTAGTGGCAGAACAACAGGCCCGAATTGACGCCCTGCGGGCACAAATTGCTGCAAATGAGGATGAAACTGAAAAAGTGGAAGCGGCCAATGCGGTGCTCAGGCAAGCAGTTGCTGCAGCAGAAGAACTGACCCAGGCTCTCACCGATGAAGAGGAAAAATACAACAGTACGGATCCTGAAACCGGAGAACCGCTGGAAGAACTGGCCACAGCCCGTCTCGAGGAGCTGGCAGAAGAGGTGGAAATCCTCAACAATCAGGCCGAATCCCTTTTAGCTCAACCCTGACAGGGAGCAGGTTCTTGAGCGAAAACAACAAATCAGGCTCCAGGGGCCAGGTTGTTGAATTCAGCAAGGCCACAGGAAAAGCTGCTTCCCGCAATGAAGCAAAGCGTGAAGCGAAGGCAAAGGAAATCAGGAATCGATTTTCAGCTGCCCGGAAGGCATCTGCCTCAAAATCCAAGGCTGCTGAGCGTCTCAAAAAGGTCTTCACAAAACCACCAAAACCCCCTTCTAACCCCCGTTAACCGGGCAGTCGCTAAAATCAGTTAAGCCAGCCCTCAAGGACCTGAAACAGGTGAAAGTAGCTTTGTTTGTGCACGACGTTGTGGTAAAGTGCGCGGATTTTTTAGCGGCCATTAAGTTGCAGGGGACAAAGATCCCTTAAAGCCCGAGCCCTCAAATAAAATAATTAAAATACTTACTCATTTTTTAACTATACGTTTAATAAACTGAAAGTTTAGGGAGACCCGAATGTTTGGTGCCACTGGCTTGATCATACTGTTGTCATTGTTTGGACTGGGCGTGGCTTTTTTCTATATGAAAAAAGTGACAGATATCCCCGTGGATATGGGCCTTGAAAAAGAAGAAAGTGACAAACTCAAATTCATCCATGGAGCGATTGCTGAAGGCGCCATGGCTTTCCTGAAGCAGGAATACAAGGTACTGGCCATATTCATGGTCGCCTTTGCCGTGGTGATTGCTCTGTTGATTGACGATCATCACACGGAAGATGTCAGTGAAGGTATTTATACAGCAATATCCTTTTTATTTGGCGCACTGATTTCCATTGTTTCCGGTTATATCGGCATGAAAGTGGCGACAGCAGGAAATGCCAGAACAACAGTCTCAGCCCGCGAAAATATTGGTGATGCATTCCGTGTTGCCCTGAACTCAGGTGCTGTGATGGGTTTTGCCCTGGTGGGCCTGGCAACTCTAGGCTTGATTGTGATTTACCTGGTGATGGGAGCTATCCTGCCTGAAGATTTGCCGAATAACGTGCTCATGGAAATCATTGCCGGTTTTGGTCTCGGTGGTTCTTCTATTGCACTGTTTGCCCGTGTTGGCGGTGGTATCTTCACCAAGGCTGCTGACGTCGGTGCTGACCTTGTGGGTAAAGTGGAAAAAGGCATCCCGGAAGATGATCCACGTAACCCTGCAGTGATCGCTGACAACGTGGGTGACAACGTGGGTGATGTAGCCGGGATGGGCGCTGACCTGTTCGGTTCCTGTGCAGAATCAACCTGTGCGGCGCTGGTGATCAGTGCCCTGGCATTCTCAGGTGACATCAACGGTATGCTCTACCCGATAATGATTACAGCGGTAGGTATTCCGGTAAGCCTTCTGACCAAGCTGCTTGTTAATGTCCATACAGAAGAGCAGGTAGCGCCTGCCCTGAAAAAACTGTTGATGATTTCAAGTGCCATTATGGCAGTAGTCATGTATTTCGTGACTGTCGCTATGATTCCTGAAACCTTCATCATTAATGGCAATGAATATACTGCTGTTGGTGTTTACTGGTGCTTCCTGTCAGGCCTGATTTCCGGACTGGCTGTTGGCCTGCTGACAGAGTACTACACATCTGACCAGTACCAGCCCGTGAAGGATATTGCCAAATCATGTGAAACTGGTGCCGCGACAAATATTATTTTCGGTCTGGCTCTTGGCTACAAGAGTACGGTTCTGCCTTACCTGGCAATCGCCGTCAGTATCTTCGTCTCCTGGCAGTTGGCTGACATGTATGGTATTGCGATAGCGTCACTGGGTATGCTCGGCACACTTGTTGTAGCGCTCTCAATTGATGCCTATGGCCCGGTTGCTGATAATGCCGGTGGTATTGCAGAAATGGTCGGACTGGACAAGGAAGTACGTCGTCGTACTGATATCCTGGACTCAGCCGGCAATACAACTGCAGCCATTGGTAAAGGATTTGCTATCGGTGCTGCCATCCTCACTTCACTGGCGTTGTTCGGTGCATTCCTGACTCATTCACAGAACCTGATGCGTGAAATGCCTGAGTTCGGTGCCGACTACAACCTCATCAATGACATTACCCTGCTGGATCCGATTGTATTCACCAGCCTGTTTGTTGGTGCCGTTCTGCCATTCCTGTTTTCAGCAATGACCATGAAATCAGTTGGCGCAGCAGCATTCGACATGATTGAAGAAGTGCGTCGCCAGTTCCGCGAAATTCCCGGAATCATGGAAGGCCAGGGACGTCCACAGTACGGTCAGTGTGTGGCTATTTCCACTCAGGCTGCCCTGCGTGAAATGATTGCTCCTGGTGTACTGATCATGGGTACTCCCCTGGTTGTTGGTTACCTTTTCGGTGTTCAGTCAGTAGCGGGCATACTCGCAGGGTCACTGGTCACTGGTGGTGTTCTGGCGATTGCCTCGTCGAACTCCGGTGGCGCATGGGATAATGCCAAGAAGTACATCGAAGCGGGTAACATGGGCGGCAAGGGTTCTGAAGAACACAAAGCTGCCGTTGTTGGCGACACAGTAGGTGATCCGCTGAAAGATACTTCAGGTCCTTCACTGAATATTCTTATCAAGCTGTCTGCTATTCTCAGCCTGGTATTTGCCCCGTTCTTCGTGAACTACGGCGGTATCCTGCTGTAATCCAGTCAGTAAAAATATTCGTAGGTAAGATCATAAAAAAGGGGGCTAGGCCCCCTTTTTTTATCCTGTAAATGTATGTGACATCACTGATTTCAATTAAGGCAACTGATTATGACGAATGGCCAGACAATTCATCCCAATCCTGATTCCAACCTGAGTGCCGTCAAGAACATTATTGTGGTGGCTTCAGGGAAGGGTGGTGTCGGTAAGTCCACAACGGCTGTCAACCTGGCCCTGGCGCTGGCCAAACAGGGTTATAACACGGGTCTTTTTGATGCAGATATCTACGGACCAAGCCAGCCTCTCATGCTGGGTATTGCGCCAGGCACGCGCCCTGAAATTGTTGATGAGAAATTCATGCTGCCGGTGGAAGTCCATGGCATCAAATGCAATTCTGTTGGTCTGCTCGTTGATGAAAACCAGGCTATGGCCTGGCGGGGCCCGATGGTTGTGGGTGCCTTTAACCAGATTCTTAATGATACGCGTTGGGGAGACCTGGATTTCCTGGTGGTGGATATGCCTCCCGGTACCGGAGATATCCAGCTTAGTCTTGCACAGTCAGTGCCAGTCACAGGTGCGGTGATTGTCACCACGCCACAGGACGTGGCCCTGCTGGATGCCAAACGCGGTATAGAGCTCTTCAGGAAGGTGGAAGTACCAATTCTCGGTGTTGTCGAAAACATGAGTATTCATGTCTGCAGTAATTGCGGGCACAGTGAACATATTTTTGGCGATGGTGGAGCAAGCAGAATTGCCCGGGACTACAAGGTGGAATTACTCGGAGAGCTGCCCCTGGATGCCAATATCCGCCAGCAATGTGATGAAGGCACCCCCGCAGTGGCAGCAGAACCTGATGGGAAGGTTGCTGAAATCTACCTGGGAATTGCCAGCCGTATTGCAGAGCAACTGGCCAATGCTTCCCCGTCACCTGCTATGCCAAACATCACAATCAGCGACGATTAATCTTCAGCCAGTTCCCGCAGAAACGTAAAAAGCTTGCGTGAGGCGGCAGGAGGTTTTGCCTGTTCAGCTTCTTTGGTGGCCTGCCTGATCAATTGCCTGACATGCTGGATATCAATGCCGGGATGTTTTGAGATCAGCTCATTCAGAACATCCTGGTCACCCTGAACAAGGCTGTCCCGAATATTTTCCAGTGAATGAAATCGCCTTTTTGCCAGCTCCGCTGAATACTCCTGTTCATCCAGCACTTTTTTAATCGGCTCTATATCCACTTTACGCATCAGCTTCCCAATAAACTGTAACTGGCGTTTTCTAGCTCCACGCCTGTTGGGGATGCGCTTGTATTCTGCAATAGCATTCAGCAGACCTTCTGGTAAATGGCATTGATCAAGCAATTGCTGAGGAAGCTGTGTCAGTGTTTCACCAAGATCCTGTAGCTCCAGCATTTCCTTTTTCAGCTGGGTTTTACTTTTCCCTTCAAGATCTTCTTCATGTTCTTCGGTTGTCATTGCAGGTTAATTCAGTACAACCAGGCGGCGAGGCCGAGAAAAGACAGGAATCCCACTACGTCCGTCAGAGCAACGAGACCAACACCGCCCGCGAGAGCAGGGTCAATTTTCAGGGTTTTCAGAAAGAGAGGAAGGAAGGCTCCAGTGAGTGCAGCAATGATGAGATTGATGATCATAGCAGTACCGAAAATCAGTCCCAATTTGATGTCATCAAACCACCAGGCGGATATGGATCCGGCAATGCCAGCCCAGAAAATACCATTTAATGCAGTCACAGACAGCTCACGTTTGACCAGCCAGGCTGCATTGGTTTTACCAATCTGGCCAAGGGCCATACTGCGGATGACCAGGGTCAATGTCTGATTGCCGGCAACACCACCCATGCTGGCAACAATACCCATGAGTACAGCCAGGGCGACAATCTGATCGATCGTATCTGCAAACTGGCTGATGACCACCGATGCTATGAATGCAGTGAGCAGGTGTATGCCCAGCCAGATAGCTCGACGTTTACTGGTTTTAATTACAGGGGCGAAGGTGTCGTCTTCCTCATCAAGGCCATGCATCCCAAGCAGTGAATGTTCCGCATCATCACGGATAACATCGACCACGTCATCAATGGTGATACGACCAAGAAGCTTGCCGTTTTCATCAATGACAGGGGCTGATACCAGGTCGAGACGTTCAAACAACTGGGCCACTTCCTGCTCACTCATGTCCACGGGTATGGCGTTATAGTCAGTGATCATGACTTCTTCTACCGTGGAATTGGGATCTGAAACCAGAAGAGTTCTCAGTGGAAGAATGCCCACCAGGTTATCGTCCCGGCTGGTGACAAGAATATTGTCAGTCATCAATGGAATTTCGTTATGGCGGCGCAGATAGCGTAGAACTACGTCAAGAGTGTGGCTGCGCCTTACTGTAATGGTGTCAGTATTAAGCAGCCCTCCCGCGCTATCCTCCGGGTAGGAAAGCACTGCTTCCAACCGATTCCGGTCCTGTTCATCCATGGCCAGCAGGACCTGATAGATAACCTGCTCCGGTAACTGCTGAATGATGTCAGCCAGGTCATCTGTCTCCAGACCCTCGGTCATGGAGGCCACTTCTTCCGGGCTTAACTTGCCAAGAATGTCTGTCTGAATATCTTCATTGAGAAAATTAAGAACTTCACCCTCATTGTCCTTTTCTACCAGTTGCCACAAGACTTCACGGGCAGTGTGTGGAGAGGATTCCAGGAAATGAGCAATGGTGGCCGCTGGCAGGGCATTCAGCATGCGCCGCACGCGCACAAAAGAACCGCTTTCAAGGGCTGAGCTTAGCTCTTGCAGTTGTTCCTGTGTTTGAATGGATTTGTCAGTGGTTTCCAGCATGGAGTCAGCCTGTTACCTGCCTCAGTACTTTGTTAATTATAACAACCAGGTGATCACACCGGCTGTCCATGAAGAGTTTTTACTTTATTTTAGTGTGCAGCGAGCGCTATTGTTCTTCCTCGCCGAAATTATCCAGTACCAGTTGAGTTATCGCCTGCGTTGCTTCATTTTCATCACTGCCATCAACCATCAGCATAAGTTCGCTGCCAGGTGACGCTGCCAGGAGCATGACCGACAGAATGCTTTTACCGTCGACCGTTTTTTCGCCGTTGCTGATTTCAACAGTGCTGTCGTAACTGGTGGTGGTTTCAACCAGTTTTGCTGCTGCTCTTGCATGCAGACCAGTCCTGTTTTTTATGGTTATCGCAGTTTCAATCATAAGGTTTGAATAATATTTTTATTGTTAT
>Ga0181561_10000648_pt1 | contig 29617 bp, 20 predicted proteins | sample 011ome_19_FD_133760 | JGI IMG/M metagenome (GOLD analysis project Ga0181561, IMG submission 133760) | Coastal salt marsh microbial communities from the Groves Creek Marsh, Skidaway Island, Georgia - 011510BT metaG (megahit assembly) | ecosystem: Environmental > Aquatic > Marine > Intertidal... | reverse complement strand
GACGAAGAGCGTGGAAACAAAGTTCGTCATGACGACGATGTTTTGTGCACTCCTCCTCGCATGTGTGTCGCGATTTTCCCTTTTTTTTCGGCGTTTTTGGTCAACGAACACTCGTCTCTCTCGTTTTACCTTTTTTTCCCCAAAAAACATCACAACGCGCGCGCGCTCTCTCTTTTATTGGGGGCGTTTCGAGATGCAGCACGCACACCTCCGCGCTCTTCTTCTTGTTGTTCTCGTTATTCTCTCCTTTCAGCTCGCGTCGCCCTTCGTTCGAGCGCGCGCGGAGCTCATCGAGGTGGAGCCGCCAAAATCGACGCAAACAAACTGTAAACCAGCGTGCCCACGACTTTCAGTTCCCGACGCGTGTTCAGTCGTCGGTTCCGAAGAAGACGTCGCTTCGTGGAAACAACGACACGAACATCATCGACGACGGAGATTACTCGCCGCGACGTCGTCGAGACGGAGGAGTTCTGGTGGGAGGAAGAGTAGCGGGGGCAGTTCGAAACCGCTGAAATCGCGGGGTCAATCGCAACCGTTCGCGCCACCTTCGAACGAGTTCTTGGAGGTGTTGCGAACGAATTTGAGACACTGGAGAGATGCCGAAGAACTGCGCGATAAGCGGTGCGGGCTGTGGACGTACGACTGCGTGAAAGATTTTTGGCCGGAAGATAAGATACACATGAACATCACGAGAGAAATCACGCACCCAAGACACCCGTTTTTGCGTTTGTTTGTGGGTAATAAAGTACCACCGGAAGAGAAATGGAAGGAGTATTTCGCCGATATCAAGCCTTTCGGATTGGGCACGTGCGCCGTCGTCGCAGTCGGTTCGAACTTGTTGAAATCAAACAGAGGAAAAGAAATCGACGCGCACGATACCGTGATACGATACAATAGTCCGATGAAGAAGTACGAAAAGAGCGTGGGTAAGAAGAGCGACGTTATATATTGGAAAATAAGAGGCGACGAGAAAGAGTACGGTCAAGAAGGACAGAAAGCTTCAAAGTATTACATGTTCAAAGATGAAACGAAACTGCGCATGGTGGCCTCGAAGAAAGAGCTCGGCGATAATACGTTCAAAGGGAAACCAATTCTTTGGCCTTCGCCTCGAAGAAATACAGTTTTTGAAGCCGCGTATTTCCTCTACAAGAAGGAAAACAAGAAAATTTCGAGAGGTTCCGCGTCTGGCGGGTACAAGTTAGCGGGCGATATCCTCGCGTCCGGTTTGTGTTCGAGAGTCGATTTGTACGGGTACTCCAGCGAAGGCGCCGGGAAATACTTCAATTTAGGGAAAACAATGAGCAGCGTCCATCTCATGGGATTAGAAAATTTCGTCTACAGAGTCGCCCAAGAAGAGGAGATGGTGTGCGTGTACGATTGACTTTAAATAACGTAACGAGTAGCGATTTAGTAGTTAGGTATTTCTAGTTCTAGGTATTAATTTAACTCTTCTAATTTTTTGTACATGTCGTCCAATCGACGACGTCGATCATCTATGGAGTGCTGCTGCTGTTGCGTTCTATTTCTATTCTTTCGTTTGCTATGCGCGCCTTCCTCGAATCCGCCGCCTCCGGCGTTCGCGTCCCGCAGTCCCTCTAATTCTTCCTCCACTTTGTCCAACCTCCTCCCGAACGCTTCCGTTGCCTCTCGCATCTTCTTCATCTCGTCCCTGATTTCCGAGAACACGGTAGCATCTAACGAAGAAGAAGAAGAAGAAGACGAAGCCAACTCAACGCGAAGCGACGTCATCTCGCGCGTCACTTTTTCCGTCGTCGCCGCCACGTCCTTCTCTAACCGCGTCGCGCGTTCGTTCGTTTCCTCCTGCATGCTTTTCACGACGCCGATGAGTTCAACCATTTTTTGCATCTTCTCCTCCGCGTTCATCTTCTTCTCCTTCATCAATGGTAATAACAGTAGTAGTAATGTAGCTATTGATGTTGTTGATATTATCGATGTTTATCGAAGAAGAAGAAAAAAGGTCCGTCGATGCAAAGTTCGATTATTCAGCGGTGATGAAGTTCACGTAAAGCGCGCGCGCGTCTTTCTTTTTTCTCTTTTGGCGTTTTCAAATCTCTCCATTTTTTTTTACGAGCAGAACGCGCTTTTGATACACACGTAAACATCATCATCATCATCATCATCATCGGTATCACGAATACGTGAGATGGCATCATCGCTCGCGGAGAAAGTAGCCACGTTTGCCTCGGTGACTGGAATCGAGGATCAGAGCTTATCCCGACGGATTTTAAAGGTGCGTGTGTGTGTGTGTTTAACGTCGTCGTCGTCGTTTCGAAATTTAGACCACACGCGTTTTTTTTTAATCGACACGAACACACACGCGCACGCCCCGCTATCACATCATCATTACCCATAACGACTAACGATTTAAAACACTTTCTGTTCTCTTCCTCGTCCTTTTTTTTCAACCACCCGCAGAGGTACAAGTGGGACATCGATAGGTCCGTGGACGCTTTTTTCAGCGGTACGTACGAGAAAGAAATCGAAGGCGTTTCGGACGCGGAGATTGACGAGAAGACTGGGGAGTTGAAAGAAGGTGAAAATGGACGACAAAGACAAGAACAACAACAAAGAGAAGAAAGAATGACAATAGACGACGATAGCGCTAGCGAATATAACACGGGAGACGACGACCCAGACTTTGTGGAGATTGATAGCGACGAAGAGATGGAACGGTTGATTATGAATCCGCGAGACGAACGGGCGAGGGAGCGAGCGGAGAGACAAATCGTGGATTTGACCGGGAGTACGCCGAGGCCGGCGAATTTGCCAGTCGGGAGTGGAGATCACAGACATTCGGCGAGACGTGCGATTGAGCAGGCGAGGGCTGCGTCGGGAGGAGACGGAGGACGAGCGAATGGGAATTTGTCGCACATGATGCGCAGAGAAGCTGCGGCGGGAGACCAGGACGATTTTATTGTACCGGAGGGCATCGATTTGGAAGAGGCGAAACAGTTAGAAGCGGCGATGTTTGGCGTCGCGTACGAAGCGCCAGCTTCGAGAAGACCTATTGATCCGTCGCAGCCGTTGCCGTTCGTTGACATGAACGCGTCGGACGATGTGTTGCGCAGTAGATTCGAAAAGTATGAACAAGACGCCGCGTTTCAAGAGTCTTTGCGATTAGATAGAGAGAAGGAAACGAAGCGAGTTTTAGAAGAGCACAAAAAGTTATTGGAGAAGGAAGAGGCGGAAGCAAAAGAGAAGAAGAGACGCGTTGAGGCGGAGAGGCACATCGAAGAGGCAAAATCAACGTTAGAAGAGGAGCCACCCGCGGGGGCGCCGGATGTGGTGACTATTCGATTGACGTTCCCAAACGGTGAAAAATTGCAGAGACGTTTTTTGAAAACACACGCGTTGAAAAACATGTTCGCGTATATCGATTCGAATTCCACCGCTGAACCGGAAGGTGGACCACACAAGGTTTTACCGAAAACGTATCGCTTAGTAGCGAACCACCCGAGACGCGAGATAGAGTATAGCAGCGAAGGTACAATCGGGAGCATGACGAGTAGTAGCATGGAGGCGTTTTTTGTCGAACTTTTACCGGAATGAGTTTGAGTAAGCAGGTAAGGAAGAAGAGGAGGAAGAAGAGGAGGAGGAACATAGGTAGAAATACACATATCTGCTTGAAGGTGATGTAAAATACAAATATCAAAAGAGCTCACTCACACATTGATTGATTCAAACTATAGCGCGGCGTCGCAGAGCATGTGTCCAAGTATAGGACGACATCGTTCCAAACACGCTCCGTAGAAAACACCTTCTTCGCGCAAGCCCGCTCCTCGTTTCATGTTCGGCCCCATCCACGTCTCAGCGATTGCAATCGGTTTCCATCCTCTCCTAGCGCACTCCGCTAACAATTTCGGCGCCGCGCAATCGCCGCAGCCGCACGGCAACTTAGACGCGTCGCCGTGGTAACACTTCCTAATGTTCAACTCTATGAGCTTTCTTCCTCCGTCGCTACTCCCGCTACGAATACCGCTCGTGCTACTACTACTACTACTACTACTGCTGCTGCTATTACTACTATCGTTATTGCTGAACTGTTTCTCTTTCCTAAAATTCGGCAAACTGTACGAATCCCAAATCTTCTCCAAAAGCGCCCTCGACATGTTCTTCCGTTTCGTCTTCAACTCTCTCGCCGTCGATGCCGCCGCGTCGGCGTCGCTCGATGTCAAAGACGACGACGCTTTAATCTCCAACGCTTTTATTTCTTCCGACAAACTTTCAATCTTTTCCCGCTCTTTGATGTATTCTGAGCTATTATGCGTCAATTTCGCCAAAGGAGGACACCACCCGGGCACCTCCCACTCGCCCATCCACTGTCCGCTAAACGCCTTCAATACCTTCTTCTTCCTCTCGTCGGGTGTTTCGCAAATCAGCACGCCAATCATTTTCCCTCCGCTCTCCGCGTCGTACACGTCCTCCACCAAAAACCGATCGCTCCCCGTCTCGTCCGATACCGTTTTTTGTTCGCGCAATCGCGCAATCAGCGCTAACGCTTCTTCTTCCGCCTCTCGCGTGCGCGGTAGGGAATGCCTTTCACCACACCGTTCGCAGTGCCCGAAACACGCGTCGTCTCGTCTCCGGGAAAGTTCGAGGACGTTTCGCTTGCGCAGTTCCATCGCCTTTTCGTTCGCCTTGCGCGAGTTATTTTCGCGTCGTCGTCGTTCTTGCTGTTGTTGCTGACGAGAAGGTGCAGACGCGACGGGAAGCGCTCCGACGACGACGCGCATCATGTTATTAATATTGTGCGTCACTTCTTTTGTGGATAAACGCACGCGAACAAAAATGCAATTTTGTCTCACTTCGGCGGCGAAGCGAACGTTACCGGTCGTCGCGACGTCGTCGTCGTCGAACAACGGAAGAAGCAGAAGCAGAGGGAGAAGCTCTTCGCTCTTCCGGCAGAACCAACGTTCGAACGAGCGAGAGGAGGAGAAACGTCGTCGCGCGCTTCGTATTCTTCGCGCGTTTTGGAATGACAACGACGGAGAGAAGAATGGAAACGCGGAAGAAGAAGTGGAGAAGATAGCGCGCGCTTTGTACGGTAAAGAAGAAGAAGAAGAAAACGAAGAAGAAGACGAAGAGGCGGAGCGTTTGTATTACCAGAGCTTGCCGAGAGAGTTGAACGACGGATTCGAGACGAGTTGGGACGTTTCCGACGCTCCGAGAGATTCGCTCGTCGTCGAGTTAGGTAAATTGGTGAAACAAAAATGGGAGGAGGAAGCCGCGAAGCAGCGGGGGCGGCAAATCGAAGACGGCGATGACGACGACGACGATTCGTACTCTGAATTCCCGACCGCGCCGGAGCTGAAATCTGTTTTCGCGTTTCCTGAAGGCAGAGACGATGGGAACGACGGCAGAAACGGGAACTCTTGGATTCGGATAGAGAACGTGTGTTTGCGATCGAAGCGGACGTTTCGTAAGATGCATTTGGAGTTGGCGTGGGGACCGATGGATTTTGTCGTTTTGCACTGCGTGATTTATCCGCACGCGAGCGTAGATGCGCCGATATTCGCTGGCGATGTGGTTGGATTTCGCGGCCGAATGTCGTTATCTATAGTCGATTTAGCTCCGACGACGACGACGACAAAGAAGGGAGGAAGAGAAGAAGAAGAAGAAGAAGACATCTTCGATAAGTTCGTCTCGGGATTAGATAGCAGAAAGAGAATAGAGGAAACGTTAGAGCAAAGACCTCTGCCGGAGTGGGGCGAGGCTATTTTATCTCCAAAGTGCGTGTGCATCGGCGGCGATAAGGACGAAAGCGAGAATCGAAAGCAATTCGAAATGTTTCGCGAATACTTTTTGGACGTCATGGACGGGTACCTCTTCCTCGCCTCCGCGGCGAGCGACCGAAAGATCCTCAAAGACGCCGCGCGCGCGTACAAAACGAACGAAAAAGTACTCTCCTCGAGAGAAGAAGAAGGAACCACCATCTCCGGAGGTGTCCAAAAAGAAGATCCAGAAGAAGAAGACCACCCGTCCTTCGCGCTCTCCGACGCCATCCTCCGCTTAAAAAACCAATCGTTCTTCTGCGAAAAGCAGCTCGCCAACGAGAAGACGCGAAGCGTCTTGCGACGCGCCATGGGCGACGATTTGACCGAAAGGTACATGACCGAAGTCTTGTTCGACGTCGACGAGAATACCCCTTTGTCTTGACCTTTTCTTCTCGAAAGAAGACAACAAAAGGGGGAGTTTAAAAAAGTGACGACGGAGTGAAAGAGAGAATAAAATAGCGAGCGCGTAGTAGAAAAGGTGTCTGTTGTAGTCTATTATTATTTAGTATTTTTAGCGCGCGCGCGCGCGTGTAGTTACGACACACACATTGACTTTGAGTTTGATTGGTAGACCTGTCTCACAAGGTACCGAGATGGTTTTAAGATATGTGGCGGTGTTTAATGAACACTAGCACTGAGATGATGTCAGCTGCTATCAAGTACCGTTGATAGTTAGAACCGTCGGCGTATTAGTAAATAAAGGTGGTGTTGTATTTTTTTGATTTTTTACGTTAAAAAATAGCGAACGAAGAAGATTTTGAGCAAAAAAACCTCCTCAGAATTTTTGAAGAAACACAACACACGAAAGAGTCACTCGTCGAATCATCATCATGCCTTCGGCGCGCGCGAAGCGTTCGGCGGCGCAAGCAGAACTGCCCGCGGTCGCCGGAACGACGACGACGACAACGACTGCGGCGGTAGCGGAAGAAGTTGGTGGTGGTGGTGGTGCGGGTGGTGCGGGTGTCGACGAGAATAACAACAACATTAACAACTCCATCAATAACGGAGATGGAGGTGGTCAGCGCCGTTCGGCGCGATCGAACAACGTCGCGACGACTACGGGTGGTGGTGGTAGTAATAACGCGGCGGGGAAAGGAGCCACAACAACAACGAAAGAAGAAGAAGATGATGATAAAGAACAAAAACAAATCATTCACTACCGAATAGGCGAGGTTCTGACCAAGTATTTCGCGGATTCGAACAACGTGAGCGACGTTTTTGAAGTGCGCATACCGGCGGAATGCACGGTTTCGACCAATCGACAAGTCAGAGGGCACCAACTTTGGGGGACGGACGTGTACACGTCGGATTCGGACGTGGTCGCGGTATTGATGCACTGCGGGTACTACGTGCCGAGTTTACAAGTACCGCCGAGTTTACACGAGATTCGCGCCAGGGTGAGAAGAGTGGACGACGTGTCGGATGAGTTTCGAAGTTCGAGCAGGAACGGCATTCGAAGCCGAGCGTGGGGGAAGAGCGGGTTCGCGAAGAAGAAGACGATTGGAGGAGAAAAGTTGGTCGCGGCGCCGGCGCCGGCGGCAGCGGGGGCGGCGGGTACACCAGCGGATGTGAAAGAGGGAGAAACGATGGAAGGCGGAGAAGGTGAGAATGCGGAAGGCGGGGTAGGTGGCGTCGCCGCGAGCGCGGCGGATCCGCTGAGCAACGGCGTTTTGCATACGTCAAACGGTCAAATAATCAACGCCGATGATTTCGGGATGGTGGTAGAATCTGCGGTGGCTATGACTGTGAATCAACAAACTATCGAGTTGATGCCAACGGCGCCAGAATCGTTGAGGTATATGGTAGTTCCGACGTTCGTACCTGAAGATAAGGAACGCGCTCAGAGGACGCGAGCGGCGTCCAACGCCAACGTCAACGTCGCCAGGAAGAAAAGGATGATAAGAGAAGTGACCGTTTTATACAACTTGTGCAACGAACCGTGGATGAAGTATTCCATGGCAGCGATAGCTGACAAAGGATTCAAGAAATCGCAGTGGACTTCCGCGAGGTTACGCAGAGATACGCTGTATTTGGAAACGAAAGATGAACGGTATCAGTTATCCTGGGTGAAGGGCAAAGGCAAAGACGAAAACGAAGGCTCCTACCAGTTCGCGAAGTGTAAACGAGCGTTACCGCTGGAAGAGATGCGCAAGAAAGGCATCCCGTTACCGAAAGATGAGTTAAAAGACGAGATTAAGAATTTGAGTTGGAACGAAGTGAAGTTTGGCGTGCGAGGATTGAAAGTGAAAGAGAGCGAGTATCCAGTCACGAGGTTGCAATTTTTGGCGCAGACTTCCTCGGCGTAAAATTTTTTATAACGCGCCGGTTGTAAATTTCGTTGTTACCATAAATATTTTAGAGAGAAAGAAAGTGTGTGTGTGTGAGAGAGAGAGAGAGACCGATCGAAACACTTTAGCGATTTGTTTTCATTAACAGTATTAATTATTATCGAGTACAATATATCATTACTTATACAATCATTCGACGATTCATCAGCGCGCAAATATTATTTCCCGAATCGCTCCTCCTCCTAACATCATCATCGACTCATCCAGTTCGAATCTTCCGCGTTCGGTTTCCCTCGCATCCCTCGCATATCGCCAAACATCTCATCAAACGCCGGGTCGAAATCTTCAAATTGTTTCCCTTGTTCTTGCCCGTACCCGGAATCTTCCGTGCCCCAGCCGTTTTCGTTATCGCCGCCGATGACGATTTGTTTTATTCCCACGTACTCTCTGCTCAAGGTGATTAAAGAGTTAATGAGCACATCTATCGCCATCTCATCTGCCGTGCCCAAATCCATCCAAACTCTCGCCCATTTACCTCTGTACTCAACCTCTCCGATCGCGTGAAATAAGGACGCGCTCGTTCTGTCGTGTGATCGAGCGACGTCGTAATCCAAATGACTGATGGTATCGTTCAGCACCGAAGCGCTTTCCAGACACTGCTGATTTTCCACGTTGTACCCGCCTAACTTTCCTACCACGAACCACGATTTGATCGCCTCGTCGAAGAACTCCTTCTCTTTATCCTCTATGGTATTTCTCGCTTCCATCCAGACCCATAAATTTTGCGTCTGCACTTGCCTGAAGAACACCAACGTCGGAGTTTGCGACCCGCCGCTCTCGCTCGAACCTTCGTCTCCGTCTTCGTTCAGCGGTTTATACACTCCGCTCTTCTTTTCCTCGAACCGTTTTCGTATCGCTTCTTCTATCGCGTCTGGATCGTTCGCGTCGATCCCATCTAACAATTTTTCCACGTCTGGATCCCAGCTCGCGCTGTCGCGTAAAATCTGAAACATTTTTTCCTTCGCCGCGGCTGCCGAATCCGCATTCGCCACTTTGTCGTATTCCTTCGGAAGTCGTTGTTGCTCCTTTTGCCGAGAAGAAGAAGAAGAAGAAGAAGAAGAAGCGTTTCGTCTTCTCGACCTTCTCCTGTCGCTGCTGCTGCTACTTCCGCTGCCGCTCGATTTTTTCTCGTTTGCATCGTTTTCGTCGTCGTCGTCGTCGTCTTCCACGCGTATTAAGCGCACGACGCCGGTGTTGTTGCCGTTTCTGTTGGTTGCATTCGCGGCGACGGCGGCGAAGCGCCGCTGATGATGGTGTCGCGTTAAAATTCTACCACTCGTTCTGCTTCTTCTTCCGCTGCTGCCACTACTACCGTAACTATAACTACTACTCGCGCTGCTGGTTTCCAACGGGTTTCTTCTCGTTATCATCGCGGTTGTTGCCAACAACAGAGCGCCTCCTCGCGTTGTTGTCGTCGTCATCATCTTGCGCTCGTTCGTTCCCGGGCAGTTCGTTCTTTCTTTCTTTTTGTGAGTGACGCCCCTACTATACATTAATTTGGGGTTTAGGGTTTAGGAGGTTAAAACCCTAAAATAGTTTTTTTTTTGAAAAGGGGGAAGAAAAAAAATTTTCAAAAATTCGTCATTTTTTAAAGCTGACACGCCGCGCGCGCGCAAATTCACCTAATCACACACACACACACACAAACATGCAACCACCGACGCCATCTCGGGACAGATTCATCGCCAACCGATCTGCGATTGACTTGGACGTCGCCAGGTACGCTTTAGATTCATCCACGAATGGTAATAACAACGCTACCAATGGCGATGGGTCCAGTGCGAGTCAACCAGATTCGTTGTTAATCGCGAGTCCGAGCAAGGTATGGGGAAAATTTCTAGATATGGATTTTTTTCTGTTGTGTTTTACTTTCGTCCTTTTGTCGTCTTCCGCGATGTCTATCTTTTCTTCCTCTCTTCGTCGGAATTCGTTGTTTTCTTTCGCGTCGTCGTTCCCTTGGTGTGGAAGAGAAGCGTTCCGTTCTCTTCTTCTTCTTCTTCACAAAGTTATCTTTTCGATTGATGAGAGATTTGTGATTGGTTTTAGGGGAAAAGTGCTCTCTGCAAATTAAAAAAAAATGGGTTCACGCATACCCCACAAGAAAAAACTAAAGAAAGAATATGTTAAAACTGACGTCAATCCAAACCACTCTTTTTGAAAACGAACGAACAAACAAACTCCAGGAGGCGTATAAGAAATCATTAGCGTCCAACTATTCGGTATCGACCGGAGGAAACGAAAATGGTGATCACTTGAACTCGAAAATCTTAGCGTTTAAATCAAAGGCGCCGGCGCCGCCGAGCGGCATGGAGAACGCCGCGCGCGAGATGTACTCCTCGAATCACATCGGAGTTTCAAAGGGCGGGAAAAAACAGTTTCGTCACATCCCGCAGGCACCGGAGAGGATTTTAGACGCGCCAGAGTTGGTTGATGATTATTATTTGAACTTGATCGATTGGTCGTCTCAGAATTCCATTGCCGTCGCTTTAGGGTGCACGGTGTATTTGTGGAACGCCGGGACGGGCGCGATTGACCAGTTGATGCAGACGGACGTGGAAAACGACGAAGAGGATTATGTGACATCCGTGAACTGGGCTCCGGATGGTAAGCACATTGCCGTGGGGACGAACAACGCGGAGGTGCAGATTTGGGACGCGTCGAGAGCGAGAAAAGTGAGAACGTTGAAAGGCCACGAAGCGAGAGTTGGCGCTTTGGCGTGGAACGGGACGCAGTTGGCGACTGGTTCCAGAGATACGACGGTGATGACGCACGACGTTAGAATTCGTGAGCATTGCACGAATACTTTCACGTGCCACTCGCAAGAGGTTTGCGGCTTGAAATGGTCGCCGAGCGGGACGCAGCTAGCCTCGGGCGGCAACGACAACGCGTTGCACATTTATGACTCGCAGTCGTTGTCGAACGGGACGTACAGACACAAGTTGGTCGCGCATCAAGCCGCGGTGAAGGCTTTGGCGTGGTGTCCGTGGCAAGCGAATGTTTTGGCGTCTGGGGGCGGTACAGCGGATAGATGCATCAAGTTTTGGAACGCGAATACCGGGGCGATGACGAACTCGGTCGACACGCACTCGCAGGTGTGCGCGTTGCAGTGGAACACGCACGAGAGAGAGTTGCTATCGAGCCACGGGTATTCGCAGAATCAGTTGTGCTTGTGGAAGTACCCGACGATGACGAAGATTGCCGAGTTTACTGGCCACACGGCGAGAGTATTGCACATGGCGCAGTCGCCGGACGGAACGACGGTGGTTTCTGCGGCTGCGGATGAGACGTTGAGATTTTGGAAGTGCTTCGCGGAGAGCAGCGTGGACTCGAAAAAGGTGGCGAAGGATGCCGCTAACGCGGAAAGATCGGTTTTGAAGAGGTTCAACTTTAGATAAACGCATCAACAACACACTAATAATCAGCCGGTTATATCTAGAAGTAATGTAGGAGTAGTAGAGAGTGCACGCGATGAATAGAAGAGGGATGGATGGATGGATGGGAAAAGGGAGAGAGAGAGAGATGTATTTTATAGTAGTTTTTAGCAATAGTCTTGCCGGAGAGAAAGAAAAGGTTGGAGCACGCAGAGTCTGCGTGTTGGAAGAAAGAAAGGAGAGAGAGAGGAAAAAAGAGAGAAAGAAAGAAGAGAAAAAAAAGGAAATCAAGAGAGCGCGCGTCTGGTATGGATGAGAACCGCGAAGCGAGCGCGCTTCGGCGTGGTTATATATACGGAGAGAGACTGGACGCGCGGCTTCTCGGCGTTCGTTTTTTTTGTTTTGTTTTCGCTTTTGTCTGTCTTTTTCTTCTCGCGCGAGTGCTTTTTCGTTTCATATTCTTTTTACCGCAGGACACATCACACGACGACGACAACGCCGATGCTACGATTATTTCGAGAGTAGTATCATTACATTCCCATCCTGGCCGAGGACCAACATCACCACCACGGGTATCTTTCGGTACCTTCAAACAAATATAAGATAACACTTGTTTTCGTACAAACGCCTTCCTTCGCCTTTAAAAAAATGGGAAAACCCTAAACAAAATTCAAAATTCAAACGCAGCACTTCACACGACCCACTTCAGAAGTCGCCCGAAATAGCGAGCGATACACACTCACACACACGCAGAGAAAGAGAGAACAAGCGCGCGCATCGGTAGAAATATACACACGCACCGAGGGGGAGAGAAGTTAATCACACACCAACGCGTTTAGAAGATGTTAGTCGAACGTGAAAACTACCGCCACTGTTACGAAATCATCCGCCGAGATGGCTACCAAACGCCGATATTAATCTACGTCTCCACCGCGGACGTGGACGCTTTGTGCGCGTACCGAATCTTAAAATCAATGTTCCATTCCGATAACGTTCCGTTTTCCGTGTTCCCCGTGAGCGGGACCGAGGAGTTGCGCAAGCGAGGGAAAGATATTCCGGACGACGAACAAGATCGCGCGATTGTTTTGATTAACTGCGGAGGCTGCGAGGACGTGAGGGAGTTGATGGATTTGAAAGTGAACTGCCGCGCGTACGTGTTGGATTCGCACCGACCGTTATCGTTACAAAATGTATCCGAGGATAATAAAGACGTGTACGTGATCAGGGACAACTCCAAGGAAGGGGAAGATTACTTTCCGGAGATGGATACAGACTCAGACGACGACGACGAGAACGACAAGGAGGACGAAGACGAGTCAGATTTTAGCTCGGACGACGACGATGACGAAGAAGAAACGGCGAGACGCAGACAAATCAAGTTAGAAAGGCAAAGAGAGAGACAATCACAAAGAGAAGCTCAGCAGCCGGAATCGCCGAGAACGGTTGCGTTACGAAGAAAGAAAAGGCAAGCGGAACGGTTGGAATATTATCGACGCGGATCGTATTACGGTCGATCGGCTGGTTTGTGCGCGTTCGATATGGCGTTCGACATGAAGAAAGAAGGTTTAGAAAAGAATTTGTTGTTGTGGTTGGCAATTGTGAGTTTAACCGACCAGTTAGCGCACCAAAAAGTGAGTCAGGAGACGTATAAGCAGTATTGTTTCGAGTTGATGTCGCAAGTATCGAATTCAGTCAACGAGAATATGCACCCCGAGAGAGCTTTGGAAGACGGAACGATGGTGAAGGTATTTGAGGATCGGAAGATTTCTATTGAAGTGGAGGAGTTAAGGTTTGAGATGATGAGACATTGGAACTTGTACGACGCGATGCTGCATTCGCCCTACGTTGTTACTCGATTACAAACGTGGAAAGAGAGCGGTGTTCACTTGTTGGATTCGTTGTTGGCAACGTGCGGGTTGTCCTTGCAAGAAGCGAAGCAGAAGTTTTCTCACATGAGTCCGCACATGGAGAAGCAAATGCGAGAAAAGTTGAAAGAACACGCTGGATCGCACGGCGGTTTGCACGATTTGACATACTGGTCGTTCACGTACCACCATGGATTTAAAGTGAAAGTGTCAGCGATGGACGTAGTGTACGCAGCGACGGCTATTTTAGAGAACTATACAGGATACGACGTGGATGACGACGAGGACGACGAAATGGAAAACGACGAGAATATCAACACCGAAAACGATATGGACATCAGAGGCAACAATAACAGACGGAAAAGTGTGGGAGGTGGAGGCGAGGAAGACGACGGCACGCCGGAATCCTCAGCGGCGGCATTTTGGACCGCTTCAAAGGTTCTAAGTTTAAGCAATTGGGAGGAGACGTCGAATGGATTACAACGAGCAATGCGAGTGCAACGCGCGCTCATCCGTCAAGGTGGGTTTGCCTTGTCGAATAAAGGTGCGATTAAAACGCTCGGTTCATTGAGATACTTTTCGTTGACCGAGCACGGTTCTCCCGCGGATGTGGATTTGTTTAAGCATCCGTTGACGCTTTTGCGCCTAGCGTTGTTTTTGCAAGACGCTTTGAGACAGGTGAAGAAAGTTCTCAGACCGTTAATTGTCGTCGGACCGTCTATGATTGACCCGAACTATTGTTTGGTTGTCGGCGTGACGGAAAAGCCGCAGACTGATTCGATAGAAAGCGGAGGTAACTTTTTCATGCAATCGTACGCACGCGCGGCAGAGCAAGTGAGAGCGCACACGAAACACGGAAGTTTCGAAGGAAGTGTAGTGCAAGTAGCGAAAACGGACTTACCAGAATTTTTAGAATCGTTGAGTGACATCGACGCCGAACGCGTCGCGAGACAAGCTTACATGAACAAATATTAGGCGTTTCTTTGTAAAATTACTATATAACAGGTCTTGTTCCTGGATGAAACATACAATTATAAAATACAGCTTTATCTATAATATACATTCTCAACGTTCAGCGCTGACCTATATCATCTATTGGTTCCTATTATGTATATAAAATCTAACCGTTACGAGATGCGACGTAACTGACTGCCATTTTCAAATCAGTTAAAACCAACTTCAATGCCGCCGTCCACTTTTCGTCTCGATTGAAAGTAAACGTAACTTTCTTCCCGTCTACTTTATCCGCCTCGATCAAATAAGGGTACCGGAACACTGGTTCAACGCCCATCTCGAAGTCTCTTTGCGCGAAATGCCTACCGAGTTCGTCGAGACACGCGAGAAAGCCACAAATGGCGCGATCGTACTTGTGACTGGTCATGATGTTCACAGGACCGAACAAATCATAACACTTCGAAACCATATTCGTATTGGCGTTGATTTCGCACACCGCAGGAAACGAACCCATTGGACGCAACGCGTGCGAGCGAAACTCAATTTTCATGGCATTAGCGAGCGATTGTAAGAGTAAGGTGGCCATCCCCCACGCGGCGTTGATTTCGTCCCATTCGACCGGCACCGTGGACGTGCGACCCAATCGGAATCCGTTGATGGTCCCAAACGGTCCGTCGTGCCAAATGTGAAAGGCATCGTTGTATACGTTCGTTCGCCTGAGTAAATCTAATTGTGTAGATGCACGTTCTAGTTTTGTTTCCAACGCGTCTCGTTCTTCTTTTAACGATTTAGCGTCGATTTCAAATTGGTTCGCCTCGTGCCAAATTTCAAACTCAGCCTTCTTAACTCGCGCCGCGTTGCGCTGCAAGGCTCTCTTCCGCACTTTCTGTTTTTCTAGTTCCAGTTCTAATCTCTCGACCTCTAGTTCTATCGCTTTATCCTTCTCCAACGCATGTTGGAGCTGGAGTTCGAGTTCTTCCAGTCGCTCTTGCTTCTTCTTTTCCCCTTCCTTTTTGTCTCCCTCCCCTTCTCGACCGCCGCCAACTTTGCTAAAATCTAAACTCGCGATCGCTCTCTCGTACTTCTCGCACTCCTCTTCCAAATCTTCGCACATCTTCTCGATGCTCATCTCAACCTCTTTCGCGCACGTTTCGCAAAGCGGGAAATCATGCTTCGTTTTCTCGCTCGCTATGTCGAATATTCTCGAAAGCGTCGCAGCCGTTTTCCCGGCTGCTTTCAACGCGTCCGATGTTTTCGTTCTTTGCACCGAAGTCGGTAGGTGCACGTACGATGAAGACGCGAGCGAGTTACGCTCGAGAGCATCCTCACCATTCCCGTCTCCAGTGATGAAATCTTCCTCGCGACTCATCCCCCTCGCCGTCTCTTCCGCGTCTTCGTCCAATAAAAAATCTCGAAACTGCTTCTCGCCAACTGTCACTTTCAACTTCCCACTCGTTTCCGCGATAAACTTCGCGTGATCTCCGTCGTCGTCGCCGGTGATTCTCTCCACCTCTAACGGCGTTCTGCACTTCTGACATCGAAAGAAGAACGTTTTTTGGTCGATTTGTTTCTCCAAAGAAGAAGAAGAGATAGAGTTCTTGTTCTTGTTCTCATCTTTGTTTTCCCCGGCGTTTTGCTGTTGTTGTCGGTCGTCGGACGCACGTTTCGCCAGTCGAGAAGACGGACGAGAAGAAGAAGAAGCGTTGTTTTTGTTGTTGCTATTCTCGGTGGTTTTCGTGCCGAGTAAGTCTAAATCGAGCGCCGAGCCGGCGATGGTGGTCATTGAAAGAACCGGGGTGGCAACGTATCGCGCGTGTAACTCGGGGGATTAGAGTAATGATTTTTATTCAAAGCAAATTTTCTGAGGCTCGTTGATGCTCGAACCTCGATGTGACTATTACAACAATACAAAAAAAAGCTCTTCCACTGCTGCCGCTGCTACGCGAAAGTATTCGCGATTGAGCGCGCCATCGTTAACCTTCTTTCTTCTCATCCTCGCCTCCAGCTACTGCCATCTCTTCTTCCCCTGTTTGTTCTTGTTCATCATCTACGTTGTCGTCTATTTGCAACATGGAAAACGCGTACTCGACGTCCACGTCGTCGAATAACTTCCCGTCGCACGCGCTCTTAATCAGAACCATACCGCGTTTGCATCGCTCTAAAATCTCCGCGCTCGCGCCGCCTTTGGCTTCGTTGGCGTTGGCGAGGATCTTTTGCGGCCACAAGGCGAGCTTGGAGGAGGTTGTACTTTTGAGCTCGTCAGAAAAGGAACCGTCGAGAGTATCGACGATGGATTTCGCAGCATTAGTACACTCATCGTCGGCATCTAAAAGCGCGTAGGCTTGCGCTAGCGCTAAGCGGTCGAAAGGCGCTTTTGGGAGTTGCGGCTGCTCTTTGTTCCAACTGCGTTCAACGACGATGGCGGCGTTTGGCAGGTTGTGTTCGATGGCGGCGTTCATGATTGCAGTCGGAGTTTTGCGGTTGACTTTGACGCCGGCTTGCATGAATTGAACGCAATAACCCGCAGCCGCGTTGACGTGACCGTGTTGTAAGGCAGATTTGACGACGAATTGCGCAGTTTTCGCGTCGACGCCGAGTTTGAGATTGCGAATCACCGAGTATACGCGAAGGACTTCTTCCAACGGGCGGTTCGCATCGAGTAAGTGCCAAAGAAGTAACAACAGAGTCTTCCGGGACAAGTTCAAACCCAGCGAGCGCGACTGTTCGCACGCCCACAATGCAGTTTCGTACGATTTGACATCGCAACACGCCTTGATGAATTCATACGCGCGCTCAAAACCGACGCCTCTCGTTTTCCCCATCGCGGCGCGTTCCATGTGGAACAAAGCGACCGCTTCCAACGCATACTGCACGTCTTTCGGCGAACGGACTCTTTGTAACAAAATCTTTAGCGCCGATTCGCGAACGGCGTATACTCTGTTGTTTTTCTTCACGATAACTTTAGAGCCGTGTACTTTTGATTGCACCAGTCGCGAGGCGTCCTGGTCGGTAATATCCACAAAGTGCGGATCTAAAAAGACTGAAACCGGCGCGACGCCGTCCACGAAATCTCCGCTCTCATCTGCTTTCGTTCTCTTACGGAACGCGAGCTGATCGACTCCGTCGGGCGTTTGAAACAGTCGCTTCAATTTTGTATCCAAAAGAAATCGTCTCTCCTCCCATTTTCCCGGATTCTCGGGATCTTTCATCCTTTTCACTCTCTTCCCGCTCTCGTCTCGTTCTCCCACGAACAGATTCATCTCCTCGCAGTAACTCTTCAACCGTCGTTCGACAAACCTCCTCGTCGCTTTGACTCCCCTCTCACCTTCTCCAAAACCTAAAAACGAAGCTAAACGTTCACTAATCTCATGCTTAAAACTTTCGATTTCCACCGTCGACTCTTCCAGTTCGTTCCGCGGGGTGGAGGACGTTTTCGTACTCTTCGTCGTCCCAGTCGCCGTTGCGCTGGGAACGTTCCCGCCGCCTAAAAATGGTTTCTTTCTCGACTCAAATCTCTGCTTGATTTCCTCTAAGAGCTGCTCGCAGTTCATGCCGTCTATTTGCGCTCGAGTCGTCGCCGGTTTGTAGTATCCCGATTTTTTTCTATTTCGTTCGTCTTGACCTCGTTTCCCTCCTCCTCCTCCTCCTCCTCCTCCTCCGGGGTGTCGAGATATCGCCTGCGTGGACAAACGACCGGCTTTGTTCCCTCTGAACTCTGGGACGCTCGCTTTATCTTCTTCCTCTCTTCTCATTCCTTCGTCGTCGTCCTCGATGTCTTCTTCGACCTCTTCTTCTTCTTCTTCTTCTTCTTCTTCTTCTTCTTCTTCTTCTTCCTCTGCTTTCGTCGATGTCGACGACGCAGCCGCATTTTTGCTCGGGAGAATGGAGGCATCAGACGCGAACATCCTTCCGTTCTTCTTCATCGTCCGCAGAACGCCAACTCGTCCGCTCGTCGACGCGCGGTCGCTCCCGAACGACGCCGTTCCTCTGTTTCTCGCCGACGACACGCTTCCAGCATTATTCGTCGTCCTGCTCGTCGTCCTGCTCGTCGTCGTCGCGCCAACAAAATCATCGATCGTGGTGCTGCTGCTGCTGAAACATTTTTTACGATTGCGCGCCGCTTCGCTCCCGCCGCTCGTCGTACTGCTCGCGCCCAAACCGCTGCTCAAATGGCGGTTGTTCAGCGATGCCACCAGAGAGTTCCGACGAGCCGCCCCGCCGCAACACCGCACCACGGTTCGAGCAATCAAACGCTGCTTGTTCACACCCATTTCTTCGTTGTTTAAACACTCTCAAAAGGGGGTTCACACGTTTTGAAGAGAAGACGCACACAAAAAAGGAAGATTTCCCTCCTTTTTTTTCGAATTGAAACCCTAAAACAGTTAAGGATGTATACTTTAAATTTCAGGGTTTAGGGTTGGCTTTTTTATTGTTTTCCCCATACTCCCTTGTTACGAAGGAAAAGAAAACAAAAAAGCCGGAGTGACCTTCGCTGGCGCGGAGCGCAGGCTTCAAACCTGTGGGGGCTTGACGGCCCAGTTGTTCGATTCAACCTCACCGGCGAGAGAGAGAGAGAAAATACGAAGCTCTTTCTTCTTCTTCTTCTTCTTTTTTTTCGTTTCAAACGGTTGTTGTTGTTGTTGTGTTTCGGTTTGGTGTGAGTGTCTTTCTCTTCTTTCCTCGCGGCAACCAAAAACAACACAAACGTCTTTTTTTTTTTTTCAAAAATACTCGAAAAGGAGAAGAGAGTTGCCAAAAATAAACACGCGACAAACACACACATGATCACGACGACGCCACCATCGACGCCGGCATCTTCGGAGCTTTTCGAAGGAGAAGAAGATCATCTTCATCATCGCAACGAGGAGCACGACGTGGAGCAGCAGCAGCAGCAGCAGCAACAACAACAGCGCGAGTTTACTCGATGCTCGGAAGAGGAGGAAGAGCAGAAACAAGAAGAAGAAGAAGGTGTTGACTTGTTTTCGATGGAAAAGAACGACACGAACAAACGCGCGATGACGTTGCAACTGAAACGCGCGTCGTTGTTCCACGCGCTCGCGAAAGAAGCGGACGAGAAGGCGAAGAGAGACGCGGAAGAGGCGCTGCGTAAAAAACGCGAGACGCAAGCGCACATACGCCAAACGCTCGATTCGCAACAGGAGCAAAAACGACTCGCGAGGGAGAAGGAAAAAATGGTCGAGAGGATGTTGGACACGCAACAGAGACGCACGGCGGAAAAACTCGACGAGGAAAGAAACAGGAAAGAGAAAGAGAAGAGGCAGTTGGATCAAGAGCGAGCGAGAGAGGCGGAGTTTGAGATGCGCAAAGCGAGAGAGGAGAAGGCGTTGCGTAAAAAACAAGAGGTGGAACGCGCGGCGGAGTTTGTGAGGAAAGCGGAAGAAGCGCAGGAGATGTTGGACGCGAAACGCGCGGAGGAGAAGAAGAGACGGTTGATGCTGGTCGAGGCAAAGATGGCACAAGGTGACGGTGAAGGCATCGAGAAGAGACGAGTGGAATTTCTCGAGATGGAAGAGGAAAGGTTCCGATTAGAGGCGAGGAAGAAAATCGAAGCGCTCGAGGAACGAGAGAGAAGAGAGAAGGAAACGAGACGACTGAACGATTTGAAGTGGCGCGAGAGTTTGGAGGTGCAAGTGGCGGAAAAGGAACAGCGAGAATTAGACATGGCGATTGGAAACATGTCTTTGCGAGAGATGCAGTTTAATGGCATCTCGGCGTGATGAGCGCGCGCGCTCGCGAGCACACTCTCCGCGCTTCGCTCGTTTGCGAAAGAACGAATATTTGCGCGTAACCAACCAACCAACCAACCAACGAACCGGTTGCTCGCACAGAGATGATTTTGGAGAGAAAAGGGAGATGCAGAGACAGAGAGAAAGAAACACTATTATTATTATCGTTATTATACTTTTTACAAACTATTCTTCGCGACTTCCTCCGCCGCGTCGGCGACGACGCTCTTCTCCCCTAAATTCGCCCACACCTTCTCCACCAAACTTTCGCTCGGTTGCATCTTCTCCGGCATCTTCTCCTTCCAAAACTCCAAAAGTTTCGGCCACCCGGTTTCTCTCAGATACGGTTTCACGTATTCAAAGTGTAACTTTTCTATTCGCTTCCCGAAAATCATCCACGCGATGCACGTCGTCAGCAGGAGGAAAAAGACGTTCAAAACGAACGCCTTGTACGGATGCGCGTCCAACCACTTGTCGATTTTTTTCGAGTAATACTCCATCGGATCCTTTTCGCGCAGCTTTCGCATGGACGCTCTCTGTTGACCTCTCGCGTTTCGGGCGGATACAGGTTTAGAAGAAACATTTCTTCCGCGTTGTTTTGCCGATGGTGGTGGTGGCATGACGTTGGTCTTTCTTTCTGTCTGTCTGTCTGTCCGCGCGCGCGAACGCGTTTCTGATGATTTTGTGTAGGTGTTTTCCAAAAATCTGAAACCCTAAACAATGAGTACAGAAAATTTCAAAAGGGGGAAAGACAGAAAAAAAGAGAGAGAGAGACACGCGAAAACACACGCGCGCACACACACGCAAGGAAGAGATACGCACGCGCACGCAAGCATATATACGATACATATATAGCATATAGGCTTGGAACTGGCGTATTATTTTATCATTATAGCGCATACACACACACACACACACAGAGAGAGAGAGAGAGTTAAGATTATACATATATAAGTTTTTAGGGGAAAACCGAAGAAAAACGATGCGCGCGTCGTTGGTGTCGTCGTCCTCTGCTAAAACCGTCGCCGGTGGTGCTCCTCCTTCTCGGGGAGACGACGAAAACGCGCTGTGGAACGCGCTGAGTTCTCGCGACGAGAACGCGAGCGACGACGCTTTCGTGATGATAAAATCGCGACGACAGCAAATGCGCTCGTTAGGAACGTCGTCGAGGAAAAAGAAGAATGCCGTTGAAGCGAATAAGAATAAGAAGAATAACAACTTTGACGGGAAAAAAGAGGCGAGAGACGTCTCCTTGCGCTCGATGAGCGTGGTACCGGTGGTGAGGTTTGGCGTCGTTGAGATTACGAAATCTGCGGAAGAGAGAGTGAAAATAGTCAACGATACGAACCGGAATTGGAAAATTTGCGAGTATCGGTTTGAGAGCGTTGAAGAGGAGGAAAGCGACGGCGGCGGCGAGAGCGAATACGAAGCGCTCGGATTCGCGAAAGAGAAGTTACCGAGAATCGTGCGAAGAGATGAAGAGTTGACGCTGTCGTTGAAATGGACGCCGAAAGTTATTTCGAAGAAAGCGACGGCGGTGGGAGCGTTGAAACTTGTGTGTAAGACGTGCGCGACGGAGGTGTTCGACGAAGGAGAGGCGAAGACGTTTACGGTGAGATTGAGAGGAGTGACCGTGATGAAGAAGGAAGAAAAAGTGTCCGAGCAAAAGCACGGGCAAGAAAAAAAGGATTATAAAATGAATGCAAATAACAAAGAAGAGAGTGAAGAAGAAGAGGAAGAAGACGCGTTTGGCGCGAACAAGGAGAACGTCATCGAAGACGACGCGTTTGACGAAGCGTACGAAGGTTATAAAGGGTTGCCGAGCGCGTACGCGGCGGCGGCTTCGTGGCGAAGACAGTCGAACCAGGAAACTTTGGCGAAGCACGCAGCCGCTACGAAAGCGAAAGAAAAACTCGCGAAGGAGTCGGAACGCGAAGAGGAAGAAGACGCGTCGGTGCCGATGATGACTTCGTTGCGTTTGCTCAACTCTAAAAATGCATCAACAAAATCATCTTTAAAAGCTAATGATAGGGTGGCGTCCGAACCGACAACGGAGAAAAGAACAGAAGTAAAAACATGCAGCGCGTCGTCTGTTACCTCAGACGGGTTTGAAAGTGCGAGAGAGTTTGCGAGTCAACAGGAAGCCGAGTTTGTGTCTTGGTTGAACCGAACGATATCGCCTCGCGATACCTCTGAAGAAGTAGCGTCGACGTCTTACTCTATGAAAATGAAATCCGAACAGTTGCGAGCGCGCGAGTTGCGAGACGCACGAGCCGCATCGCGGCGAGTCATGGCATATCTGTACTCACAAGACGCGGAAGTTGGCGTCATTATGCGCGAGGTGGAATACAGAAACACGAGTAAGCTCATACGCTTGAAAAGCGACGGCGGTATTTTCCTTCGCGACTTGCGCATGAAGCAAGATTTCATTAAAACGCTCAGCTCGGTGAATGCATTTTGGTTGAAACTCGGCGTTGATGCCGTATTGGGGGACACCATGAGATGGCAACCGCAAAATCCCAGAGAATGCGCGAAAGAATGCTGCGAAAAGTTGTTTCGTTCGCACGAGATGGAGATCAAATACGGATTAGGTGACGAATTCCCGGGTCAACCGCCATTTGCGGACGGCTACGAGAACGCGTTGAACGACGTCGTGTTGCAAAGAATCTTATTGCTCGTCTTGTTGCTCGACCGCGCGCAAAACCACAAGGCTCATCCAAAAGCACCGAAACTGTTCAACTTAGATGCCTCGATCAAGTCGACGAGAGAATTAGCGCAAAAATTGCTCACGGCGTCCTGTTACGGCGAAGGTGACATTTTGCGCAACTTGAAGAAAGCCGGTTTTATTGTGCCTTACGAACAAACTGCCGCGAGCGAGTACGATTTCACGGTCACAAACTTAGCCAGCGATCTCAGAGACGGCATTCGGTTGTGCAAACTCATCGAAATGCTAGCGCCGGACGTGACCTTTGCCTCCATCGATAAGAAGACGCAAAAAGTAGTCGAACATCACTCGTTGCTCTCGGAGTGCGCGTTTCCGGTGAAAACGAGAGAGGATAAACTAAACAACGTCCGAGTAGCTTTAAATGCTGCGAAAGATGTTTTGGGAGTCGCGTTTCCCGGTGCGTGGTCGAAAATAGCGCCGTCAGATATTGTTGATGGCCATCGCGAGGCGACGTGTGGTATTCTCTGGGCGATGATGACGCACGAGCACACGAAAAATATGAGCCGTAACGCGCTCGCGGCACCGAAAAACATGTTGACGAAAGAAATTTGTAAGTTTCCAAACGCGACGATACCTACGAGCACGATTCAGGCGTTAGAACGCGAGATGCGCAACAACAAAGGTGCACTCGCGTCTCGCCCGAACGGCATGCCGAGATGTAGCCTCGAGGCGCTTCTCTTGACGTGGGCAAAAGCGTGTTGTTCCGAGTTATCTCTCTCTTCTTCCTACTCAATCAAATGTTCCAATTTAGGAAGCGATTTTGCCGATGGACGGGTGCTACTTGCCATTCTCCGTAAGTACGCACCGAGCCTTACCGGTTTGAGGCGTTTATCGCGAGAAAATCTCGATTTGAATAATCCGATTGATATGGACGAACGCAAACGCGCGAGAGAAATTGCGGCAAAGAACTTTTTGCAAGTATCCGAATGTTTGAAAGCCATCGGCGGTGTCCCAATTCCTGGATTCGATGTCCGCTTCTACACGTCCGCTTCGGCATTGCCGTCCTCTAATAACATCAGCGGCAGTTTCAATTTAGAGAAGGATATTCCGATTCCGCTAACTGGAGACGTGGCTACCTACCTCTTGTGTTTGTGTTCGCGAGTGATTCAGCACGTGGAACGAGTCGACTCAGCGAAAAAAATTCAGCGCTGGTGGCGATTGAAACGACCGAACAGACCGAAAGTAGCAGACGTTGCTCGCATGTGGTCTCGAGCGCAAACGGTGATTAGTAAACATTTGAGAGGATATTTAGCCAGGAAAGAGTTCAAGCGCTCGTTGGACGCGGTGGTGACGCTTCAAAAAATATACAGAGGACGAGCCGTCCGAAAGGAGATCCAGAAGAAACACGTTGCCGCAGTTGTCATAGAAAAACACGCGCGGGGCTTCGTTGCGAAGAAAGGATACGTGAGATATCGCGAGAATGTTATTCGAATGCAATCCTTCTACCGCGCTAGACGAGCGACGTTGGAAGCGAACGTCAAGTACAACATGGCGATGGTGATTCAAGCGTCAGTCAGAGGATGGCAAGTAAGACGCAAACTGCGCGTACAAAAAGCAGCGATAATTGAGATCCAGAAATGCTTTCGAGGGTATTTAGGCCGCAAACGCGTAAAGGAGGTTGTAGAGGCGAGGAGGAAGCAAACAGAGCGCGAGGAAATGGAGAAGCGAGAGGAAAGGGAAAAGCTAGAACGGTTGATTGAAGAAGAAATGCGACGGAAAGCGCTCGTTTTGGAAACGGCTGCGATTGCTATTCAAAGCGCGTTTCGAACTTTCAAGTTACGAAATGAGTTCGTAGTCAAACGTGCAGCCACCGAGAGTGTTCAAAATATTTACAGAATCCATCGAGAGCGAAGAGAGCGACGAAGGGCGAACCAGGAGCGACGAGCGTTGAAAGAAATTGACGAGAGGAATCGAAAGGAAGAGGAACGAGTCAAAGCTGCGATAATGATCCAAAGCTGTTACAGGATGTATTTCGCGAAGGAGTTGTTAAAGTTCCGCAAATACCGTCGAGACAAAAACGCAGCGATGAAACTGGTAAAGTTCCAGGCGCGCGTTCGAGGAGTTTTGGCGCGTAAAGCTTTCGCAGCGGCGCAAAAAGAGAAGGATGAAAAATACCATCTCGCGGCTATGACAATGCAACGCCACGTCCGCGGTTTCTTGCATCGTCGTCGTTTACGAAAGCACAACGAACGGAGAATGAATGCCTTGTTCAAATCCTCCCGAGCGTGTGGGCGCAAAGATGTGAAAACGTTGATCGCGAACTACGCGTCCATTGCGAAAATATGCCGGTCGAAACTCTTTGGTCACTTTGCGATCGAGGATTGTTACCTGCGGTGTCCAGATTCTGTGACTATTCTCGTGGAAACCTTGCAAATGTGTAGAGATTACGAGAGCGCATCAGATCTCGAAAATCCATTCCTGTTGGCGTGCGATGTCCTCCACTCCATTTGCGTTTACAAAAACGCCAAATTTTGCGAGTCAATCATGCGATCGCACCAATACTCTCGAGACGTTGCGAGATGTCGAAAAATTAAGGATACGACTATGTATCTTTCCTTGACGAACGAAAATCGGGCGAACGTGTTAGCATCGGCTATTAAAAGGAAGAACGCAGTTGTCGGAAACGATGAAGACGAGGTCAACGACGAAGACAAGATTATTTTGAACGAATTGCGAGCGTCTGCCGAGCAGTGCAGGAAACACGCGGATAAATTGAACGTTGTGTTGGAATGCTTAAGAGACGCACAACCTTCGATTTGGGAGTACGCGCAAACTCCAAAGAAGAAGAAAAAGAGCGTTTGGGACGCGCAGCAGCAGGAACAGCGGCAACCTTCCTTTCCGCAAATGTCGTCGCCGCAGAAAGCCTCTCCGCAAAAGAAACCTAGCGTTGCTCACGCGAAATCGCCGACATCAAAGAAAAAAATAGTATCCATCGCTTCACCGGCGGTACGTCAATCACCGCGCTTGTTAGAGCTCAAGGAGAAAAAGAAAATGGCGTAATGTACATTGCACATAGCATAGACTTTTTGTAGATTAAACGAGTAGTAAATTATGGTGTTACATGCCTTTTTGATCGTGTAAATCCCCTCTTCCGAAAATGACGACGTAATATCATTTCATCGTGAAACTGACGTCAGTCAGCCCAATTCTCACAAAATCCAACAGCAATGTCACCAGCATGCAACTACCTAAACTCTCCCAAACCACTCGCCACATAGAATACACGTTCTTTTTCCCTTTCGGTGAGGTTACGTCTTCATCCACCATTAAAAACATTGGAAAACTGACTATGAAATAAATCCCGTAAAACGCGCTCCCGAGCGTATACGCCATGTTCCTATCCGTAAACTCCCAATACGGAAACGCGCAAATAGTCAACGTTTCCATAAACGCCGTCGTATACGCTAACGTTGCCACTACTGCCGCATAAAACACATCGCGAAACACATCCTTCTCGTAACTCGTCTTAATCTTCCGTAAAATCGAATTCGTAACCGCGTGATAAAACATGAAATACGCGTGCGTCATGAGATACATCGAAATCGGCACGTCGTTCAACCTGTGCGCGTCAAAAGTGTACTTCGCGTTCAACACGGAATAAAAGTAGTGCGTCCATATGTAATTCCCGACGAAGGATAAAATTGCAATCCACGCGTTCGCTTTCACGACGTACCGTTCCAAAACCGGTACGCCTTTATCCGCCTCGAACGGTTTCCAAATCGGGTACAGAATATACGGCAGCGCGCACGCCGCGCAGTACGATAAATAATGCCATCGCGTGAATTGTTCGTACAGTTGAAACGCGATGATTATCACCACCGAGAATATCCAGCAAAAGGAGACGATAAATATAAACCTCTCCGCGCTTTTCTTCGAAGGGTTCGTTTCGCACTCGAACGAAGAGGTAGAAAAAGACGACGACGACGACGACGACGAAGTCGTGGTGCTTTTCCTCGTGCCGCTGCTCCTCTTCTTCTTCGCGACGACAGCGACGGGGGTTAAAAATCGTCCGAGGATGAAGCAGGAGAGGAAAATCGAGGCGAAAATCTTCGCCATTTGCGCTTGGATCGATGTCATCTCTTCCTCTTTCTCTCTCTTCTCTGTGTAACTTCTGCGGAATTCGCGTTTTCAAATTTCCCCAAAAAAGAAACACGCGCGCTTATTTATAATAATAATCATTCAAACATGGGAGTGGTATTAGAGAGCGATTCCGACGACGAGGAGAAGAAGGAGACGAAGAAGATTGTCGAGAAGGAAGAGGAGGAGTCCGAGGTGCGCTCGCTTTGCCCCCCGCTCTGTTTTTACTTTTTACCCTGTTTTACTCTCCGCTTTGTTAACATCATCACATCTTTGCCGCTGCTCTTGCTGCTGCGCGGGGAGGACACTTTTGAAAACGTCGCGTTCGCACACACACACACACACACACACACACACACACTCTCTCTCTCTCTCTCTCTCTCTCTCTGACGCGCTCTTTCTCTCTCTCGATATCGTCCAGGAGGAAGCCGAAAGCACGGACGAAGAAGAAGAAGAAGACGAACAACCAAAGAAAAAGAAGCAAAAGAAAGACAAAAAGTCAAAGAAGAAAAAAGCTGATTCGGATTCGGAAAACTCAGACGTCATCGACGATTTATCCGGCGATGAAGTCGACGCTTCGCTCATCATTCCCGGTGGCAGGTCCACTCGATCGACCAGGCCGGTGTTTACGAAGCAAATGTACGCGGCGGCGAACTTGGACGACGAGTCAGAGGACGAAGAGTGAACGTAATAGTTTTTAAATAAGATTTGAAAATTTTTTTCCCTAATATTAACACAGTTGTACCTCTCAAAGTCACATATTCTCGCTTCACTTAAAATAATGTCCTCTACCTCCTCCTCCGTCCTCCAGCGCAACCGCGCGGAAGTGTTCTCTTTGTTTCGCCAGTGTTTCCGCGTGGCGTTGAAAATGACCCAAAAAACATCAGGAGCAACGACAACGACAGCCGCAAAAGAGGATATCGCGAGACAAGCGGAGTACATCAAGACGGAGTCCCGGAATAGATTTCGACAGAACCGATTTTTGAAAGAACGAGCGCACATTCAATCGGCGATTGATTACGCGAAGATGAGGATATACATGGCTGAGAATTACGGCATCGCGTACGAGAGGATGGCGAACGTGGCGAGTTCGGGAGGTGGTGATGTGAAAATTATTCACGAGGGGTTACGAGAGGAAGTTGGGAGTTTCCAAAGCGTCGGTTTGCCGAAGAATGTGTCGGGGGAAGAGGCGAGAAGGCGAGCGAGGGAGAAGAGGAGACGGATGTCGGAGAGTTTGGAAAGTAGTAGTAGTAGTAGTAGTAGTAGCAGCAGCAGGAGTAGTGATAATAGTAGCAACAGTAGCGGCGCCGTTTGAGCGAGCGACATCGCGGGTATTAGTTTTTATGATTAGGTGAATATTTACTACGACGCGCGCTTTCTATGTGCCTACTTTAAAACAAATGCATGCTATTTCGCGTCACCACCACTGCTGGGAGTGAACACGCTCTCTGTGCCGTAATTTTTCCTTTCTTTGTACCCATCGATGGCGTACAGGAACTGCAATATCGGGCGTCGCACATCTTTACTCTTATTTCCGATGCCTCTGTGCATCAGACGATAATCGTACATGACCCAATCTCCTGCTTTAGCGTTTTGATTCGATTGGACGCCACCTAAAGAGAGCGCAGCTGGACCAAATCCGAGTAAACCACCATTTTTATGCGATGTCGGCCAAAACTCTGTGTAGCCAACCGTATCGTCCAAATCGACCAAGGTCATGAACACGCAGACGGCGTACGGCTTAGCGTGCGCTTTGAGTAAAGCGCCCGTTTGTTCGTCGTACGTTTCCTGGTCGCCTCGATGTGCACCGTCGCAGTGCCACTCTTGGTCCATGCAATTCGGTTCCGTCCAAACGATGGATATGTTGATGTCGATATCCTCGTCGTCCCGTAAAATTTCCTTCACCGGGTGCACCCAAGGCGCTTCCGATTTGGCGAAGCGAAAAAGCGCGTCTTCTTCCTCTTTTTCTTTATCGAATAACGCGTCGAATCGATACTTTCCTCTGCTCCCGATTTCTTTATAAGCAAACACATCGGTTCCTACGTTAACGTGCGAATGATTCTTTCGCATGGCGTTCAATATCGCCTCGATTCTCTCGTTTGTTTTCGTTCGAAACGAGTCTATGAGCGTTTTCGAGACTCGACTTTCGCTTCTGTCCGTGGCGATTAAATATCCGTTCGTTTGGAAGTTTTCTCTCAAACTCTCGTCGTTTATCCTACATCTATCGTAACTATACCTATCAAACCCACATTCTCCGTCGTCGTCGTCGTCGTCTTTTAAAAACGGGAACCGGCACGGTGCCGACATCAACACGTCCGCGTCCTTCGCTTTTATTTTCATCCCTCGCACAAACTCGAGCACATTCTCGTTACGTCTCACTCGTTTCCACATCTTTCTCAACAGAAGCGACTCGTCCCCAGACGTCGCTAAAAACGACACGAGGATGTCAAAATACGTCTTAATTTCCTTTTTCTCCTTTGCTTCTTCTTCTTCTTCTTCTTCTTCTTCCAATCGAGCTCCGCGCTCATCTCTCACTATTCTCCACTCGTGCGCTTTCAACTGTCTTCGCTTCCACTTCAACTCAAAAACGTCTTCATCTTTGTCTTCTCCTTGAAGACGACGACGAACACCACACGTCTTCCTCTCGTCGTCGTCGTCTTCAATCTCAAAACAAATCGCCACGAACATACGGCGTCTCTTTTCCTCCACCTCTGCTCGCGCATCTGTTTCTTCTT
>Ga0181561_10000645_pt1 | contig 29670 bp, 19 predicted proteins | sample 011ome_19_FD_133760 | JGI IMG/M metagenome (GOLD analysis project Ga0181561, IMG submission 133760) | Coastal salt marsh microbial communities from the Groves Creek Marsh, Skidaway Island, Georgia - 011510BT metaG (megahit assembly) | ecosystem: Environmental > Aquatic > Marine > Intertidal... | reverse complement strand
GTCCCGGCGGTCCCTGCGGCGGCGGAGGCGGCCCCGGCGGCGGCGGAGGCGGCCCCGGCGGCGGAGACGGCCCCGGCGGCGGCGGAGACGGCCCTGGCGGCGGCGGCGGCGGCCCCGGCGGCGGCGGCGGCCCCGGCGGCGGCGGAGACGGCCCTGGCGGCGGCGGCGGCGGCGGCGGCCCTCGTAGACTCCTCCGCTACGGCCCTGACGGCGGCGACAACCGTCGCAAGCTTCAGGGACACGACGGCGATGACGACGGTCCCGGCGGCGGTGGCGGCCCTGACGGCCCTGACGGCGGCGGCGGCGGTGGCGGCGGTGACGGCCCTGACGGCCCCGGCGGCGGTGACGGCCCTGGCGGCGGCGGCCCTGACGGCCCCGGCGGTGACCCGCCGCCGCCTCCCGAGGAGGACTTCTTTGGCGACGCCAACCTCGAAGCGGACATCTGCCACGAGTACGACGTGGACCAGCAACGCAGCTTCGCGTCTACCATCATCCTCACGATTGTCTCCTCGTTGATGAACAACGTCATCAAGTCGTTCGCGAAGGTGCTGAGTCAGTTTGAGCGCGCGCACTCGTACTCCGAGATGGAGAAGGCCGTCTCCTCCAAGCTCGTCGCGACGCTGGTGACGAACATGGTGATCTTGCCCCTTTTGCTCTCCGCGAAGGTGGGCGTCCTGAAGTGGGTCCCGTTCCTCTTCGAGGGTGATCACCGGGACTTCAACCGCACGTGGTACGAGGACTTCTGCAACAAGTTCAGCCAGGTCGCGATGGTCAACTCCATCATGTTCCCCGCCACGTCCATCATCCCGGCGGTGGTGTGGCGCGTGAAGCGCGCCGTCCTCGGCAGATACTCCAAGACGCAGCAGCAGCTGAACGACGTGTACAAGCCCCCGGCGTACCAGCTGTCGGAGCGTTCCGCCGTGTACACCGCCGCGATCGTCTACTCGCTCATGTTCTCCAGCGGCATCCCTCTGGTGTACGTCTACCTCATCTTCATGTCCTTGGGATTTATGGTCGCGGACCGCCTCATGCTGCTGCGGTACTCCCAGATCCCGCCGCGGTACACGGGCAAGATCTGCGCCCTCGTGCTGCACTCCGTCCCCGTCGCCGTGCTGCTGCATTTCCTCATCGCCGTCTACGTGTTCGGCGAGCGCGACCTGCCGTCGTACACCATGGACGGCACCGAGTCGGGCAAGTGGAGGCACCACGGCACGAAGTACGTCGAGGACAAGCAGACCGACATCGGCGCGCGCCTCAACCGGTACAACGGCTTCGTGCCGTTCATGGGGTTCATCATCGTCTCGGTGATGACGATCGTGCTGTATTCCGTTCTTTTTATCTTGCGCCGCCGCAAGAAGAGGCGCGGGCACGACGACGAGACCATGGAGGGGTGCCCCCCGGCCGCCGAAGCCATCGCGGCGGGATCCGTGTGCGGCCTCACGTCGTACTCCATCACCGCGCACCCCGATTACTTACAGGTGTTCCCCAAGGACGCGCCGTTCTCCCGCGGACTGTAAACGCGCGAACGACGGTTTCGTCGCGCCACGCGCGCGTACATATCGCATCATGGCACCACCTTGTTTTGAGCGTTGAAATTTATTGAGAAAGAGGCGTGTATGCATCCACGCCACGTGCGATGCCTTGTTTTGAGAGTAATACGTGTTATAGGTGACTGTTTTAATGAATCGAAAACGTCACCGCGTCGCCGCGCGCCGCGAAGGGCGAAAGAATTTTTCTTCGTCACACCGCGTCTCGCCTCACCCCAGCGACGCGCGCATCTTAAGCAATCGCTTGAGCGCGGTGAGCCACCCGCTCCCCTCGTCCCAGTCGCTCGTCGTGAGCGCCACCTGCGCCTGCGATGCACCCGCTATGTCGCCCGCGTCAAGCGCCGCGCACAGCTGCAGGAGCTTCCCGCACACGGACGCGGACACGTCCGCGCGGTTCAGTTTCCAAAGCAAGCCAGCCAGGCGCTTGCTGCTGTCCTCAACCTCTCTCTTGCGCGCGGGGTGCGCGCCCGCCGCCGCCTCGCACGCGCCGAAGAGCGTCTGCAGGGACGCCACGATAGGCATGTGCTCCTGCGCAACGGCGGCCGTGTCGACGGATCCCATGGTCAGGTTCGCGGGCGGCTTCGGCACCGCCGGCGCGGGCGGCGGCGCCGGCGGCGCCGCCGGCTGCGGCTGCGGCTGCATGGGCTGCATGGGCTGCATGGGCGACGTCTGCGGCGCGCCGTACCCCATCTGCTGCGCCGGCGCGCCGCCGTACGCGCCCATCTGCGCCGGCGCCGCCGCGTACTGCGCGGGGGGCGCAGCCTGGTACGCCTGGTCGCCGCCGTAGCCGCCGTACGCGGGCGGCGCGGCGGGCGCCGGCGCCACCGGGGGCGCCGGCGGCGGCGCCGAGGCGGAGGGGTCGAACGCCGGCGCCGCCGCCACCGTGGACGTGGGCGGCGGCGTCGCCGCGGCGGGCGCGCCGGGCATCATCATTCCCGCCGGCGGCGGCGCACCGTACGCGCCGCCGGGCGGCGTCGGTGCCTGGGGAGAGAACACACCCGCCGGCGGCGTCGACGTCGCGTACGCCGACTGCGCGGGCGAAGCGCCGTACGAGTCGTACGAGCTCTGCGCGGGCGCCGGGGGCAGCGAGGGCGCGCCGCCGTACGACGAGGCGCCGACGCCCGCCGCGTCGTACGAGCCCTGGCCGTACGCGCCTTGCCCGGCGGCGCTCGGCTGGCCGTACGCGCCCTGGCCGTACGCGTCGTACGCGGCGCGCGCGGGCGCCCGCGCGGCGGGCGCGGTGGGCTGCGCGTACCCGTTGGCGGCGGGGGGCTGGTAGGGCGCGGCGGCGGGCGCCTGGTAGGCGGCGGGCGCGGCGGCGCTGCTGGACGCCAGCCTCCCCGCGCCGCCGCGCACGATGCGGTCGCGGAGCGTGGTGACGCCCTCGCCGCCGTCGGGCACCATGTCCAGGTACGACAGCGCGTCGTCCATGCGTCCCTGCGACGCGAGCGTCTCGGCGTACGAGACGGCGAGCTGCGCGAGGCCGGCGCTGGTGGTCTGGCCGGTGGCGCGAGTCAGCACCACCGCCTTCTCGAGCACCGAGTGCAGCGCCGACGGCGGCACCTTCCCGGGCGGGAGCGCGCCGAGCCAGTGCCCGACGGCGGCGTCCACGTCCCCGGCGCACACGTTGCACAGAGTGGCGGCGTGCGCGTCCCCCGCGGCGGCCAACCGGCCCGCGAGCACGCCCGCGAGCGCGCCCCACTCCTCCGCCGGCGCGTACGTGCACAGAATTGCGAGCGTCTCGCGCCACTTGGCGAGCGAGCGCGAGGCGACGAGCGCGCCGAGGTCATCCGACACGACCGCCTTCGCGACGCGCATGTACGGCTTCTGCGCGTTCGCGGCGATGTGCGCGGCGCGCGTCTCCTCCCACAGCTCGGCGCCGCCCACGGACGCGAGCACCAACGCGTCCGCGTGCCTCCCGGCGGCGACGCACGCGTCCACGGCGCCGCGGTAGTCGCCCACGACGAGCGCGCGCTGCACCAACGCGTCCGAGGCGTCCATGATCTCCGCGGGCTCCGCGGCCGCGGCCGCCGCCGCCGCCGCGCGGAACTCCGCCGCACGCCGCGCGGCGATCGCCTCGGGCGCCTCGGCGATGGGCTCGGGCGCGGGAGGCGCCGGAGGGGGCTCGGGCGGTTTCGGCACGCCGCCGTTCGCGTCCAGGTCGTCGAAGAAGCCCACGCCGTCGTCCTTGGGGGGCGACGGCGGAGGCGCCGCGGAGGGCGCCGCCTGGGGAGGCAGGTTCTCGAAGAACTGGTTCCCGTCCACGGGGGGGAGGGGCGCGGCGGCGGCGGCGGCAGCCGCCGCCTGCGCCGCCGCCTCCGCCTCCGTAGCCTTCTCCGCCTCCGCCTTGGCCATCGCCGCCGCCGCCGCCGCGGACGCCGCCGCCTCCTTAGCGACGAGCGCCTCGCCAAAGTCGAGGTGCTTGAGGAGTTCACGTCGGGCGTCCTCCTCGAAGAGGATCCCGAGGAAGCCCCAGGTCTCCTCGTCCTCCCCCCCCGAGGCCTCGCCGCGCTTAGCGTCGCAGAAGCCCTTGAGCGCGTCGTTGCCGCCCGCGCTCACCGCGCCCTCGAACTCCTGGGACACCGCCGCCTCCTCGGCGGTGGCGACGCGCGCGACGGAAATCGCCGTGCCGCTGGGCTTGTCCGCCGCCGCCTCGCCCTCGGGCATCGCCGCCGCGCCCGGCCCGCCGAAGCGCACGCCAAAGCCCGCGAGCTGCCCTCCGAACCCGAACGTCGCGCCGCACGGCCGGCGCATCCACGCCGGCGCGCGCTTCATGGGTTGCTTGGGTCCCGGCTGCGCGACGCCGTACTGATCCGTCACCTGCGCGCCGGCGCCCGCCCCCGCCGCCTGCTGAAGGTTGTACAGGCCGACCCTGCCGTCGAACGAGCTCGTGGAGAGCACGCCCGGCGTGGTCGTGGACCACTGCACGTCGAAGTTCCAGTTGGAGCTCGCCGGGAGCTCGGCGAGCACCTCCCCCGCGTCCGTGTCCCAGCACAGCGTCCGGTTGTCCTTGCCGCACGTCAGCAGCAGCCCGGGGTCCGCCTTGGACCACGCCATCGCGAGCACGCCCTTGGAGTGCCCCACGAACTCGCGCGCGGGCGAGATGGAGTTACGCAGGTCCCAGATCTGCAGCGACGGCGAGCGGTCGTCGTCCGACGCGACGATGAGCTGCGTGGCCACCTCCGGGTTCCACTGCAGCGCCGAGCACCGCCGCCGCGAGTTGGGGTCGGTGAACGAGATCACCGGTCGCTGTCGCTTCAGGTCCCACACCACCGTAGTCCCGTTCAGGGACGAAGACGCGAGGATGTGCTGCACCTTGTTGTTCCACGCGAGGAAGGACACCTCGCCCGTGTCGGGCTGGCCCGCACCACCCTTCAGCGGCGGGTACAGCGAAGGCGTCGTGGGCTTCGCGAGATCCCAGATGCACAGCTCGCCGTCCTCGGCGCCGGACGCGAGCAGGTTCGGGCTGAACGCGTTGAACTCGAGGCCGCGCACGGGGCCGGTGTGCTTCTGCATCTTCGTCAACAGCGCGCCCCCCGCGCCGTCCGCGGGCTCCGCGCCGACGGGCGAGCCGATGATCCGCGCCGGGTTGTACAGGTTCACGCTTCCGTCCACGAGGCCTCCCGCGATGAGACCGTGCGGAGTCGTCTCCGTGGCGTGCGGGCCCCACACCAAGCGGTGGAAACGCTCGTTCGCCGCGACCGCGCCACCCGCCAGGGGCATGTCCGTGGATTGGTTGGAGTAGTCCAGTTTGAAGATCTACACGCGCGAACGCGGCCATGGTCAGCTCGAGCGAGGGGTGGGATGACGCGCGATCTGGGCGTCGGACGCTCGGGAAAAACAGAAGATGCGCGAGACGCGGGACGGTCGAATTACGCACCTCGAGGCATGCGGTGGTGCTGAAGCTCAGGTCGATCGCGCCGGCCATCGTCCCCGTGGCGATGAACGGCGCGTTCGGCGCGAACGCGACCGTCGCGCATCGGTTCACTTGCTTCACATACGGGTGTTGGTACGCCATCGTGGCGTCGCCGAGGACCGCGCCACCCCCGTTTGATGAGATGATCGAAGGCCCGCGGCCTTTCAAAACGGCGAGCGGGCGGAACCCACTCCACTGATCGCGCAGACTGGCTCTAGTGGCGAATGCAAGAAGGCCACCGATGAAGGAAAGACTTTTCCGTCTCAGATCGACGCCTGGAAGGTCACTTCTACCGGGCGTCTGTGCGAAGGCGTGCGCGAGGGAAGTACACGAGCGCGCGCGAACGGTCACGGTGAAGCGCGAGGCCATGAATTTCCTGAAGCGCGGCTTCAAGGCGGCGAAGACCGCGGTCGGTGCCATCTTCGGGGTGCGTGTTTTTCTTACCCTCCCTCCCCGACTAACTCCCGTCCCACGCGCCCGACGCTGACCCCGGTTCTCTCCGACGCAGGACGACGAGGACGAAGACTCCGACGGCGCGCCAGGAGGGGGCTGGGCGCACAAGCGTGAGGTGGTGGTGGAGCGGCCGAAGACGCCCATAGTGCAGTACGCGGTGTCGCGGTACGGCGGAGAGCCGATGGGAGGCATACAGGGGCTCTGGTGGTACGTCCGCGCCATGTTCGCGGACGCGGATGGCGACGTGGCGAACCAGTTCATGGACGAGCGGGACGTGGGTGGAGAAGACGAGGACGATCGGGACGACGCGTTTTTCGAAGGGGGTGCGACGGTGAGTGGCGGAAAGAGCGGGATCGAGCGCACTTTAAACGCGCGCGCGCTCGTGGAGGTGGCGGGGGTGCGGCGAGGGGACGTGCGGTTGAAACCGGCGTCCGAGCTGGACTGACCGGCGCGCGCGCGAGGGTCGCGAGGGTCGCGATGCAGGGTCAAGGAGGATCTCTCTCGCACTCGGGATCTTTCTCTCGCGCGCGGTCGCGTCGGTAGCGCTCGATCGTCCACGGTCGCGTGAACGAGATCGGAGACGAAACGCGTCGAGAGGAGAGTGAGAAAGAAACGAAGCGTCGCCGTCACAAAAGAAACCGTCGCCGCGCGCGCCGACGCGCGCTTCGCGCCGCGCGCGACGCGCCTCGCTCCTCCGTCGCTCAGACCCAAGAAGCCTCGGAGGCGCTTACACCGCCACCTCGCCCTGCTCGCTGAGCCCGTCGCCCTGGCGCGCCGCGGGCAGCGACTGCAGGAAGAACGTGCCCGGCCCCGAGAGCCTGGCGAAGAACAAACCTTCCCCGCCGAAGATCGCCGCGAGGGGCGAGCTCATCATGCGGAGCTGGTAGTTGATGGTGTTGCTAAACCCGACAACCGCGCGCGCGTCCACCACCATCTCCTGGCCCTCCGTGAGGTCCTGCCTGATCACCGTGCCGTTGCCGCTGATGCACGCGATGCCCGTGCCGGTGAGCTTCTGCATGAAGATCGTGTTCTGGTTGGACAGGAACAGACGCAAACCCATCTGGCCGCGCATGAACGTCGACGCGGCGCCGATGTCGACGTCGCCCTTCGAGCACAGGTACGAGTCGCGCGCGCACAGGAACTCGCCGCCCATCTGCGACAGGTCCAGCACGATGATCTTGTCGCCCTCTCGGCGACCGGCGAGGGCGATGTACCCGTCGCGGCTCTCCTTGGAGATGTTTTTGAAGTTGTTCAGGAAGAACGGCTCGCCCGCGAGCAGGCGCTGGAGGCCCGCGTAGAGCCCGCCCTGCAACGACGTGATGGAGCGCACGTTCGGGGACATGTACGCCATCGAGCCGGGCTCGGCGCTCAGCTCCTCGCCAGCCTTGAGGCCGATCTGAACCAGCTGCGCGTCCGTGCCCATCACCTGCACGTCGTCGGGGAGTTTCAGGTTGGCGTTCGCGGAGACGTTCCGCCGGTCCGCGGCGCGCGCGGTGTGGTCAATGTCCTCGCCCAACATCGCCGTCTCGACGGATTTGGACAGCTCGTTCTTCTTGTCGTACACCTCATGCCGCGAGAGGCGCAGCCCGGTGTCCACGAGGACCGCCAGCGCCACCAGTCCGACCGCGCCCACGGCGACGGCGACGAACATGCCCCAGCCGACGCCGAGCGCGATGACGCCCCACATCGCGCCCAGGTGCGGCGCCTTGCCGATGAGGAAGCACCACGCCGAGAGCGCGACGCACAGCAGGATCCACCAGACGCCCGCGGCGCCGCCGCGGATGAAAAAGTTGGACGCCTCGCCGTCGGGGTCCTCGAAGTACCACTTGTCGTAGTCGTCGCCCCCGCCGCCGCCGTTCCCGAACCGCCCCCCACGGCCGCCACCGCCGCCCGTCTCGGTGGCCTCTTCCAAATCGCCGGGGTCGTTGATCAAAGCGCCCGCGCCGAAGATGGCCACCACGCTCACCGCGAGATCCGCAACCGTCTCCACCGTCAACGCCGGCAGGTTGGTCACCGCGCCGACGGCGTCGGGCAGGCCGAAGCCCTCGAGCGCGGCGGGGCCCCAGATGCCCTGCAGCGTCTGCGTGATCTCGGGCAGAAGCGCAACAGGAGACGCCGCGAGACGCCGAGACGTCGATCGAGCGGTCGACCGCGACCCGGGTCGCGAGACCGCGGATTTCAACGGCGACGACCCGAGGGTTCCCGTGGCGAACGCGGAGGCGCGCGCGGCGCCGGGACGCGCGGCAGCGGGCGCGCGCGCGCAGGACGCGCGCGGCGCGCGGCACCGCAGACGCGCGGGCGCCGCGGCCCGCGCGGGGGCCGAGAGGCCGACGGAGCGCATCGCCATCTCAGTGCGGAGTATTTTCAAGATGGGGAGGCCTTTGAAAACCTCTCGACGACCCCGCGAGCGTCTCTCCTCGAGACTCCGAAGTGCGCGACTCGTGCGTCCGCGGTGAAGCGGAGCGTGCGTCGCTGTGACAGACGCGCCGCCGCGTGCGCGCAGTCTCACAATGCGCGGGGAGGCGACGCGGCCCCGGGGTCGAGGGAACGGGGAGAGACTTCTTTCTTATCTCGACTTGCCCATTTGCGGAATCTTCGTATGGGGTGTCAGTCTTGGGGTGCCGAGCAAAATGCTTTTGAAGAACCTGCCACGTCCGGGAATTTACGGGAAACTCGATACAGATGAGACCCGCCGGCGCGACGGGCGCAAAAAGATTTTGACTTTTTCGCGTGGACGCTGGACGACGCCATTATGGCGGGCGACGAGGCGCACGACGCGGAGGTCCGTGCCTCCGCGGAGGCCGCGGAGGGCGAGCCTTCGTCCTCCGGCCGAGATGTGGTTGAGCTCTCGGACGGGGAGGACGGAGCCGCCGCTCACGCACCGGATGCGCGCCGCGAGACTCGCGGCACGAAGCGGCGAGCCTCCGGCGTTGGTGTGGTAGTGGACCTGACGGCGGACTCGGACGGCGACGAGCCGCCGGCGGTGGAGGAGGTGCAGTTCGTGACGGTGGTGGACTCGCCGCCGAGACCGCCTCCCGCGCTGTTGTCGCACATAAACTGCGCGATATGCATGGACGCGGTGGGGGCCAAGGAACTGGCCAGCACGGTTTGCGGCCACGTGTTTTGTTGGTCGTGCATCCAGGAGAGCCTCAAGGCGCGCAAGAAATGCCCGACCTGCCGCAAGGCGCTGCGCGCCACGCAGGTGCACAGGCTCTACGTGTGACGCATGGGAGCGACAGAGAAGAAGGCATCCACGCGTTGGACGCGTAGGCGGCGGCGGATGCCCCTCGAGTGTTGTACATCACACATGACGCGATAGGCACGCTCCCGCGCCGACGACGGTTCCGCCGCTCTCGTCACTCGTCGGCGCCCTCCTCGACCAAGACGCGCGCGCCGTCGCGCACGCCGAGGTACGCGACGTCGTAGTCGTCCGGCTCGAGTTTTTCCGGAATGGGCGCGCCCGGCTCCTCGTGGAACAGACGCTGCGCGTTCGCGCGCACCTTGAACAGCTTCTCGCACAGCAGCTTGAGCTTCCCCACCGTCGTGCTGCCCGGGATCTTCCGCGTGAGAGGTTTCTTCTCCCCCGCGGACGCCGCGACGCACACGAGCGTGACCGAGATCATGTCGTCGCCCATCGAGCCGTCGCCTTTCGCGCGCGCGACGTGCGCGCTGAGCTCGCCGTACGACCCGAGCAGCGCCTCCAGACGCGGGTGGTTCGCCGCGACAGCCTCGCTGCCCGTCTGCAACCGTCCCGCGAACGTCGGATTTTTCGGGCTCTCGTCGACGTTCGTCGCGTTCGTCTCAGCGTCCGCCGTCTTGACCAGCCCCAGCACGCGCCGCAGGTAGCGGATCTCCGCGTCCTTGCGCTCCTGGTCGGCGATGAGGCTCCCGTTGAGCTGCGAGAGACGCGAGACGCGCGCGACGATCTCGTGCCTGGTCGCGGCGCTCTGCGTCACGGGGTTGCCCGTCAGCCGCACCTCCGCGAGGCTCGGGAAGTCGTCCAGGGAGTCGATGGACTCCCACTCGTCGATCGCGTTGTCCGCCAGGAACAACCCGCGCAGCGACGCGAACGGCGCCGCGCCGTCGCCGCCGCGCGACGGGTACCGCACGCGCCGCAGCCGGTTGCCGCCCAGGTGCAAGCGCGCGAGGCTCGGGAGCGTCGCGAGCGTCTCCACCTCCGACCACTCCGCCAGGCAGTTGCCCTCCAGGTTCAGGGCCTCCAGGCCCTCCAGGCCCTCCAGGCCCGAGGTGGAGGCGTCCGCGCCGCCGAGCGAGCGCACGCCGCACCGCGCGAGGCTCAGCTCGCGCAGCGACGGCGTCGCCGCCGCGACGGCGCGCGCGCTCGCCCACCCGCACCCGCTGCCGTTGAGCGACAGCACGCGCAGGTTGGCGAACGGCGCGGCGTTTTCGCCGGCTTCGCGCGGCCCTCGCGGGACGGACGGCACGATCTTCTGCGCGCTTTCCCAGTCTAAACGCACGTTGTTCAGGTTGAGCTCCGCGAGGTTGGGAAACTCCTCGCCGAAGCGCGCGACGGCGGGCCAGTCGCGCATCAGGTTGCCGCTGAGGTCCATCAGCCGGACGCGCGCGGCGACGACGCCGCACGCCGCCGCTTCGCCCGGGGCGCCGGCTGTGGCCACGGCGGCGTCCGGGAGGTACACGCGGTCGAGCGCGGCGAGCGCGGCGACCGGGTCGTCCTTCTTCAAGCACAGCTCGATCTCGATCTTCTGCCCGTTCGAGCTCTGCACGTACGCCTCGCCGTCGCCGGCGTCGGCGTCGGCGTCGGCGTCGGCGCCTCGCGTCTTCGGAACCTTCGCGATCTCGCCTTTGCCGTCGAGGTACTTGGCGCGTATCGCGGCGGCGAAGGTCACGCTGGGGCGGATCTTGTGCGCGCGCACGAACGAGGCGGGGAGCGCGCCAGGCTCGAGTCCCGTCTCTTTGCACTCGAAGTACCGCTTACCGTCGTGTGACCCGTCGTGTTTCCCTCGAGCGGGGTCGTCCCACTCCACGCCGACCCATTCGCCATCCTGCCCGTCCACGGACCCGACGTAGCGCACCGTGGCGCGCGCGCCGTCGCGAGTCTCAATGCGCCGACCCAAGGAGGCGTACTCGGGGACGCCCATGGCCACCAGCGAAACCCCCGACGAGGCGACCGGCGCGTGACCCTCGGTGTGAACGCCGCGGTCCCGATCTGGTGTGCCTGCATAGGCACCTTTGACTTCGCGGTGAACCCGCGGTCATTTCAAAATTTCGTGGCAAGGTGGGCACACCACCGACCACCCATCGACGAGCCGCGACGCGGGTTGGTCGCGCCGGGTCACTCCCCGCGGCGCTCCGCGCGGGCGCTCACTCCGCGCGACACGATGGGGTCCGTCGCGCCTGACGAAGCGCAGGAGACGGCGGACGCGCTGATGTTCATGGCGGACGAGTTCGTCCGGGACGATTGCCCCCTGCAGGCGGTGAAGTGTTACGAGGCCATCTGCGACAAGAACAACTTGACGATCTTGCCTCTGCCCGAGGCGCGCGCGCGCCTGGCGCTCGCGCGCCTGCTCCTGGTGCACACAGACAACGTCCACCGCGCGAAGACGCACCTGGAGACGACGCAGATGCTGCTGCGCAGCGTGCACGGCCACGAGAGCCTGAAGTGCCGCACGTTCAGCGGGCTCTCGCGGTGTTACCGCCTGATGGGCCCCGATCTGCGCCGGCAGCAGACGGACGCAACGCAGAAGGGCCTCGACTTGTCGCGCGTCGCCGCGAAGAAGTGCCCGGCGCGCGAGCGCGGGGCCTGGCGCGCGTGGCAGCTCCACTTCCTGCTGGACAAGGCGGACCTAAAGATGGCGCAGGGGGACTTCCGCCTCGCGCGCAAGACGCTCGCCGAGGGCGCCGCCGCCGCCGCCGACGCAGGCGACGCGCTCGCCGCGTGCGCATTCGCGCTAGCGCAGCTGCAGCGCGCGGTCGCGCAGCGCATCGCCGGCGCGGGCGCGGGCTCGGGCGAGCGCGCCGCGCTGGACGCCGCGGACCAGGCTGTGGTTTCGCTGGAGGCGAAGGAGGGCGGGGAGAAGTGCGCGGCGGTGAAACTGCACCACCGCGTCTTGCGCGCGCTTTCGCGGCTCGCCGCCGGGAACGTCGGCGCCGCCGCCGGCGACCCCGCCGAGATCGAGGCGCTGCTGGAGCAGACGGCGCGCGTCGACGCCGCGGGCGAAACGCGCGGTGAGGAAAACGTCCAGAATGGCTCTGTGTCCGCGGAGAAGAAAACGCCGTCGGGACGGAAGGGAAAGGAAGCGCGTTCCGCGAACGAAGAAGAGCCGCGAGCGACGGGGCGCGACGAGACGCGCGCGAGCGACGGGTACCGGTGGCTTCCGGCGCCGGCGACGCGCGCGCTGGCGCGGCTGCTGTGCGCGGAGGCGGCGCGCCCGACCGGCCAGTTCAAGGACGCGCGCCGCGATCTGGAAGCGGTCGTCGCCGAGTGCGACGAGGCGCTCTTCGAGCTCGGCGTGCTCCCCGAAGGCGGCGACGCGCGCGAGGCGCGCGAGGCGGAGGAGGCGGCGCCGGCGCCGAAGAAAACGAAAGGCGCCGGTCGCGCGCAGAGGGAGGCGGCGCCGCCGAGCCGCCAGTGGGCCGGGTCCGAGGCGGACCTGGCGCCGCGCGTCGCCTCGGACGCGACGCCGTACCTGACGATGCGCATGCTGGCGCTGCAGTCGCTGGTCGGCATCGACCTGACCTCGACGAAGATGGACGAGGCGGCGGCGCGCGCCGAAAAGATGCGCGCGACGGTGGAGGCGTACCCGCGCGCGCTCCGGCGGTGCGCGGCGGCGGCGGACATCGCCGAGGGGCAGGTGCTTCACTCCGTGGGCCAGGAGGCGGAGGCGGCGGTGCGCTTCGCGGCGGCCGCGGAGACCGCGGAGGCGTTCGGCGCGCCCGCGACGCGCGACCTGGCGTGCGTCTGCGGCGCGCTGTCCGAGCTCGCCGACGGGTCGCCCGAAGCCGTCAGCCGCGCGCTCAACCTGGTGCGGCCGGTGATGCAGCGGCACGACGACGCCGCCGCCGCGGCGAGCGCCGCGGCGGACGAGGCGGCGGCGCCCAACTACGCGTACCAGGCCGCGGCGTTATTCGTGTCGGGGTACGCCGCGCTGCGGCAGGGCGGCGCGTCGCAGGAGGCCAAACCCAAGCTGTCGCGCGCGCTCAAGCTCGCGCACAGCCAGTGCTGCAACCACCAGCTCGTCGCGCAGTCGCTCTCGCTCATCGGCACCGTCGTGCTGGACACGCGCGGCGGCGACCTCGGGCAGTCGCTGGACATGCTGCAGAGCTCGTTCACGCTGAGCAAGGCGCAGGAGGACATGCCCGCGCAGCTGGGGTGCCTGGGCGGGCTGCTGCGCCTGCACCGCCTGCGCGGCAGCCCGGAGGAGGAGCAGAGCGCGCTCACCAGCTACCGCCGGCGCAAGCTCGGCGCGTACGAAGCGCTCGTAGCCGCCGCCGCCGACGACGAGGCGCGGCTCGTCCGGCTCGCCGCGGGCGGGCTCGAGCCCGCCGGGGACGTCGTCGCCATGGACGCGGACGGCGCGACGTGACGAGGGCACGCGACACCGGGAGGCGGCGGAGACGGAAACCAGCGCCGCCTGGGCGGACGTAGACGAACGAAACGCTTGTGACGACGACGGCCGACGAGACTTCGCGAAGTCTTTTTTGTGTACGTACATGACCACGACGTGAACTGCGAAACAAGAATTTGCAAGTCAGGAAACGCCCGTAGTACCGGGTGATGATTCCGGCGGGGAGTCGCGTGCCGCGCCAGAGCATCGAGGCGCGGCCCTGGGAGGGAGCTTCGGTCAGAGTTCGCGCGATGGACCACGCGCACCACGAAGGGATGATGCACGGCGACTCCGGGGCGGCCATGGGGGGCATGTCCGGCGGAATGCCCGTGGCGTTCGACTGGGGCACGCGCGTCACGCTCTTCTTCCATTCATGGGAGACGGAGACGACGTTCGATTACCTCGTCGCGCTCATCGGGGTGTTCCTGCTGTGCGTCGCGCAGGAACACCTGTTCTACTTCAGGACCTCCCTGCGACTCGGCGAAGGAGCGCCCGCGAGAGACGTGGACCACTCCGTGCCCATCTTGCCCAAGCCGTACAAGTGCGTCCCCGACTCGTCTCTCCGCGTCGGGGTGTTGCGTTCCCCCCTTCGCCGTCTTCGACCGACGAGCGTTTGCCCGTCGCGCGCTCGGGTGCCTCTGGCTCGCTCCCGTTTCTCTGACCGTTACTCGGTCCTTCGTTCCTCGAACCCGCAGCGTGCCGACCGCGCGCCAGCGCGCCGCGGGGACGTTCCTGTACGGCGCGAACCTCGCGTCGAGCTACCTCATCATGCTGGCGGTGATGTCGTGCAACGCCGGCGTGTTTTTCTCGGTGCTCGCCGGGCTGAGCGCCGGGCATTTTTTGTTCGCGTCAAGGCGCCCCATCGCCGCGGGGGCGGCGACCTCGGAGGCTTGCCACCCCGAGTACTAGCACCGCACGCCCCAGGCGCCTTGACTAGACGAAGTCGGTGAACAAGCACGCGTGCGTGTAGTTGTTTTGTGTGAAAGATTCGACAGATGACGTACGTATTACAGGTTCCGCTCGCGCGCGTCCGCCAAGCGGCCTCACCCGAGCACGTCGTGGAAGTATATGGAGAGCACGAACCGCGTGGGGTTGAACCCGCACAACAGCGCAACGGGCGTCAGACCGATGGTCGCGTACGCGGGGTACAGGAACGCGGTGGTGTTCTCTAAGAACGGCAACGCGGCGTACCCCGCGAACGCGCAGTAGTGGTAGTACGACAGCGCGCCGCAGTACAGCGCGCAGGACAAGAGCCGTGGCAGAAACCCCGTCTGTAACAGCAGCGGGGACAACACGAGCTGCGCGACGTACAACGACAGGAATAGCGGGAAAAACGCGTTGACGTGAATGTCGAACGCGTACAACCACTCCACGCGTTGCTCCACCGCGTGCGAGTGCCCGGCGTCCGCGCGCAGAAACCGGTTGGCGAGGAACCAGCACGCCGTCGCGACGAGCGCCCCCAAGGCGACGTAGTCCACGAGCACCGCGCACGCCACGACGTACGCGGTGTTCGCCGCGCTGTGGCTGTAGAACGCGCAGTACAGCAGCGCCACCAGCGCGACGAACGCCCCCGTGATGACGACGAACGCGGGATCGTCGCGCGCCCACCGGTTTTTCGTCTGCTTCCTGTACGTCGTGTGCCGGTACACCACCCGCGGGTTGGTGCACATCAAGTACGCCTGCCACGCCGTGTACTCCAGGTCCATCTGCCGCCACTTCAGCAGCCGGCGCACGTACGGGGGGAATCCGCTGCCGCGGTACCGCTGGGGTTCCACCTTCAGGGGGTAGTTCTGCATCGCGCGCGTCACCGGCCGGCTCGAAACGATTGAACCCCGAGGCCAACGATTGGTCCGTCCCGAACGCCCGAGATCGACACGCGCGCGTTCCCCGCGCGCTCTCACCGGCTCTGGCGCGGGCGGGGCTCACACGGCGTGTGCACGGAGGAGTGAGTGAGGCGGGAGCGTCGCGCCCTCGACGCCCTGGCCGACGCGCGGCTCCGTTGTGACACCACGCGTCCCCGGAAACAAAGTTTCCCAGGTCGTTCTTCGCTCGCGCCGCTCGCCGGCGTCACGTCTCAAGCACTTCTGACGAGTTGGGTTCAAACGGCGTGATCTGACGTCGGGCTTCACAACACGAGCGCGGCACGGCTTTGCGCGCGGTGTGATACGTTCGGCGCGCGCGCTCGGATCTCGCTCGGTCAGAGCCGGTCACCATGAGCGTCGCCGGTCCGGTGCCGATGTCCGGTGTGCCCCTGGGCAGCGCGGCGGGCCTGCTGAGCATGCTGGAGGAAGAACAGACGCAGCTCCAGGTGGCCGCGTTGACGAATCTGAACAAGGTGATCGACACGCACTGGGCGGAGGTGGCGAGCTCCATCTCCGTCATCGAGGCGATGTACGAAGACGAGTTCTTCGCGCAGCGTGAGCTCGCCGCTCTGCTCGCGTCCAAGGTACGTCGAGCGCCCGACGCGCGACGCCCCCCCCGATGGTGCTTTTTCCGCGAGGGTTAGCCGTGTGCCCACAAAAGCACGATCTGAGATCCGTCCCCCTCGTCATCTCCGCGCAGGTCTTCTACCACCTCGGCGAGCTCGACGACGCCCTGAACTACGCCCTGTGCGCCGGCTCGCTGTTCGATGTCAACGAGACCACCGATTTCGTGCAGACCATGCTGAGTACGTCCCCGCGCGCCCCCCCCCCGCCGCTGTCTCGCGACCCGTCGTTCCCCGCCGGGCGGTTTTGGCACGCCCACGCGCGACGGCACGAACAGGCGCTGACCTCGGATGACTTTTCGCCCATTCTTCGCCGTCGGACCCGACAGCCAAAGCGATCGACGAGTACATCGAGCGACGCAACGCCCCCGAGGATGGCACCGAGCCGATCGACCCGCGCCTGATTGACGTCGTCGAGCGCATGTTCGAGCGGTGCTTCGCGGACTCGCAGTTCCGCCAAGCCATCGGCGTCGCGCTCGAGACGCGCCGGCTGGATAAACTGGAGGAGGCGGTGACGCGATCGCCCGATCCCGCGGAGAGCCTGGCGTACGCCACGAAGGCGTGCCAGACGCTGGTGACCTCGCGCGCGTTTCGCGCGGAGACTCTGCGCGCGCTGGTCAAGATGTACGAGACGTCCTCCGCGGAGATCGACCACCTGAACGTGTGTCAGTGCCTGATGTTCCTCGACGACGCGGAGGGCGTCGCGGCGATTCTGACGGCGCTCGTGGACGGCGAGGAGGACGACCGACTGCTGGCGTACCAGATCGCGTTCGTCCTGCACGAGAACGAGATCCAGGCGTTCCTCGACCGCGTCGCCGACAAGCTGCCCGCCGCGGACGACGTGAAGCCCGAGACGAAGCCCGAGGGCGACGCCGCGGACGCCGACGCGACGAAGCCCGAGAGCTCTCCCGAGAAGAGCTCCTCGGAGCTTCCCGCGTCGCCGCGCGCCTCGCTGCGGTCGGTGCTCTCCGGCGAAACCCCCGTGGCGCTTCAACTGGAGTTTCTGTTCGCGAACAACCACTCGGATCTGCTGTTGTTGAAACAGATCCGCGCGGCGGTGGAGTCGCGGAACAGCGTGTGCCACAGCGCCACCGTGCTGTGCAACGCGCTGATGCACGCCGGTACCACGGTGGACACGTTTCTGCGCGAGAATTTGGATTGGCTGTCGCGCGCGACGAACTGGGCGCGGTTCAGCGCCACCGCGGGCATGGGCGTGATCCACCACGGCCAGCTCGCGGAGGGGCGGACGTTGATGGGTCCGTTCCTGCCCCGAGAGGGCGGCGCGGGGGGCATGCGCCCGTCGCCGTACACCGAGGGCGGGGCGCTGTACGCGCTCGGTCTGATCCACGCCAACCACGGCGACGGGATTTTGCCGTTCCTGCTCGAGTCCGGGCGGTCGAGCGGCAACGAGGTGATTCAGCACGGCGCGTGCCTGGGCATGGGCCTCGCCGCGCTGGGCACGGCGAACGAGGAGGTGTACACGGACATGTTCCGCATCCTGCGCACGGACGGCGCGGTCGCGGGCGAGGGCGCCGGCATCGGCATGGGCCTGCTGCTCGCCGGCGCGGCGGGGCCGGAGAGCAAGCAGCGGGAGATTCTCAACTACTGCCACAAGACGCAGCACGAGAAGATCATCCGCGGCTGCTCCGTGGGGCTCGCGCTCACCGCGTACGGCAAGGAGGAGTCCGCGGAGCCGCTCGTGGAGCAGATGGTGCGCGACTCGGACCCCATCATCCGCTACGGCGGCTGCCTCGCGGTGGCTGCCGCGTACGTCGCCACCGGGAACAACGCCGCCGTGCGCCGGCTGCTGCACGTCGCCGTGTCCGACGTCTCGGACGACGTGCGCCGCGCGGCGGTGATGTCGCTCGGGTTCGTGCTCTGCTCGACGCCCGCGCAGTGCCCCCGCGTGGTGGCTCTGCTCGCGGAGTCGTACAACCCGCACGTGCGGTACGGCGCGGCGATGGCGGTGGGCATCTGCTGCGCGGGCACGGGCATGAAGGAAGCCGTGGCGCTCCTGGAGCCCATGCTCACGGACGCGACGGATTTCGTGCAGCAGGGCGCGCTCATCGCGACGGCGATGGTGATGATCGAGCAGAGCGAGACGAACCTCGCGCCGTTCCGCAAGCGGCTGCTCGGGCACATCAAGGACGATCGCGAGGTGACGATGACCAAGATGGGCGCCGTCATGGCGCAGGGCATCGTGGACGCGGGCGGGCGCAACGTCACCATCGGCTTGCGCGCGCGATCGGGGTTCCCGCGCATGACCGCCGTCGTCTCCATGCTGGTGTTCACGCAGTACTGGTACTGGTACCCGCTCTCGTACTTCGTCTCGCTCACGTTCGTGCCCACCGCGTTCATAGGCCTGGACGCGACGCTCAAGATGCCGCACTGCTCGGTCACGAGCCACTGCAAGCCCTCGCTGTTCGCGTACCCCGCGCCCGCCGCGGCGGAGGACAAGAAGGACGAGGGCAAAGTCGCCAAAGCCGTGCTGTCCACCACGGCGAAGGCGCGGGCCAAGGCGGCGCGGCGAGACGCGGAGAAGCGCGCCGCCGGCGAGGACGTCGCCATGGAGACGGAGGAAGCGGAGAAGAAGGAAGCGCCTGAGACGGGGGACGAGGAGAAGAAACCCGAGAACGAGACGAAGCCGCCTGAGCCCTCGAAGGAGGAGCTGGAGAACCCGGCGCGGGTGACTCCGGCGCAGGAGCGCTTCGTGCGCTTCGACGAGGGAAGCCGTTTCGTGCCCGCCGTCGCCGGGATGGCGGGCAAGACGCGTGGGTTCGTCGTCCTGAAAGACACGACCCCCGGGGAGGAGGTGGAGTACGTCGCATCCACGCGCACGATCGTGCCGGGCGTGACCGGCCCGGCGGGGGGAGCCGCCGCCGCCGCCGCGCCCGCGCCCGAGGAGCCCGCCGCGCCGGAGGCGTTTGAGTTTGACCCCAACGACGTGTGAGGGTGACGAAAGACGGCTTTTTCTTTTCATTCGCGCGCGACTTTTATTTGTACGTCGCGGGTTTGGGTCTGGAGAGCTCCGGGAGAGAGGCGATACGTGAGAGGTTCCTTCGAGTGTCGGGTTGTGACAACCTCGTGAGCTCGTTTCTTTCACCGCGTCGCGTGTGGTCATCGCGAACGCGCGTCACACGCGCCCGTGACGATACGAGCGCTCGGCACGCGGCGTCGTCGGTTCGTTCGCCGTTTTCTTCGTATTCGTGCTTTTTTTCTTCTGGGACGGCCATCAGCGGGGTCGTCATTCCGATCTGCGTGTCCCGCACGGTATGTCCGCGTCCGCGACCCTCTCGCGCTTCGCGCCGTCGTCCGCGCGCCCTTCCACGCGACGCTCGCGACATACCCGTCGCGCAGCGACGCGCGCGTCCGCGGCGAGCCCGGTGGAGAGCGCGTCGCACGTCACCGATGACGGGGTCCGGCTCGAGGTGCTGTCGGTGAAGGCCTCGTCAGGCTCTGGCAAGCCTCCGCTGGTGTTCGTCCACGGCTCGTACCACGCCGCGTGGTGCTGGGCGGAGCATTTCTTCGAGTACTTCTCGACCCGTGGGCACGACTGCTACGCGCTCTCCTTGCGCGGGCAGGGCGCGAGCGACATGCCTCCCGACCCGGACGCGGTGGTGGCCGGCACCGTGGAAACGCACGCGTCGGACGTCGCTTCGCTCTGCGCGTCTCTGTCGACGTCGCCCGTGCTGGTGGGCCACTCCTTCGGCGGGCTGATCGCGCAGCGCGTCGCGGCGGGCGGTGACGCGAACGCGCCGAGCCTCGCGGGTCTTGCGCTCGTCGCGTCCGTGCCTCCCACCGGGAACGGGCCGATGGTCGGCCGCTTCCTGAGGCGCGCGCCGCTCGCCAGCTTGAAAATTACGTACGCGTTTATCACCGCCGCGTTCAAGACGAACGCCGGGTTGTGCCGCGAGTGTTTCTTTTCCGCTGACTTGCCAGAGCCCACGCTGCGTGCGCACATGGCGTCCATCGCCGCGAGCTGCAACGTGCGCTTGCTGGACCTCAAGGCCATGAACGCGTCGTTGCCCATCCCGCGACCCTCCGCGGATCTGCGAGTGTTCGTCGTCGGCGGCGAGGAGGACTTCGTCGTCGACGTCGAGGGGCTGCGGGAAACCGCCGCCTGGGGGAACACGGAGGCGGTCGTGCTGAAGCGCACGGCGCACGACGTGATGCTGGACACGAGGTGGGAGGGGGGGGCGAGAGCGCTGGAGGGATGGATGGAAACCTTGTGAAAGTCTCGCGTAACGCTCTCGTGGCAATCGCAGAGGACGTCGTCCGCCGCGTTGTTAGTACTTTATGTTATCCTTATTCCGGTTGGACCCGTCGACGTGTCACCTTTTCGCGCTTCGCGACACGCGCGCCACTTCTCACGTCGCGCGGCGTGCGCGCGCGCCTGGGACCATGCCTGAGCTTCCCGAAGTGGAATCGGCGCGCGTGCTCTGCGAGGCGCACTGCCTCGGCGCGACCGTGACGTCCGTGGCGTTCCTCGAAGACGGCACGTTCGATGAGAAGATCTTCGCCGGGACCACGGCGACAGATTTCCGCGAGGCGCTCGTGGGCAAGACGTTGGTCTCGGCGCGGCGGCTGGGAAAGCACATGTGGTGGGAGCTCGGCGTGAAGCGCGGCAAGCAAGGCAAAAAAACGAAGCCTTCCGAGACGGATGCGTCGCCTCTGTTCCACTTCGGCATGACCGGCGCGATGTCCGTCCGAGGCGGAGGCGCGATGAAGTACAAGAGCTTCGAGGTGGACACGACGTCGTGGCCGCCGCGCTTCGCGAAGCTCGTGGTCGAGTTCGACTCCGGGGTGGCGCTGGCGTACACGGACCCGCGCCGGTTCGGGAAGGTGCGTCTCGTGCGCGGCGACGTGCGGGCCTCGCCCCCGATCAGCCAGCTCGGGTTCGACCCCCTGCTCGCGATGCCGGACCCCGATGCGTTCGCCGCGGCGTACGCCCGCCGCGGCGCGCCGATCAAAGCCGCGCTGCTGGACCAGAAGATCGCCGCCGGGGTGGGCAACTGGATCGCGGACGAAGTGCTGTACCAGGCGCGCGTGCACCCCGAGACGCCCGCCAAGCAGCTGTCGCGCGCGCAGCTGGAGCGCATCCGCGACGAGATGGGCGCGGTGGTCCGGAAATCCGTCGAGGCGAACGCCGACGCCGACGCCTTCCCAGAGGACTGGCTCTTCCACCGCCGGTGGGGCAAAGTCGCGGGGTCCGTGAACGGGTCGCGCGTCGAGTTCATCACCGTGGGCGGGCGCACCACCGCGTTCGTCCCGGCGGTGCAGAAGAAGAACGCAGGCGCGAAGCGGGAGGCGAAGCCGGTGGAGGCGAAGCCGGCGAAGCGCGGCGCCGCCGCGCGAGAGCTCGCGCCGCCGCCGAAAAAGGCGAAGAAAGCGCCCCCGGCGAAGGCTCCTCCGAGGAAAGCCGCGGCGGCGGCGAGGCCCGCCGGGAAAGCCGCGGCGAAGAAGGCTGCGCCCGAGAAGAAGACCGCGCCTAAGAGGAAGAGGTGATGTACGCCTACCTGTTATACCCACACCACGATCATGATATGCCGTTCGAATACCGTGAACGGCAACCGATATGTTACAACCTACATCGACGTGGTCCTCTCGTGCGTCGCGCGCGGAGGCGGGGAAAAGTTACTGTTTAAGATGGCCCCCTTCAACTCCTCCAGCTGTTGCTTCTCCGCGTCGCGCTTCGTCTTGGCGCTCTTGATCCCCAGCGCGGACTTGATCTTGTACTTCACGCTCTTCTTGCGCCGGCGTTCCCTCTCGAGCTCGACCCCCTTGATCAAGCCCTTCTCCATGCCTCGCCGCAACGCCTCGCGCTCGTCGTCGTCGAGCTCGCCGGAGTGCCGCCGCATCCGCTCGATCTCCCGGAACCCCTCGGCTCTTCCCTCGTCGCGCGCCTCGCGGAGCATCGCCTCCATGTCCTCGAACCGCTTGTCGATGCGCTCGTCCACGATGGCGGTGTTCACGGTGGGCCCGCCCGCGCCCGACATCATCGCCTTCGCAGCCTCGTACTGCGCCTCGGACACGTCGCTGATCGCGCGCAGCTTCCCCTCGAGCTTGTTCATGACGTGCACCTCCATGGACGTCGCCAGCGCGCTCAGCTTCTCCTCCAGCTCGTCCGCCTGCGTCGCCGCCTCGTCCGCGAAGCGGCCGCTGTCCCTCGCCGCCTGGTTCGCCTCCGCGACCGCCTTGAGCAGCTCCGGGTCCTTCGAGCGCTTCGTGGGGACCACCAGCGGGGGCGCGCGGACCGGGGACAGGATCACCGTCTTCGTCGGCATCGCGTCGAGGATCCCGACGCGAAGCATCGCGCGGTGCGCCTTCTTCTCCACCGGGGGCTCGCACTTGGACGCTGCGAACAGGCCGGCGGCGCGGATACCGAGCCGCGCGTGTCTGCGCGCCACGCCGTTCAAACGAAGCGCGGGACCGAGCACCTTCGGCGCGTAGACGTCCAGCGCGACGAACGCGACGACGTAGAGGGTCAGGAAATCCTGGAAGTTGTACAGGAACACGGCGTCCGGGTGCCTCCGCGAGGCGGCGAGGTACGCGGCGAGCGCGGTCCCCGCGGCGCCTTCCCAGCTGTACGTGGCCCGCACGAGCGAGCGAGGCAGACGCACGGCGAGCCACGCGAGCGCGCGCACGACGCGGAAGGAGAGGAAGAAAGACCAGAGCAGAGCGCCGAAGGCTTTGACTACGTTGCGTGGGAGCCGCGTCGCCGCGGCGACGGCGCCGGCGAGGGTACGCGCTCGGCGCAGCGCCCACCGCCTGCGCCTGAGCTCCCTGTTCGCGGCGAAGCTCCTCCAGTACTTCTGGATGACGAGTGCCTTGCGTTCCATCTCCTGCACCTCCACGCATCGCACCGCGTGCTTGACCACCGCCTTGACGAGCGTCTTGCGCATCCGCGTCTCGACGGGGGTCTCGTTGGCGGGCGGGAGTTTGTTGGAATCCCCCGCGAACGCGCGGAAACCGTTGGCGAACGCGCCCGTGGAGCTGAGCGTGGACGTCTTCGCGGCCGTCGTCGTCGTCTCCGTGCGCGTGGACCGGCCGAACATCGTGACCACGTTCGCCATCGCCGCGCTGACGAGGGCGCGTCGAGCCGGACCTACCGGGGAGGCTTCCCGCGGGCGGACGGCGAAATGTCGAAACCGACCGGACGCTCACCCCCCGCGCGCACGACCGACGAACGCGCCGAGAGGAGACGCGGGAGGACGCGCGACGCGGGCGCGAGCCGTCGAGGGAACGCGACGAAGCGACGGTGCCTTCGCTGGACGCGGAGGACGAGCGTCGTCGTCGTGATGCGTGCGGCGGAGTGTGAAGTTGGACTAGTGTGTACTGGAGGGACGTACCCGTATGGCAAATAGTCTGAAGAAAACTTTTGTCGGTTTTTTTATTTTATTCGCGTTTTACTGAAAAATCCCTCGTACTGTAGAGCCAGCGTTCACGTTCGCGCGCGCGTCGTCGAAGCGCGTCGGTGCGGCGCGGACAAGCTCCAGAGCCCCGGCTGCGATAGCGCCTCGCGCTTCGCCTCGGCGTACCCGCTCGACGCGCCCGCCTCCGCCTTGCGCGCCGCGTACGCCGAGCCTCCGGCGTTCGGGGTTCCCGAAGGGCCCCGGGCCCCTTCGGCGCCGCTCCGCGCCTCGCCCGCGGCGTGCGCCGCCGCCAGCGCGGCGCGCGACACGCCCGACACGGTGGTGGCCGCCTCGCCGCGTTCGGTCGCGGGTGCCTCGCGGGATCCTTTCCCTTTCGAAACGACGCATTCGCCTTTCGGCGGGACCGGTACCCTCTCCCCGGTCCGCCCGTTCAGGAGTTCCGCGGCGGCGGCGAGCGCGCGAACGTACGAGCGTTCACTCGGAGACTCGCCGGCGGCGCCGGCGCCGGCGCCGAGCCACGCGACGACGGCGTCGGCGCTTCCGAAGTCGGCGCCCTCGCCCTCCGCGTACCGCCCCGTGTCGAAGGGCGTGGCCGTGCACAACAGGGTCGGATGGTGCGCGGTGCCGCTCCGGATCGCGGCGTCGGTTTCGTTCGCGCCCGAAAGCGCGGACTGCGCCGGCGGCGCGGCGAAAGGGAAACGCGCGCGCCGCGCAAACCCGCGCACGCGGCAGCACAGCGCGCGGCGGCCGACGGCGCGGTTGAACTTGCGCCCGACGGTGACGGACGCGAAGCGCACGGGCTCCGCCAGGAACCCGCGCGCGAGCAGAAGCGCGCCTTGCACCCCGACGCACGACCACACCGCGAGCTTATCGCTGCACGTCAGCACGCGCCCGCGCGTGGACGTCCCGGGAGGCACCACCGCGACGGGTCCCGCGACGGGCGCCGCGACGGGCGCCGGGCATCGTCGCGCGTCGTCGTCGTCGTCCCCGTCGGGCCGCGACTCGCTCGGGTCGCGTTTCCACAGGAACGCGAGTTGGCCCTCCGCCACGGACCCGAACGAGTTGTGCTTCTTGTCGTGCTCGTCGTCCGCGGGGTCCCGCCCGGAACGCGCCGGGAGGTCGAACGGGCCCAGCGTGTCGTCGAAGGTCTCCTTGGCGCCCCGCGCCCACCGCTTCACCGTCGCGTTGCCGCACGGCGCCGACGACGCGTACAGGTGGAACGAAACCTCCGGGCGGACGCGCCAACTTTCTGGCGCGTCGGTGGCCGCGTCGTCCGGAACGGGCTCGAGGACGAGCCACTCTTCTTCTTCGACCGCCACTGGCGGCTCGTGGCGTTTCCGCGTCTCCCCTCCGCGTCTCACGTCCTCCGCGTCGCGCGAGCGACGCCGCGCCGAGCGAATCTGCGCGTACAGAAAACGCTTCATCCCCCGCCGCGCCAGCACCTCGGCGTGGCAGTCCCTGACCTTCGTCCCGCTCAGCGCGTCCGCGTCTATGTCCGCCGCGCGCATGAACTTGGTCCCCGCGCCGAGCGAGACCACGCGGAGCCGCGGGGGGACGCACCGCGCGTCGCGAGCCACCACCGCCGCGAGCACCGTCTGTCCCCGCTCGGTCGAGCGCGACGGGTCGCGGTCGGCGAGATGCGCGAGCACCGCGTCGTACGCGCGCATCGCCGCCGCCGCGACGTTGTCGGCGAACGCGCACGACGACGTTCGGCGAGCGGCATGCTCGGCGTTGCGCCCGCCCGCGTTCGGGGTCCCGTCGGGCGCCATGCCCGGAGGACCCCGCGCGGGAGGAGTGTCGACACAGACGTTCCGAGACGCTTGTTCTGCTGCGTTGCTTTTTGCCGCCGCCCTCGCACTGTGACACGAGTCACGACGAGTTTGCCCTAACCGACTTCACTGCGAGGCGCGCACGACGCCGACCCGCCTTAACCCACACGCTCGACGATCATGGACGACGCCGCAAAGGCAGCGAAGCGCGCGGAAATCGAGGCCAAGGTGGCCGCGATGCGGAATGAGCAGAAGCGACAGGAGGTGAGGACGACGACGCGATCGATGCGACGGACGAGCCTGAGCGCCTTCGGGTGCCGTATCGGGGTTGACAACGCGCGCGTCTCGGGACGCACCGAGATGACTCGCGCACGTGAGCACGTCAGAACTGACCCATCTCTACGTCCCACGTCTGATGTGAATCCGCACACGCACAGGAACAACGCACCACGCATTTCGGGGAACACCAGGGCATCACCTGCGACGGGTGCGGTGCGACGCCCCTCATCGGGTACAGGTACCGGTGTCGCAAGTGCAAGAACCACGATATTTGCGAGAACTGCTTCGAGCGCTTTGACGGCGGCAAGGGCACGGTGGCGAACGGCCTGGCGCAGCAGACTATCTCGCTCGACCCCGCGGACCACGAGTTCTTCGTGCACAAGGAGCGGGGGTTCAAGCCGCTCGTCAAGCAGCAGGGGCCCACGGCCAAGTCGGAGAAGAAAGCCAAGCCGAACGACCCGTGTCCGGGCGGGTGCGGCCAGAAAGTGAAGAAGTGCAAGTGCGAGGAGAAGTAAACGCGCGGACCGTCGCCGGCGAGCGTCGGCTACTCTGTCATCGTTGGGTCACGTACTCGTACGAATCACGGACCATACCTACGGTGGGCTTCACGTACGGTATCGATACGGCCAAAGTCGTGAGATGGAGCCATCCCTTTATCGTATGTCAACGGATGTACGTAGCGCTACGTCTTTCCTTCGCGTCGAAGGACTCACCGCCGCACCAACGCCGCGGACTCGTCTCGTTCTCCACGACTCTCGTTCTTTTTCCTCCACGTCTGCGCGTCACCGGAAGACATCGCGGCGATGCGTCGCGCCACCTCCTCTCGCGCGGCGGCTCGGTCGCGCAGCCGTCGCAACGCGGCGTCGGACGCCTCCTCGCTCGCGGCGAGGCGCTCGGAGCGCAAAGCGCGAGCGGCTTCGGGCTCGTCCACGTACTCGTCCCAGTCGGTGCAGCAGTACCACACCGTGGTGCACAGTCTCGACACCGCTCGCCACAGCCCGCTTCGACACCCCGGGAGGGATCGCGGGCGATGCCACGCCACGCCGTGGCGGTCGCGGTGCGTCGCCTCGCGCGAAGGCTCGCACTCGGCGTACGGGCGAGCCAGCATGCGGCGCGAAGGAGAGTGTGTTCTCGGGTCGTCGGGCGGTACGACACCACCTTTTGTGTTCGGTCGTGGCTGCGACGTGCGAAACGCAACTGCCCCAGAGCTCTTCCGGGATGACTCAAGAATGCAATTTGCGCTTTTTCCCAAAAAGGCGACGTCACTTTATCCGCAAGTAGGCCCCCGGGTCCGCGCACAGCCCCAGCGCGCGTTCGCATCGCACGCCCCGACATCCTTTCCTCGTCGGTCCGGGACTAAAGCCATGTCCGCCGCCTCCTCCCTCGGCGCGCGCGCCGCCCTCGCCGGCGCGCCTCGCGCCCCCGGGAAAAAGGGGCTCGGCGGCAGAATCCACGCCGCCGCCGTCAATCGTCGCAGCGGACGCGTCGGATTTCCCTCGCCGCGCGCCTCCATCGCCGAGCCGCCCGGCAGCGACGCGCCGACCGGCGAGGCGGGCGAGACGGCGCGCGCGAAGGTGTCCATGGTGAGCCTGGGCTGCCCCAAGAACACCGTCGACGGCGAGGTGATGCTCGGGGACCTGTTCGCTAACGGGTTCGACGTGGTGGACGACCACGACGACGCGGACGCGGTGATCGTCAACACGTGCGGGTTCGTTGAGGACGCCAAGAACGAGTCCGTGGACGCGATCCTCGCCGCCGCCAGGCTCAAGTCCGACACCGAGGCTGCCGGTGGGAAGAAGAAGATCATCGTCACCGGCTGCCTGGCGCAGAGGTACGCCGAGGACCTCGCCGCCGAGATGCCCGAGGTGGATGTCGTCATGGGCTTCGAGGAGTACAAAAATCTCCCCGGCGCGCTGGGCAGCGCGCTAGGCGTGTCCACCGAGCCGGTGGACGCGAGCGCGCGGCGGGGCCGCGTGCGCGTGGGCACGGCGAGTCCCCCCTTCCGCCCCGAGCAGCTGCGCAAGCGTCTCACGCCTGAGCACTACGCGTACCTGCGCGTCGCCGAGGGCTGCGACCACAAGTGCACGTTCTGCGCCATCCCGGGGTTCCGCGGCAAGTTCCGCTCCAAGCCGTGGGAGCCCGTGGTCGAGGAGGCCAAGGCGCTGGCGCAGACGGGCGCGCGCGAGCTGTGCCTGATCGCGGAGGACACCAACCAGTGGGGGATGGACCTGAAGGCGTCCGACGGGAGGGGGCTCGCGGAGCTCCTCGCCGCGCTCGCCGACGTGGACGGCGTCGAGATGATCCGCATCCTGTACGCGTACCCGTCGTACTTCTCCGAGGAGCTCATCGACGCCATCGCGGACATCCCGCAGGTGGCGAAGTACATCGACATCCCGCTGCAGCACATCACCAACCTCTCGCTGCTGCGCATGAACCGCCCGCCGCGGCAGCACACCGAGGACTTGCTCTACAAGCTGCGCGAGCGCATCCCGGGGCTGGCGCTGCGCACGACGTTCATCAGCGGCTTCCCCGGTGAGACGGAGGCGGAGCACGAGGAGCTGATGCAGTTCTGCCGCGAGTTCAAGTTCGAGCGGCTGGGCGCGTTCGCGTACTCCGAGGAGGATGGCACGCCCGCGGCGGAGTACCCCGACCAGGTGGAGCAGGCTGTGCGCGACTTGCGGCGCGACCAGCTCATCGCGCAACAGCAGCAGATCTCGGAGGATTTCGCCGAGTCGCGCGTGGGCAGCGAGGTGGACGTGATCGTGGACGGGTTCAACCCCGAGTTCGACGCGTGGGTCGGGCGGACCTCGCTGGAGGCGCCTGACATCGACCCCATCGTGTTCATCCAGGAACCCAAGGACGGGTCCGGGTTGGCGGGGCTCGAGATGGGGCAGATCCGCAAGTGCAAGATCGTCGGCACCAGCCTCTTCGACCTCGAGGCGAACCTCATCCTCTGAGTTCCGGAAGAAGAGGCGAGATGAACGGCGTTGTACGAGTATCCGATTCGCGTTTGTGAATTCTAACCACTAGACTATTTCATCAGCATCGCGCGCGCGGTTCGCGCCTTGACGCGTTCCTCGTCAAACGCGCGCGTCGGAAAGGGAGTGCGACGAATGAAAGCTGCTTCCGAACGGCTGAGGCTCGCGGGTGACTCTCAGATTCGCGGGTACTGCGACTGCACGGGAACTCCCGTGGCGACGAAATTGTGCTGCGCTTGCGGAGGCTGGTGCGGAGGGTAGGGTTGGACGTGTCCCTGCGGCGGGTAGGGCTGCTGAGGCCCGCCACCGAACACCGCGAGGCTGTTCGGGTCGACGTGGTCGGGGACGCCTCCGGGTCGTCCGACGAGGCTCGGGTGCCAGTACGTCTGCTCGCCGTTCGCCGCTCTCCGCCTCTCCCTTTCCGCGCAACGCATGTACGAGTACGCGCACGCCGCGGCGAGCGCGATGACACCGAAGACGACGCCGTAGACCCTGATGCTCGACATGGTCGGAGCACGGAGCGCGCTCCTGACGTGTGGCAGTTCTCGAGAGGCAGATCTCGAGAGAAGGGAAGGCAAAAAGTGCAAAAATTATCTTCGAGGGATTGTCCTTCGTCACGAAAGAAGATAGACTAACTAGTTACCTTCGTGTGGCCGGCGAGCACCTCCCTCACGTCCTGAGCGCCCGCCTCAGCCTCTGCTTATCTTCGGAGTCGTCGTCCTGCGACCGCTTCCGGGCCGCCTCGCGCTCCGCGGCCTCCGCGTCCGTCACCGCCTGCGCCTTCGCCGCCGCCGACTTCATCGCCGCCGCCGCGTCTCCGAAGGGGTCGCCCGAGTCCCGCGCCGCCTTCTTCTGCTTCGCCTTCGCGTCTTCAGCCTCCTTCTTCGCCTTCTTCGCCTTCTTCGCCTTGAGCCCGGCTTCCTTTGCCTGCGATCCCGCGCGCTTCGCGTCCGCCTGGTCCATAGCCGCCGCCTCCGTGGCGTCCGCCGCGAACATCTGCGGCGGCGTGCCCGGAAGGGGCAGCTGCGCCGCGGCGTCCTCCGCGGCGTCGGGCGCGTCCCTCGTCATGAACGCGTCGCCGCTCAAGCCCACCGTGCGGAGCGCGCGGCCGAGTTTGCCGCGGTACGCCTCCCGGTCCATCGCGTCAGCCGCGGCTTGCGCCGCGGCTTCAGCCTCGGCGTCAGCCTTGGCTTTCGCCTCGGCTTCGGCTTCCGCCTTGGCTTTCGCCTCGGCTTCGGCTTCCGCCCGGGCCTTCGCGGCTTCGGCTTCTGCCCGGGCCGCCTC
>Ga0181561_10000641_pt1 | contig 29728 bp, 17 predicted proteins | sample 011ome_19_FD_133760 | JGI IMG/M metagenome (GOLD analysis project Ga0181561, IMG submission 133760) | Coastal salt marsh microbial communities from the Groves Creek Marsh, Skidaway Island, Georgia - 011510BT metaG (megahit assembly) | ecosystem: Environmental > Aquatic > Marine > Intertidal... | reverse complement strand
GAAGAAGAAGAAAGAAAAAGTGCGCGCGTATAATAATACGCCCGCGTCGTGTGTGCTACCTACCTAATTACGTTTATTAGTAGTAGTATCAAAATTACAACGCTACGAAAGTGCCTTCCTCGTTTTCTCTCAGCATGTCCAACGCCACCTCGCAACTTTCGCTGACGACGCGATCCTCGCAGGCTAAATATTTCCGCAAAATAGCCTCGGCGCCTTCGCCGCCTCGCGAGCCGATCGCCTCGGCCGCCTCGTGACGAACCATGGCGTGCTCGTTCGGGTCTTCTAAACATTCAAACAAAGCTTTGCGCGCGATTTCGTTGTCGTCGTCGTCTCTGAGTTGTCCGAGGACGTAACAGATTTCGTGTTTGAGCAACGCGGATTGGACCGTTTCCGAGCGCAGCGTTTTGCCGAGCGTCGACGAACAGAGTTGGACCAACTGTTCGTTTTCTTTTGTTTTCTTCGTCAAACCGAACGTTTTTTGCGCGCGGTTCCGCAACGCGAACATGGCGGCGTATCGGTCCCAAATATCCGCGGCGTCGTCTAAAATAATATCGGCTAAAGTTTCCGTCTCGACGGATTCGTCCATCGCCGGCACCGGATCCACCGAATACGTCGCGTAGCCTCCTCCGTCCTCTTCTTCGTCGACGACGACCGCGGTGCTCTCCTTCTTACTCCCAACCAGTGCGCCTGTCGTCGTCGTCGCAACGTTTCTACTACTACCACTACTGCTACTACTATTCCCAACCACGTGTTCCACTCTCCTCAGCGCTAAACTCGCCGTCTCCCTCACTTCCCGATGCTTCGCGTCCTCTCGCATATCTCTCAACACCTCGAGCGAAGTCTCGTCCGCGATCGCCCCGAGCGCTTCCGCGCACTCGTGCCTCGTCATCCCGTGTTCGTTTTGGTTCTTCAAAACGGCGATTAAAGTTTGCGTGGCTTCTTTCGCGCGCATTTGGCCCAGCGCGAAGGCGACTTCGTGTCTGAACAGCGCGTCCGCGTGCAACGACGACGACGACGAGAGCGCCGCATTTTCCCCAACATCTAACGCGCCGACCAACGCCGCGACCGCCTCTGGGTTCTTCTCGAGCGAACGGAGCGTGAAAAGCGCGCGGAACCGGTCCTGTATCGGTAAGGTTTGGTCGCTGAGCGTCTCCGAGAGCGACGCGATGTCCATTATGTGTTTTGTGTTTGAACTGCGTGTGTCTAAAGCGCTTTTTTTCTGAGGAACAAAGTGTAGAATGTGCACACGAATACCTAAAATGTTATACAAATCAGCGCTAAAAGTAACACCCTCTCGTCTCTCTCTCCTCAACACGGCCCGCACGGATGATCCGTATCCACGTCTATGACGGTCACCACGGTGGTCGCGTCCTCGTTTTCCCCAAAAATCGCCCGCACGCGTCCATTTTCAAACGCGAATTTGCGCTCGGGAAACGTCGAGTGTTTTTTGGATAACGAACCTTTCGCGAGCGCAGTTTTCACGTCGGAGTGCGACACGAATCGGCAGTCCATGCGACAGGCGCCGTGGTCGGTGACCGAGAGCGGTTTCGATTTTAACCTCTCGCGGATGTTTTCTTGCTCGAAACGGAACGCGTCGTCCTGTTGTTTTTTCGCGCGGAAAAGCGCGAACGCAACGCTCGCGGTGGTTGCCACGAACGCGGAGAGGAGGACGAAACCTAATCCGCTCTTATTGTTACCGTTACCTCGAGGTGGTTTCTTCTTTCTCGGTTTGTTTCGTTCGCCTTTGACGTTGAGCTTGAACGTCTTCTTCCTCTGAGGTCGTCGGCCGCCTCCTCGTCCGCCGTTTCCTCCTCCTCCTCGAGAGGACATCATCGATCGAGAGAGGACTTTTGAGTTGTTAACTTTTGAAGATTTTTTCCCCTAAATGCAAAACTTCACATCATATATATTACACGTATATATATATTATGCGCGGATACGAGGACCCGTCCGATTTCTCGTTAGACCGAGCGGGATGTTTAATTGAAGTCGACCAATCGTCGTCGTCGTCGTCATCGGATGTCGTCGTCGCGGCGACGTGCGTTTCGGACGGATGGATCGTCGTATCTAAAAAGTTGACAACAACAACTTCTGGTGATGGTGTTCAGAACGAAGAAGAAGAAGAAGAAGAAGCGCAGAAGAAGAAGTTTGTGTACCAAACTCTGGACGTGTACGACGCTAAAAACGGTGGAAAACGCATTCGCGCGTATTGCGAACGGCAACGCCACGGAGGGTACGAGTTTTTTACGAGCGTGGACGTGTGCGGAGATGTTATCGTTGGAACAATTCGCGACCCGATGGTGAATATTTGGCGAGAAGGAGACGAGGGCGGCGGCGTCGTCAGCGCGATGGCGTTTCGAGCGGTGTACGATAAAGACGGAAACGGATGCGAGAAGAAGACGGTTTCGCACTTCGAGGAGATTTGGAGGAACGAGCGCTTGGATCGGCGACAAAACGCAGGCAGTCTTCCTCTTTTACGGGATCGTCACCTAGGCGCGTCGGTTATATGTTTACGGGACCAATCGAATACGTTGGTCGTGACCGCGTACGGCGAGAAGGAATTCGCGGAGAACTGGATACTCGACGCAGAGTCTGGGGAAGTTTTGTTTGCGACAAGCTCGGTGGAAATGGCCTCGGTTATTAAAAAAGTGTGGCCAGTCGTCGCGCAGGTTTCGATCGCGCTGGAGGAAGGGGTTCACGCCGTTTTCGCGAGGACCAAAGATAGGAAACGCATCGAATACTTCCAAGCGACGCGGTTTTTCGGGGAAAAATATACCGCGAGCGTGCACGACGACGGTGAAGTTCCACAAGTGACGAGGGGGGCTGAGCAGTTCATTGGCGGGATGTGCGCGCTACCCGCGGCGAGGAAAGGCTCCGCGCACGCGCATCCGAAACTCTGCGTGAGCTTTTCTGAAAATAGCAGTCATTTGCACAAGCTTGCTAGGAAAAAGGGCATGGCGCGGCACGTGGTGAAACGAGACAGCGTAGTTCGCATAGTGATGTATAACGTCGCGAGTGCAACGAACAAGCAAACGGGTTCGCGAACAATTCACGTGGAAGAAACGCATCGCGTGGAGTTGGAAGACTCGATCGTGACTAGTCCCATAGATTTGGATTCAATGACCGCTTCCCCGGTGAGCTCTTCGTACGTCTTTTTCGCTCACGTCAACGGTGACGTGAGCGTCGTGCTACCCCGCACGGGTGCAGTGCTCAAAACGTTGAGCGCAGCTCACGATCCAAAGTCTCTCGCCTCGACTGGTTCGGTCAATTTTGCTGTGGCGGACAGGGCGTTTCTGTGCGCCTCGAAGTCTGCTTCCGATACAGCCATCCGCCTGTTTTCCAGCACCGTTCAGTCAACGTCCTGTTGGTCGATTGCCTCGCCATTGGTATGGACTCCAAAGACACACCACGCGTTCCCAAAGGCGTTTCGCGACGCCGCGAAAACCTTTGTGTGTTGCGCTCGACTCGGACGCGACGCGTCAGATACCGCGCTCGCCCTTCTCTCCGGAGCTTCTTCGCAGCGTCAACACGCTCTGAACGAAAACCGCCTTCGGATGCGAAGAAAAGACGACCAAGACGTCGACGCCAAAGCAATGTTGACGGAAAAGGAATTCAAAGAGCTCATTTTTGCGTTAGTCGCTTACGAACCTGCGCTCATTGAACGCATCGTCGGCGCGTTAGCCGTCGTGACGTTCGACGCCGAGCAATAATACTCGTACGTAGTGTACATTTTCACATATAGCTTTTTGTAAACACCATAATAAAATTTAGGAGCGCGCGCTTTTTTTTATACACATTCAATATCGCGAGACAAACGCTCTCACGAACGATGACGCGTCGCAAACACTGAAAATGTCCAACAGAAACAGCATCTACAAGTCGCCGCCGCGATTGCTGTCGCACAAACCTCCGCGACCGCCGATGTGAGTGCACTTCTCTTCGTTCGTCCAATTCTTCCAATTTACTAACAAAACAAAAAAACAATTTTGCTCTCTCTTTCCTCTCCAACACAAATAAAACAGCACGCCGCGGATTGGTACGGAACTACACGCGCAACCGGTCCTGTTGGAAGATTTCTTCCACGCGCAAAGGAAACGCAACGATAACGACGATGAGGACGATCATCAACACGGGGGAGGATTAGTCAGAGAATTGGAATCGTTCCAGAGAGGCAATGACTTTTACAGATATCAGTTGCGGGCGAATTTCGTGGACATCGCGAGAGAGGATTATCAAGAGAGTTTAGATCGCTCGCGAGAAGGTGAAGATGGAGAGTTGAGTAGGCCCGCGCTGAATGTCCAGTTGTTCACTTTGGAGAGACGGATTGGGGTTGTGAATTCCGGGACGCCGGCGGCGACGACAAAGTTGCAACAAGCGCAACAGAGACAAAGACAGTTACAACAGCAAAAAGATGGATACAGGTCGGGAGCGATTTCGCCAGCCAGTGGGAGCAGTGGGTGGGAATCGAATACGAGCTCGACGATGTTTTCGGAAAGGAGCGGGCAACAATATCGGAAACAGCATCAATCATCGTTTGAAGGGGGCGGATATCACTCCGGAGCGAATAAATCAGTGATAGATATCGCGATGAACTTAACAAACTTTTTGGGATGGACAAATTATCGCACCGATAATCGCATCACGGATGGGTCCGCGTCGCCGGGAGGAGGAGCCGGAGGATCGAGTGAGAACGAAAAGTATCCTACGGAACCGTCCACGGTGAAAGAGGTGCACAGAAAACCGCGAGAGTTATGTGCAGTCGCCGCGGCGTACGAAGACGTGCACACGAACCCAAAATTTGCCACCTCCAGGTTTATATTACTGAGCGCGTGCGTGTCTAGATCGACAGAGACGACGACGCGGACGATTCCACAGTTTCAATACGAAATGGTATCTTCCACATCATCTTCTGCGAAAGGCATAGCGCAAAAATCCAAGAAGAATGTGGTCGTCGTGACGAGCGATTCGACGTCGTTCCCGGTGAGACAGAATCAAGATCATCGAGATTATCAAGAGCAGCAGAACGTTCGCGTGATCGCTCCGAAGATTGAAGTGTCGCACAAGGAAACTGTGGAGACGTTTTTACTAGTTCGATCGATCGGCGGATACCGCGAGATGGTGCTCAAACCGACGACGGCAGCTTTGCCATGGTATCCCGGTGAAGAGAATGCAATAACGTGCATCGCATTAGCTCCTCTTGGTGGGCGAGCGCTCGTTGGTACTGTCTCGGGTAAATGCTACATTATCGATTTGGGTACAACTTTGAATCCAAAATTCATGCGTGCAATGTATGAAGAGAGACGCAATGAAAACGATTCCGACGACGATTCTGAAACTCGTAGGAGAAATAGCGAAAATTTAGCGAAAACACCCGAAGCATATAAGATGAAAGAAGCTGTTCGCATGCTCGCAGAAGATTCGAAGAAGAGTGGCGTTGGTGATCGTGTGAACAGTAGAGACAAAAAGCGGTCCCAACAACCGGCAAAGGCGCGTTCTGTTGTATGGTGGCGGAGAGCTAAGGACAACAAAGAAATAGCAATTTGCGGCGACTCTACCGGAGTCGTACGTTTGTGGGACATTGAAAGTGGAGAGTTACTCATGACGACGCCAACAAAGTGTAATCCGTTGAAAAAACTCCAGCTTGTAGAGGCTATCGATGATAGACGCGTGCACGAGATTCTCAAACGGCAATCGCAAAAGTATTACAACAGCGAAGAAGCCTTGGATAACGATTTCTCACCGTCTGCGACGACAGGTGACAAAATGAATAACGAAAAGACAAGCTCCAGCAGCACATTTTTGTTACTATCCAAACGTGTCGCGCGAGAACGGGATGAACATGGAAATACTATCGGCGCTATTGACCGCGTAAACTCCATGCCGCAAAAATATCGCCAATCGCGAATGTCCATCAACGAGAACTACGAGGAAAATTACGAGAATGAGTATAGGAAAAGTATCGATGAAGATGACGACATGGACGACGAATTTAACACCTACAAAGACGTCGACACGTACTTTCAAACGCTGGATTTAGAAACGTACTCGGCCCGAATTGATGAAATTTCCTGCGTACCGGAACAAAACGTCTTGTTTTCTGGACCCGAGAAAGTGGGAAGTCGATTTGGACACGACGGTTACGAGACGCACGAAAGTATCGTGGATTCTCCGAGCTTCCAAGGTGGTGTGTTGGTGTCGCGTCCGGAGAACTTCGCTGGTCACTCGACGCTTGAACACGGCGGGAAATCGTTCGTAGTCTCCTCCTTCGCTGATGGTCGGGTGGACGTTTACGATGCAAAAGTTTCTGATTCAAAAGTTATTGCGTCTATCCGAACGCCAAATTACAGTTTGCCTCGATTTGCGTATATTGTAGATGCTTTTGCCTTTTTTGTCACGTCCTCACGATCGATTTCCGTCATCAGTCGGGCGACGAATACGCTGGTGCAGAAAATTGTCTTGCCGGTGGAGTACGGAGCCATCAAGGGGTTAGTGAGAGGCATACCAGTGCGCTCGTCAAAGTACGAGTTAGCGATCGATATGGCTCCAGATATACGCACCGATGATACGAAGGACGATGACAATGACGGTGATATCGACGACGACGGCGAAATCATCGGACGTAATTCAATCATTCTTGAAGGCGTGGTGTGCTGGACTTCGAGTCGAGTGTTTGAAATTACACCTACCGCATCGGTTTTTGACTTGTACGAGAAACTCGCATTGAGCGGTCGAATCTCGAGGGCGAGAGAGTTAGCGGATGCTTTAGCTCTAGATGCGTCAGAGATGGCATTACACGCGTGCGAACGTGCTTTGAGTGCGAGGCGAGGCGATACAGCAGCGGCTATGTATTACTTTGCGGTGCGTTCAGATACGGACTCCCCACAGAAACGGTACAAAATGCTCTCGAGGTTTTGCGACGCGTGTTTACGTTCATGGCACGTGCGTGCTACAGAGCATTTACTAGAAACGATGGACGCGTGGGATTCTGGAACGAATGACTTTAATTCCGAGCCGTCATCGCCGGCTGCAACGTTTTCCAGAAGGGGCTCTCGCGCCGGGTCTCGCGCCGGGTCACTCGGCGGGTCCCCTTCACACAGCGGGAGCAGACAACGCAGCAGTATTAATAACTTTGCTGCAGAAAAGTCATTTCGTGCGGATGCCAGAGAGTGCTTGAAGCGCTCGCGCGATAGAGATATCGAAGTAGCCGTTCAGACAGCGCGGATTGCACGCGCAAATATCATCGCTTGGTCGTCCAAGGAAGGTGTCGCGTGTCTGAAGGCATGCGATGAACTCCTCGACGCTGAAGTCTCTGCTTCAGCATCAACAACCGTGGTGATTATCAAGGATGATGGTACCGAGGAAGAAATTACTCGAGAGCAATTCGTAGACATCGAGAACGACGCGCAGTTTGAACCGAAACTCGCCGATTCCGAGTTCATCAAAGAGTTTGTAGATAAATTGGCGCAAACGTGTTGCGCAGATTCTCCAAGTAGCGAAAAGTTTGAGGATGAGCGTGATGCGACCGACAACGAAAGCATTCCAAAATGGCAACGTATGGAAAATGCAATCAAAGCATTCGAAGAGGGTAATCGTAACGCGTTCAAAGAACAAGGAGACTTAAGCGCCAGCGATACCTTCACGACGCCGACGCATTCGCCGATGAAGAAAAATGATAAGTCCTTTAGCAGTGGTGGTGGTGGTGATGGTAGCAGTCGAAAGCATCACCTATTCGAAGCGAAACGCGCTAATGGACGGACGAGAGATCGTACTAACGCTCCAAAAACGCATTCCGTCTCCGTGCATATGCGCACAGTTGGTTCGCTCGTGCGCGCTTTGAACGTAGGATCGAGCGAGGAGGATATCTTGTTCGGCAAGAAGGAAAGTAAAGATACGAAGAAGAACGAGAGCGATAACGAAACAAGTGGAGGAAAAAGTATCGCTTCGAAACAGGGCGGAGAAAAGATCAACAATGCTGTGGGTGAAGATTTTGAGAATCAACTCAAACAAAACAACATCCCGCGAAGCCTCTCTATTGCCTTGCCTACGTTGTTTTGGGCGCTGGGCGAGGAAGGTCGCATCAACGCCTTAAGTTACAACCACACTCGTAGCGCAGCATCCGGTGGAAACACTGGGTTCAATACGAACATTTCGCCTTCCACCTCACCTCGATCAAGCGATCAAAACAGCGAAAACAGCAAAACGCCATTCAACACGAATAAACTCTTTGATATTGCGTACCATAACCAAAAAGCATCGGCGACGTTTCAAAAACGCATTGTTAACCCGGCACTTCGCGTCAACTGTCTTCTCGCACATGTCGCGATGGAACCAGCGAACTCAGAGCGTAAAGTCCACTATCAACGCGAACTGGAAGCAGAAATCAAACGCGCCGTCATACATTCGCGCAATTACAAAGAGGACGACGATATTACCTCAGAAGGTCGCGTTTTGTTACAAATTGTCGGTTCTGCCATCGCGTGGTCTAACGACGCGGCGTTGTCGACTGTTGCCGCGCAACTCGGACACTTCGAATCTGCGAATGCCTTTCGCGTCGATATCGTTGATCGTTTGCTTGCGCGAATCGAGGAAGCGAAGAACGACGAACGCATCATTCGCGAAGATAACGATAACGGTGAAAACGACGAGACGTTGCGTCTGCTCGCGAGGGAAGTTGTATTATCGAGACACGCCATCGAGCGAGAGTTGAAATTCGCGTTGGAACATTTGGCGCCAAAGTGTAAAGACGCAAAGAAGCGCGCTTTGTGCGCAAAAGAAATCGCGAAAAGATGGAAAAGCAAACACTTGAAGGATTTCCTAACCTGGGACGAGTTTGAGCGCATGGCGCTGCGAACGATGCCACCTGAAGAAGGTGAAATGACAACGTTTGAGCTTTTGAAGATGAGTTATCCGGGAGGAGGCGGCGGAGGAGAAGATGGAGATGCGCGTTTGACATACTCGGCAAACTTTGCGTTAAAGTGTGCAATCGCTCCGAGTCTACCGTCTCTCGGTGGCATCTATACGAGCGATTTAGATAGATAAATAGAATTCAATATGTAAAGTAGCCGCTTTTAATACAACGCGATTAGATGATGTATTTAGTTTTAGAAGAAAGGAGCCGATTACGAGAATAGAATGGATATCGCCATGTTTACATCCCCAGCTGTTTGAACGAGCACGCGAATGACGTTCGTGGGTTTTGTTGTATCTCTTTTCTTTTTTTCAGATCTGATGAAAAAATAAGCGCGTTTTTTCACAGCATATACCGGTTAATAATAAAAAGATCGGGGAGCAAACAAAAGGAAGGACATCAAGGCGAAGATACGCATTATTGAAAAACTAATCACTAATCATTTGCTTTTTAGAACTGTTGCTGTTGTATTATCGGGTGTTATTAGACGCGATCGATTTTAGTGCAATCAAATCCTTGCTTCTTCCACGCGCTTGAGACATCCTCGGAAACGCTTGGTTCGGTGACGCTCGATCCCAAAGGCGACCGCGAATCTCCTTTTTGGGAAGAAACTTGACTGGACCCTAGCTGCGACTGCCACGCGTTCTTGATAAAGTCTCCGTTACTAGTAGTAGTGTCTGAAGACGTAGACTTCATCGTTTGTGCAGGTTTTGGCGCCGCAACCGTCGCAGTAGACGACGACAAAGTAGACGGCACGTAAGTGTACCCATCGACCGGTCCTACGTCTTTCGGATCATTCAATCTCCCTGTCCCTGGTGCGGCATATAACGGACGTTGTCGCGCATCGCCATCGTCATCAAACGGTTGCCAACTTCCGAACGGCTTCTCGTCCGTCTTGACCCCAACGGCTTCGATTTCCTTCTTTCTCGTTTGTTCCTTCTCAGACAAACCGCGCCAATCCTTATCGTACTCGCCTGCTAAGTATTTTTGAATGACAACATCAAAGCCTTCCTTGCCGCCACCGTTTGCGATTCGGTCTCTTTGCATTTGTCGATAGCACTCCAAAGGTTTTCCCACGCCGCCGTATCTTTCCGGCCTCAGCTGCAACCACTTCGGTAACCACTCGTCCGGCCAATCATCGTGGATGCCTTTGACTTCATCTTTCCAAAACGCGTCCACCTCTTTTATCGTCGGAATTGTGTACAATTGATGCTTGATTTCAAACGCCGTCCAGTTCTGGCGGTAGTTATTTTCGGGAGTTTCAAACGTCGTCACGAAATCTCTGTTCTCGTCAAACGCGCTGTCGACGTTCTCCTCCTTTTCGTAGAAACCACCCGTGGCGGCGTTGAGCCAGTGTCGAGCGCCAATTTCCAAATCGAACAAGTTCGGTTCGCCTTCGCCTTCTTTCTTCGTTCGGGTTTTCGTGCCTTCTTTGACCCACGGTTCCGGTTTTTCCAAAGTCACCTCGTGGACCTTCTTCTCCGGGTACGTGTCCACCAACGTCGGGATGACGGAAACATCGTCTCGTTTGCTGTTGAATTCCTCAATCAACTCTCTGATGCGCGTGCCGTAGACCCTATCGTCCACCAACAATTCCGAGGCGACTTGTTTAATCACCGGAGCGTACTCTCTGACCAACTGCTCGGCTCGTTTCATCGCCGCTTTCAACATCAACTGTTGGTCGTCTTTGCCGTAGATTTTATCCAATCTGAATCCTTCAGTTATGGCCGGGTCAAAGTGCGGGCGAACTTTACCGTCTCGTAAATACGTAATGCCGGTATCGTTGACGACTCGAGAGATGTAGTCTTGCGCGTAAATGACATCTGGCGTGGTCGACAACGAGACGTCGTCTTCGCCGAAGAATACTCTCTCCGCGACGCGACCGCAAATGAGCAACGCCGCGCACTCGATGTAATACTCAATGGTATCCGGACCTTGCGCGTGCAATTTCGCTTGCGTCACGTGGTCGGGTTCGTTGACGTACAATAACGACGAAACGGCTTCGCCTCTCGGTTTCAACGTGACTTGAATCAACTCGGGCGTTAACTGCGGTCTGCTCGAGCAAATCACCGCTCTCGCAGCCTCTAAAATCGCCAAGTGTTCTTTACCCCAACTGTGTGGCAACGGCGCGCCGACCAAACCAACAACTTGCTTTTCAATCACGGCTTCGATATCGTCAATGTCCATGAACTCTTTATCTCTCCGAACGGATAAAATCGCGCCTTCGTTCAACAAGTTCGCTAAATCGGCGCCGGAATAATCCTCCGTGATTTCCGAAACTCTCTTCAAAAACGCGTCGTCGTTGTCGTGGTTCACGTTCAATTTTTTCGCGTGCACTTTGAGAATCTTCAATCGATCTTCGGATCTTTTGGGATTTCCGACTCTAAATGAGCGATCGAATCGTCCGGAACGCAATAACGCTGCGTCCAAGTTCGACGCCAAGTTTGTCGCGCCGATGACCAAAATTGGCGTTTGGTTCGGATCGAACCCGTCCATTTCAACCAACAATTGCATCAAGCCTTGGGCGCGCTCTTGCGAGGCTGGATCGGACATGTCGTAAAACGCTCTCGATTTACCTAACGTGTCTAATTCGTCGATGAAGATAATCGCCGGCGCGACGTCTCGAGCTCGTTTGAACAAATCTCTCACGCGGCTCGCCGCCACGCCGACAAACATCTCGACAAACTCCGAGCCGTTTGCGTAAAAGAAAGGCATCATTGCCTCTCCAGCGACAGCTTTAGCTAACAAAGTCTTCCCGGTACCAGGCGGACCTTCTAATAAAATACCTTTTGGCGGGTCTACGATTTGACCCTCGTATTTGGGATCGCCGTTCATGATGTCGATGACCTGTTGAAACTCGTGCACGGCTTCGTCCAAACCGGCGACGTCGTTAAAGCGCACTTTTGACATGCGCCTGGAGATTTTCTTCGCTTTCGATTTCGTCATGGCCACGAATGGATTCTTCGACTCTTCGTTTTGTTCCTCTTTGCTCATCTTTTGCACTTGTTGCAACGTCTTTTTCCCGGAGATGATTTGATCCAAGACGTACGTAGAAATGCCGAGTTGTCTCGCCAACTTTCCTTTCTTATCCCTCTTGATAGAATCCGGCGGTTTATACTTTTTCGTTTCAGATTTACCCGCTGGATTCCCTTGAAAAATCGCCCAGTGCTCTGGTTTCCTTCTCGTCATCGCAATCAACGTCAAAAAAGCCATCGTTCCGTACCACGGTAACGTCGTCTGTAACAAGCTTCCGAAATACAGCGGCGATCGGTGCATGAACAGCTGACAACTGGACGGATTGGTCGCCCAAACGTCGTAATCGATGAAGTCGGGCGTCACCGACGCTCTTTGGCAGTGTATGACTAAATCATCCCAAGCGTCGCCGGGCAAATTACACTTCTTCACCCCGTACGATTCGCGATCGTAATCTAACCGGTGTTTCTCGTCTTCGTACTCGCAAATCGCCACTTTGCCTTCCTCGTAAATTTTAATTCTAGAGATGCGTTGCTTTTGCAAATCCCTCATCAGCTCCGAATAATCGATCAACTCTTCGATGTATTCTGGTTTCTCCGCTTGGTCTAACCAATCCGGAAACTTTCGCATCCACAATCGCTTCCCCCATTTCATTTCGGATTGAAACCGCTCCGGAAACGTCCTCTCTTGCGCTCTAAATTTCGCCAACAAACGCTTCTTTTCCGATTTCAACATCTTTTCGAACCCTTTATTTTTCTTCAGCATGTCTAACAGTTTCGCGTCTTGCTCTTTCATCCAGTCTGGCGCGTACAGCTCGTAATTCTTCTTCTTCACCCGTCTTTTGGTCGTATCGATTCTCTCCAACAACGCGTCCACTTCTTTACAATCCTTCTCGAAATCCCAAATCCTTTGCGCTTTCAATATCCTCGGCACGGTCCAGTAATCCGTTATGTACGGATCTAACCACTTGCTAAAGATCCTCGGCGGAATCACTCGCGCCCCTCCGGTCAATTTCGGCGGCAACTCTGGAAAAATCATCTGCGGCCTCTCGTACGACATCAACTCGTGCAACTCGCCCGGTTCCTGGTCGTAATACGCCTTGTGGTTTTCCTCGAAATCTTCCGTCGTGCGCACTTTGTGCCCTTTCTTCAGTCGAGGAATTCTCGGATCGAACATGTACTCCGTGTCCATCGGTAGCGTTCGGTTCCCTTTTTTACCTTTCTTCGCGGCGCACAAGGTTTGCAACGCGCCGCGCCCGCGATATTTGTTCTTGTGATTGTTGTTTTTGAAAAACGAAGAAGACGAAGTGCCCTCTTTTTGCAGGGCAGAAGAGGACGAAAACGAGGAAGACGCCATCACCCCCAACGCCGGCGCTCCGAGTTTTCCTCCTCTCGAACAACTGCTGCTTCTAGAACATCGACCACGGTGTTGCTTCTTCGCACTATTACCACCACCGCGCGGCGTCTTCGAAGAAGAAGAGGAGGAGGCAACTTTCTGCGCGAAAGCGCTTCCTCCCCGCGCGAACGACGACGACGACGACGCGGAAGCCGCCATCATTGGTTTTTCTTTCCGAGCGGCGGAGAACCTGCTTTTTCACTGTTTATCTCAAAAAAAAAACTCTCCGTCTCTGTTTGTCTCTATCTGCTCGCGCGGTGGTGCAGAGATATAAAACACACAGACACACACACAGAGAGACAACACCGCCTCTTTTCTCTTCTTCTCCCGCGACGAGATATGGGAAGCGTTTTTTTTTTCGTCTCACGCGTGCGTTGTGTTCTCTGTCTGCGGATTGACGATCGAGAGAGAACGCAACAACGGACTCTTTCTCTTCAAATTCTTGTGAGTGGGAAAAAAAAAATCGAAAAAAAAAAAGAAAAAACCTGCCGGCGAAAAAAACCTGCAAAACGCTCTCTTTCTGCTCTCAAAAATCTCTACGCGCTCAAGCAATCTCTCTCGTCGACGACATAACGACGGCAGAAAAAAAAAGAACGAAACAATAAACATGCAATCCGCAACGTCGAGTTTTAACGGCGTCCGAATCGCGAGCAGCGCGAGAGGTGCGGGTTTCGCGAAGAAGCGTCTCTTCTTGTCTTTTCTTTTCGCGCGTTTTTTTTTTGCCTTTTTGTGTAGAAAGAAAAGCGTGGTGGCTTGCACACGCCGGTGTGCATTTGTGACGGCGACTCAATTTTTTTGCTTTCGTGATAGCCGTGGTGGGACTGTCATCATCGTTCCGTCGTGAGAGCGAACATTAAATTCCGACGTAATCACTCGTTTCGTTGGCACGTATCGGTGGTTTGAGCTCGCGCTCTGTTCGCGAGCGCGTTCGCTCGCGCCGTTTACGACGACATCGTCCCCCGCAGACGAGACGACGGATTTTGCGTTTTTGGATAAAAAAAGACGAGAGAGACTGACTGAAAAATGCCCTCTTTTTCTCACTACAAACTCAATTTACTAAATATGCTATCATCAATCACAGGCGCCTCCTCTGTCTCCAACAGACAAACCAAATTCCACGTCTCCGCCATGTCCGTGAAGAAAAACACGCTGAAGAACTACGAAGGCATGGTCCTCTTGAGACCGGACGTGGAAGACTCCATCAAACAAGTACAAATGGATAAATTACGCACGTTAGTCGCTCGAGACGAAGGCTCTTCGTTCGAGGTCACCGAGCGCGGTTTGCAAAACAACATGTACAACATTAAAGGGTACCCGGACGCGTACCAGGTGCAGTTGGACATCTCGTGCATGCCAGCGACGATTAAAGAGTTGGAGAAAGTGATGGCGAACCCGGAGATTGGCGAGGAGGAGGTGTTTCTTAGAAGCACCTTCTTTAGATTGAACAGATAAAGAAATCGAGACGACGACGACGATGATGCGGGAGAGAGATATACGCGACAGAGAAGAAAAGTAGTAGCTTTAACGAGAGAGGAAGAGTTAAGTATATATTATATTAGGTATTCGTACACGATTGTAAGTAAGTTTGTAGCCATTAAAAAAAAGAAAACATGTTATATGTATGCGGCGGCGCGCTTTCCTTCTCTCTCTGTTTCTCTCCCCATGAAGAGAACAGAGAAAGAGTCGTACGTAGTCAACAGGAAAAATTCTTTCTCTCTCTCTCTTATTACACGTTCTATTTTACTATTTTTGCGATTGATCTCTCTCTCACTCTCTCTCACTCTCTGAATGTTTATCTAAAACCCTCCTCTCAAGGCCAACACCATGTGTATCACGCTCCCACCTTCGATGTTGTAATCCTTCGCGGTTTTCTCGTCGTGCATTTGCTTTCCACCGAAAATCAGCCTCTGTTGCACCGGCGGGATGCCTTCCTTCTCTTCCATTCGCTCTTTGATTCGAACGATGGTATCGGAGACTTCGACGTCGAGTTCGACCTCTTTGCCAGTCAAGGTTTTCACTTTGATCATCATCTTGTCGTCGTCGTTCTTTCCTTGCCACCGCAAAAAAAGATTTTACGCGCGCGCGTTTGTGTTAGTGTGTAAGTGTGTTTTGAAGTTTTTTCGAACTGAAAACAAAAAGACGGAGAGAGGTGGACTAAAAGTGCGCGTTATCGGTCGATCGTCGTAACGTTATTTTAATTTACAGTCTAAATACTATTCGCTAATACAAAGTATTTTACACGTTATCTACATAAATATATTCTCTCTCTTTCTCTCTCTCTCTCTCTCTGCCGCTGCTAATGGTTGCGTCGAATGAGCCATTCGGCGCACTTTTTGACGTCGTTTTCGCCAACTTTTTCCAACGCGAACAAAGCTTCGCTTTTTGACCATCCCCGGACGACGAGTTCGGCGACAACCATAGTTTTCGTTTTTTGCGTTTTTGCAGATGCCGGAGCGTTTTGTTCTTGTTGGTGCTGAGATTCGGAGAAGCGCAAGTTCCGGCGGGCACCTTTCCGAGCAGCTCCGGATCCGTCCTCCTCGCCCTTTCGATGGGAATTCTTTGAGCTCAACAAGTCGTCCCAATCCGAGCGAGAGAGTTCGAGTTCTTCTTTGGTGATGGCGGCGTTGCTTTTGCCGCCGGCGGTAGTGAGATGGTGCGGTTTCTTTGGGAGGGGGAGAGTGAGACCCCAGTCGTCGTCATCGCCATCTTCTCCTCCCGCTTCTTCTTCTTCTTCCTCCTCCTCGTAGTCATCGTCGTAGTCGTCTTCAGACGCTGATTTGTTCAACTCGTTCGCGCTCGCCGAGAACAAACGCGACGGGAGAGAAGATGCTAAATCCCGTCCTTGGGACATTTTTTTGTTTTCAGCATCGTTGCCAACGAAGTCACTGCCATCGATATCATCGAATTGATCATCTCGCGTGCTCGTCCCCATCGTTCTGCTTTGCTTTTTCCCCGCTTTCGCGTACTCGTTGAACGCGCTCAAAGTGAGCTCTTCGCCTCTCGGCGTGAAACCTTTCGGAGTAACTTTGTTTTGAGGAGGAGAAGAATTCGCAGCAGGACGAGGTGGATTGGAGTTACTTCCATTGGGTTCTCCGCGTTTGAAGTATCCTTTAACCGTATTTCTCGCCGCCGCGGAGGACGCCGGCGTTTCCAACGCCGACGCGGCGTCGCGAAACGAATGATTTTCGGATTCAGAAAACGTCTTCGTCGGAGATAAAAACAAATCGCCGGCGTCCTCGTATTCATCCGTATTTCTATTCCTATTACGTCTTCCTTCTTCACCGTACGAGTCTAACGTATTCATAGAAGATGGTCTGAGCATTGCAAAGTTGTTCGGAGGAGGCGATGTCTTTTCTCTTTGAGGATGACCAGTCGTACGATGGTGCGGTTGTTTGATGTAATCCTCGCGAATCGAAGCCATCTTCTCAAAAGTCATAGCGTCATCTTTCTCAGGAGACAACGGCGACGAGCGCTCTCTTGGATTTAAGATAGATGAAATATTGTCGCTGCTGTTCTTTTGTTGTTGCTGGTGCTGCTTGTATTCGTTGTTACGATAGGTATCCTCGCGCACGCGAAAATCCCGCGGCGAACGGAGATTCGAAACGATTTCGTCCCTTCGCTTCTTCATCACCGAGGATGTAGCGGACATTTTCCTCGGAGGGCTCGGTTTATTCACGTTATTAGTATCGAAGCTCGAATCGTTCACTTTGCTGTTGCTGCTGTTGTTGTTGTTCTTTTTACTGAGACTGCCGTACAACGCGTCGTAGGATTCAATCATCTCCTTCATCTCGCGTTCGTGTTCTCTCTTCAAATCGTTCGACGCTTTTTCCCTAAACTCAATTTCTCGTGCACGTTTCTGCCTTTCTTCATTTAACTTTCGCTCCGCAGCTTCAGCCGCTCTCAGTTGCATTTCAAACTTTTCGTGCAAAATCTTCGTTTGCTTTTCGAGTTCTTGACGCAACTTTTCGTTTTCAGCTTTGACGTGCTCGTATCTGTTGCCAGGAGCGGAATCTTTCACAAAACTTTGCTCGCGTTCGTTCTTGAACGTAACAACTTTCGAGTATTTTGAGTTGTTGTGACTTCCAGGGTACGTCTCGAATGTCGTTTGAGTACCCATCGTGCGCTGATTTGCACGATTCGTAGATTTCATAGCGTCGTCTGCGTACTCGTTACCTCCTCCTCGGTACCCATGCAACTGCTTCTCCTTCATTTCCAAACGACGCGTCAATTGCGCGTTCAAACTCCTCGTCGCCTCTAAATCTCTAACCACTTTCTTCAAGTGCGCGTTGAACGCGTTCGCTTGCTCTCTGAACTCCGCACCTGGTCCCGATAACGGTTTCGTACGTTCTCGTTCGAGAATTTCCCGCAACGATTTTACTTCCAGCTGCAGTCGTTCGCACTCTTCGCTATAATCCGGCGCAAATTCTTCTTCCTCGTCAACCGTTCCAGTTGTACCCGACAAGTCGCTTCTTCTGTTCTTCTTCTTCTTCCTATCGCCACCATCGGCATCCCCGACACCAACAAGCATACGTCGTCTTTTAAACTCTAGCGTTGCGTCCATCCACGAACGAAACGCTGCGCGCATCCTTCGGTGTTCGGACGCCACGAGCATTCGTTGCACCACAGACTCATTCCTTCTCGAGGTAAAACACGCTAAACGCCACGCATTTAACATTCTACTCAGTATCGCGTTATTCGTTCTAACCTCAGCGTTTGCCAATTTTCTTCTCAAATCGATCACCTCTAGATCGTTCGAAACGGATTTTTGCGTCTCGTCGTTTTCGCTGGGAAAACTACTGCTTCTCTCCACCACCCACCGCAAAGCCGTTGTATCGTCCTCTTTCGCTCTACCGTTGTTCTCCTTTCGCGGATTGCTACTATCATCTCTTCCTATTCTATCTTTCTCGACGACGAAGTCTTCTTCTTCCTCATCGCTCACGAGCAACGTACCCGGCGCGCTCGACGCTTTCGACCTTCGCTCGATTTTAGTTCTGTTCATGTCGTCTTCACCTTCTTCTTCGTCGTCGTCCGAGGAATCATCGTCAAAATCGGAATCGGAATCTTCCTCTTCGGAAGCTGCAAATTCCTCTTCTCCTTCGTTTCCATCGCCCTTCGATATCAATATCTTCGCGGTGCTCCTCTTCGTCTTCTTTGGTTTTTGCTCCGCCGCCGCGGCGCCGCGAGCGCCCGACGCACCACTCGAGGAATCGCCCACATTCTTCTTCCCAGAGGCAAAACTTACCCCTCTTTCGAACCCAATCGCGACCGCGCGTTCCATATTCTCGTCTTTTTTCTTCATAGATATCGATATCGCTTTAAACATCGCTCGCAACGACGGGTCGTCCGCTTTTTGTAACCGAATGATCTTCTCTCTGTCCTTGTCGTTGCGAATCAGATTCATCCAATTCGCATCAGAGTCTTCCTCTTCGTCGTCGTTTTTGTCCATCCTCGCGCGTGCGACGGACATTCTTCGAGACTTGGAAATCGATTTTGAGCCTCCCACACCTTCGGCGACGACGACGACTTTGTGCTGCGCGATGTTAAAGTTACGCTTTCTCTCTCTCGTGCGCGTGTGTGCGTATTTGTGTGTGTGCGTGCGCGCGCGCGCAAGTGGTCTCTCGTAGGCGCGTTTTTCACGCGCCTTATTTTTGAAGAATTGGAAGAAGAGTTCGTATTCAAAAAAGATAGATGCTCACACACAAAAAACGAAAGCATTGATTGTTTCGAAACGCCGGGCGCGCGGCGCGTTTCAAGTTTTCAGACAGGTAAGGGATGTACATTCTCTCATTAAAAAAAGTGTATCGAAATATCTAACAGATGGAGTGGTGTTATTAACAACACCTCCACGCGGGATAAATCCTACGCTTCCAACTTGAGGGAGACTTTGTGCGTCATCGCTTCTTTATTGATCAAGTTCCCGGCTTTGTCTAAAGCCGCGAGCAACGAGTCGACGTTGTTTACCCACGAGTTGAGAAGTTGGTCCGGCGCAGTTTCCGAGGAAGACAGAGAATCCCCACCGTCTTTTCCGTCCGCGCTCGCGACGTCGTTGACTTTTTTGAAGGTTGCGATGCCGTTCGGTCGGTCAATCTTAGCGTGGACTTTCTTCGAGCAGACGGATTTCGATAAGCGCGTCTCGGCTTCGTCCACAGTTAAGCACAACAGTTCGGAAAGTCTCGTCAAAGAGATGCGGTTGTAATACTTGGCGACGACGAACAAGTTGTGTTCAATCACGCGCGACTGCAAGTCCTCCAATTTCGTCGTGGCTACGTTCGTTTGTTCTTGTTTTTGTTGATTGCTATTATTGGTACCGGCGGTGAAGTGTTTCGCGATTTCCTCGGCGTACGTTTCGCTCAACTCGTCCCATCGGATGATTTCATACGTCGTGAACTTCTTCAACAACTCTTCGTATGTTTTCATTTCTTTCAACCTATCGTCGTTCAGCGTTTGGTGGAGTAAACTTTGTTGCATCGGGTCTCGTTCGCTTAAAACGACCAACCACGTGCACGATTCCATCGCCGGTTCGTACTTTGATTTATCCTCCTTCACCAACTCGCACTCTAAAATCGCCTTGTAACATCGGCACTGTTCCAAGTAATCCTTCTCTCTTTCGAAATATTGCACCATCAAGTTGTGATAGTTCAAACGCAGCGTCGGTAAATCTGGAACGCTCGGATCGGTCTCCGCGAACACGCCCTTCGCGTGTTGCACCGCACTCTCTTTTTCCTTCTTTTCTTCTTTCTCAACCTCCTCGAAACGTTTCTTCTCCTCCTCGTCCATCATCATCGCATCTACGCCACCTTCTTCTTCCAACTTCTTTTTCTTCTTCAGCGCTTCTTTCTCTTCCATTCGTTTAATCTCGTCGAAACTTCTAACGTTGATCTTTCTGCTCAAAATTCTCGCTCGCACGTAATCGTCGTTCTTCATGCACAAACGAATTTGCTCTTCGATGAAAAACACCTTCTCTCTCTTCGATAACGCCCCGTACGTTTCAATCGCTACCTCTTGCATCACGCTCGCCGCCTCGTTAATTCTCCCCGCTTCCTCGTGCAACCGCGCTAAAATCCTCGTCAATCTCGCCTTTTCCACCTCGACGAAAATTTTCCCCGAGGCGACATCATTCAGCGTTTCAATCAACCTCGTTTTCGTCTTCACGTCCGGCGTCTCGTCTATGTACGACATCGCCTCTCTCACGACCGCTCCAATCGCTTGTTTCAGCTGCGCTCGTCGTTTCGACAGCAACACGACGTGTTCGCAAATCCCTTCCCAATCGTTCGCCTGTCTCAACACCGCCAAAATCGCCACGCACAGTCGAGGCGTCGCCACGAAATCGGCCGATAAACGGTACGATTTTTCGAGCACGAGCATCTTCTCCAGTATCGGCGACAAGTTTCCGGGCTGTTGTTTTTACAAGATAATAAACGAAGAAGAAGAAGAACAATAAAGAGTGAGTTGCTTGAGTAAAAGGATGTCTCATCAGATCTCTTTTTAAAAACGAAGAGAGAGAGAGAAAACGAGAGAGAGATTTTTGCACGACACAACAACGCGTTCCAAAAAATTCGCACACTACCGCGTACGTACCTTCGCGGCGTCTACTTTCAGAGCGTTCAGCTCCGCCTCCAGCTTGGCCACCTCGATCTGCTGACGCTCGCGCGTGGTCATTTGTTTATTGTTGTTTTCTCCACCGCTCATGATGTCGATGAATGATGACAGAGAGAGAGACAAGCGGTTTCTTCCTTTTTTTTTCTGCCAACTTTTCGTTCTTTTTTTTTCTTTTTTTTTTTCAAAAGAAAACGCGAAACGGAGACGAACGAACGAACGCACTTCTTTCTCTCCATCATGACGACGACGACGACGACTTTTCTTCTTCTGCCGAGCAGCAGCAGCAGCGTCAGCCGCAGCAGCAGAAGCGGCAGTCTTCTTCGGGCCAGACGGCAGAAGCGGCATCAGCGCGGGGGCGGAAGAGCTTTTTCTTCTATTTCTTCGTCTTCATCGACGACGACGACGAGAACGACGACAACGAACGAAGAGCGAGGCCGAGAAATCGAACGAATCACGCGAGCGTTCCGGAGGTCGTTTACGCTCCTCCGGAAGAAGAAGAAGGGTGAGGAGGAAGAAGGAAAAAGAGAAGACGACGAGACGCGTTTAGTGGTTCGCGCGATACGCGAGCGAGACGTGCTCGACGCGGCGAAGGTCTTTCGGGAGAGTTTCAGCGGTTCCCCGGACGAGAAGCCGAGAAGTTTCGTTTTGAGATATTTATTGGAAGCGTGCGTCGCGGAGGACGAGGAAGATGATGAAGAAGAAAAAAGCGACGACGCGAACGCGCAGATGAAGAAGAGTAAGAGTGGTGGTAACGCCGCCAGTAACCCGTACGAGGTGTGTTTCGTCGGCGTGACGACAAAGACGAATCCAGAGACGCAAGAAGTCACCGAAGACGAGGTGATATCTTTAGTCTCGGTAGCTTTAGACGTGCGTTCAAGAATCGCGGACGATCCGAACCCGCCACCCTCGGACGCGCCGTACGTGTGCAATATGGCGGTCGCATCTGAACATAGGAACAAAGGCGTGGCAAAGGCGATGTTGGAAGCGATCGGAGAGTTTGTGCCGAGTGTTGGCGGGTGCGACGTGTGGTTGCACGTCAGAGAGGTGGACGGGAAAGCGGTGAGGGTGTACGAACGGTTCGGGTTCGAGACGGTCAAGGTGGACGAAAAGAATCCGCTGTTGAATTTAGTCATGAATCGGAAAGAAAGCCGAAAAGGCAGGGCGCTCATGCGGAAAGTTTTAGCGGAAGGTTGTAATTTTATAGTGTAGTAGTATCTACTTTTCTTTCATCCATCTTTTCTTCGTGCGCGTACAAAATCTACGACGGTGTTCTTTCTTTCTTTCTTTCTTTCTTTCTTTCTCTCTCTCGGCATGGTGATATGTTGTACAGTTTTTTCCTACCTACTGCGATGAAAGCGTTCCATCTTCTTTCTTTTTTTCTGTATATGCTGCATTTAACAGAGCTATGCTGTATTTTGTACACGCGTATCTTATACTTCTTCTTCGTTCCTTCGCTCATCGACCGACTCTGCCTTGTTTTGCATCCGTTCGAGGGTCCGCAACTCTCGATTGCACCTGAAGCAAAATGTCGTCGGCGCGGTCTTGCGTCGCTCTCAACTGGTTCACGTACAACACGCGCAAAGCGTCCACCATTCGCTTTACTTTTACGTTTTGAATGGGGACACCCGCATCGCGCAAAACGTAGTCGTCCTCGCTCAGTTTCAAATCTATTTTCGATGATGGCGCGTCGGCGTTTCCCATGTGCACGTCGCTCTCCTCTCCTCGATCGTCTTCTTCCTGGAACGGCACAACAAAGCGCTCTAACGTCTTCGTCGTTAATCGAACGAGTCGCGCGTCCACCGTCGGTCGCTTCGTTTCGAAAGCCGGAACGACATCAAACGCATTCAAAACTTTCATCAACGCATCGTACGTCTCTTCGTCCTCCATAACCTCCTGGTCGTCTCGTAAATCCGCCAAGAGCGAAGCGTCTGGAGGTAAATTCGCATCCGTCGTTCCTCTCCCTTTCCCACCGGTGGTTTCCTCTTTCGGTTTGAACCTGGAATACGCGAAACCTTTCTCGTTTTCCACCTTTGTCCTCTTCCCCGCGCTGCCGACGTTTTCTACCGCGTTCGCGTCTACCATTACACCCTCTCTTTTACCATCATCTTTTCGATCGATTTCCATCCCTCGCATCTTTTCTGTCGGCGTTCTCGCTCTCTCTCGTCCTTTTTGATCATCATCTTCTTCTTCATCATCTTCTTCATCTTCTTCTTCGAACCTATCCCGATACTCCTCCGCCAACGCCAAGTTTATTAAAAAATCAATCTTACTCTCCGCGCACGTCAAGTGCATCTCGTCGCACTCGCACAACTTCAAATACTCCAGGTAGCACTTCGACCACTCCGCGTCTTCTTTCGTCTCCGAGAGCATTTTTTCTCTCTCGCCTCCGTCCGACGAGAGTCGGCGTATTTTCGTATTTTCCAGCCACAAGACGAGCTCGCGATACTCTCTCGACTGTTCGGAATTATACAAAGACGCCACGCACGCGTTGAAACCTGGCGATAGAATTCGCGGAAAACCCAGCGCTTTCAGCGCGATCGCGTGTAACCGCGGCCCGAGTATGGACATTACTATTTACGTGTGTATAGTCGTCTCCGCTCGCGCGAGCCTCTTATATAATCTTCTCTCTCTGTCTCTCTCAACTACTTTTTAGTAGGGAAAATCGCCGCCAACGAAAGTCGTTGTTCACAACCACAAAAAAAGGTGCTCTCTCTCTCTCTCTCTCTCTCGATCGCGAGAATAAAAACGAACCCTCTTCAAAGACCTCAACGATCGAAAGGAGGCGAACACGATATCCAATCTTTGAGGTTTTTCTTTGCGTGTGCGTGCGCGTGTCTTCGCGAGAACAGCAGCAGCAGCAGACAGTCTAGGGAAATGGACTTATTAAGTCCCCGCTCGTTATGGGGAAAAAGGCTCGATTTTTAGGCCAAAAAAATCGAAAAAATTCCTCTGGTTTTCGCTCTTCATTTCACGAAAAAGCATCATCGTCTCGAAAGCATGAGTCACGCGAGCACCGTCTCTCGCAGCGCCGCGACGACGATCCATGCGACGACTGCGCGTTCTTCTTCTCGTCGTTTGGAGAGAAGAGAAAGCTGGAAGAAGAAAAGGAGCGGTGGGCTTCTTTTACGACGACGACGACGCGCGAAGTCCAACGCGTCCGCTTCTTCTTCGTCGTCGGGAAAAGAAGAGGAAAAAGATACGCTCAAGAAGGCGCTGTTTGAGGAGGTGTTTGGAATGCGCGGGTGGTCGTCGTCGTCGTCGTCCATCACCACCACCGTAAATGGTAACCAGCGGATGGCGAAGAGTTTAGATAAAGCGAGACTGCAATCGATCGTCGCGAGTTTGGAGGAAACGATGGTGGGCGTAAACACGATTGAAAACACCCAGTTGCTCTGCGGTCGGTGGAAGTTATTATGCACGTATAAAGAAGACGTGGATAAAGTGGAATTTTTCGACCTGCAAAGCTGGCAGCGGTATTTATTCGAGAAAGGACCGAGTCCGGTGCAATCTCTGGTGCTCGGGAACACGAGCACGGTCGAGAACGTGTATCAGTATCTGGAAGATCCGAAAAAGTCGCCGGGCGCGAAATGGCAAAACATCGCCAAGTTTACGTTTGAGTTCAACGGCGAGAGGAAAGACGTGGAGTTGATCATCGAGGCGGAGATTGAAGGCTTGAGAGACGAGCAGTCTTTTTATTACAGGTTTTCGAACGGGTTTTTCGATGTGAACGGGGGAGAGTTTAAGTTGCCGTATCCCGTGCCGTTCGATTTCATCGAAAGCGTCAGGCCGGGACAAACCAAAGGATGGTTTCAGACGACGTATTTGGATGAAGATTTAAGAGTCAGCGTCGGGCAAAAGGGAAGCAAATTTATCTTAATGCGAGAGAAATAGAAGAGAAGATGGAATAGTCATACCCAGCAGTAGTTTGTGAGAGCTTTTTTATTCATTAGTGTACTATTGTTATGATATAATGTGTGTGGTAGAAGAGGAATTTGAAAAGAGCGAATTCAAATGCATCACGGTACAACACAATAGTATTTAAAAAAAGCTACAGTTATTACCAGCTACCACTCCTTTTAAACTTTTTCGGATCTAACGCTTCGGTAATTCTATCGAGCGCTTTCTCCAAAGTCTCATCGCTCGCCGCGTACGAGATTCTTATGCACTCGTCCACGCCAAACGCGCTTCCCGGAACTAACGCCACCCTCGCTTCTTGCAATAAATACCTACACATCTCGTCCGAGCCTTTGACCGGGCCGAATCCTTCGACGAAACCGCCCTTCTCGCCCCCACAAAGCTTCGTGACGTCGGGAAAGGCATAAAACGCACCCCCTGGCGTTTCAATTTCTACGCCATCGATTTTACGCAATCGATCCATCACGTAATCTCGTCGCTCTTCAAACTTTTTCCGCATGGCTTCCACGGGCGCGCCGCCTTTGTCTCCCAACTCTACGTACCCGGCTAAAGCCGCTTCCTGCGCGATAGAGCTCGGACCAGACGTCAGTTGCGATTGCAACATATTGAATGCTTTAGAAAAGTGTTCCGGTGCCGCGCTATACCCTAACCTCCAACCCGTCATCGCGAAGGATTTCGAGAATCCGTTCACCACTATCGTTCTTTCCCGCATGTTCGGAAATGACGCCGCGGAGACGTGTTCGTTCGGAGTGTAAATTATGTGCTCGTAAATCTCGTCCCACAAAACTAATAACCTCGGATGTCTTGTCACGATTTCACAAATCTTCTCCAACGTCTCTCTGGAATACACCGCCCCGCTCGGATTGGACGGCGAACACAAAATCAACATTCTCGATTTCGGCGTGATTGCTTTTTCCAACTGTTCCGGCGTGATTAAAAAGTTGCTCTTAATGTCCGTCTTCAAGATGACTTTCTCCGCTCCAGATAACGTGACCATCTCCGGATAACTCACCCAATACGGCGCCGGGACGATGACTTCATCTCCCGGGCCGCAGCACGTCAACACAGCTTGCGTCACGCTTTGCTTCGCGCCGTTCGAAATCACAATCTCGTTCGGCGCGTACTCCACCCCGTTCTCTCGCTTTAATTTCTCGCATATCGCCTTACGCAACGGTAACGTCCCCGGATTCGGCGAATACTTTGTGATTCCATTCTCTATCGCTTTAATCCCCGCGTTTGCGCACACTTCCGGCGTATCAAAATCTGGCTCTCCAGCCGCCAGTCCGATGACGTCTTCGCCGCGCTCTTTCAGCGTTCTCGCCAGGTCCGTCAGAGCGACTGTTTTAGACTCGTTCAAGTTTGCCACGCGAGGGTTTAACGACTGGTCCACTCCCCCCGCGACGACTTTCGAAGAAGAAGAAGAAGAAGAACCAGACGCTCTGACGACCGACAGCTTCGCTCTCTCTTCGCGCTTCTCGCCTCCTCCTCCTCCTCGGACGACGACGACGACGCGATGATGTTGAAGGCAACCGTATCCACTTTTTGTCGTGAAAGAAGAAGAACATCTCGCACCGGTGCGACCACCATTCGAACGACGAGGGCGAGATGATGATGAAGAAGAAGAAGTCGTGGCGTGAGCAGAAATACACCGCATCATCGTACTAATCGTCTCGTTATTTCGTTAAGATGATGTGGTAAAAAGAGTCGCACGAAAGCGCGAACAGCGCGCGCGTTTTTTGATGTTTTTTCCCGAAAAAAATCGGCATTTTGGCTCCCCATACGGCAGTTGTTTGCGAACACACGCACGACGCACACAGAGAGAGAGAATCAGAGAGAGAGAGAGAGACGCGGACAAAAGACCACAGGGCGCGAGACGGTTTTATTTGAGAGCGTCTTCTTCTTCTTCTTCTTCTTCTCCTCGAGGAGAATCAAACGACGAGACAAAACAAAATGCCTCGTTCGGCCGCCGGGAAGAAGCGGAGGCACGAGGAGCTCCGCGGTCGCGAACGAGGTGCACAAAAGTGGCGGCGAGACCATCACGAAGACCACGAAGAAGAAGAAGAAGAAGAAGAAGAAAAGATCGAAGACATCGTCCGGGAAAAGTTCGACGGGGACGCGCACAGAGCTTTTTTTAGCATGATTAAGAGCGGGAAAGACGGAGGAGAGACGAGGAGCGAGGAGGAGGAGGAGGAGGAGGAGGAGGAGGAGGAGGAGGAGGAGGAGGAGGTGGAGGGCGAAGACGAAGACGAGTCAGAATCGGACGAGGATGAAGACGATGAAGACGACGACGAATCGGAATCAGAATCAGAATCAGAGGAAATGCTAGAATTAGACGAAGATGGGGAAGATATCAACGACGTGGACAAAGTGCTCGAGTGGGAACCAATCCCGGAGGAGGCGCAAAAACGGTTCGACCAGATGGGACCGCAGGACGACGTGTCGGACGTATCGTCGAGCGACGATGAATCTGAAGGAGAAGAAGAAGAAAGAGAAGGAGAGAAGACTAAACAGACGGAAGAATCGAAAGAAATGAGATCTTTGAACGCGAATGACGTCGAAAACGAAGACAGGGACAACGCGTTGACGCTGCATTTGAAAAAATGTCAAAACGAAGACGAGAAGACTTTGGCAGAAAGAAGGGAGAAGAGAGTGACGTTTAAACCAATTTTTCAAGACGGTAATAACGGCAGCAACACCAAGAGAAAAGGAGAGATCATAGAGAGCAACACGCGATGGGAAATGAGCGAAAACGCGACGAATGTGCCATTGGCGTTTCAAGACGAGTCGTACTTTTCGTCCAAGAAGAAGAAAAAGAACAAGAAAAAGAACAACCATGACGAAGGAGAAGATCCGTTGGCGCTTCCAAGCGACATTCCACTGAAAATTCGCGAGCATTGGAAAACCGTCAGGGCAAATGAGATTCGAGACGACGACGATGACGGCAACGACGATGAAGATGAAGAAGAACACGATGGCGAAGAGAACAAGAATCCGTCGTGTTTCAAAAATCGAGCGCAGGCGGAGTTGTATCATTTGGCGAGCACGTACGCGGACATTTCGCACACCCGACGCATTCCAGATATATCGCATTTATCGCACAAAAGAAGAAAAGAAGACTCCACTCTTCGTTGGCGGAACCAAAAAGACGACGAACTCGATGCGATACTCATCCACGCGATGACACACATTCACCGAACGCGAAACCGCGTGACTAAAAATAACGAAAAGTTGGCGAAGAAAGTGAAAGCGGGTCAGGAGATTTCAATCGACGACACGCCGCGAGATCAAGGTTTTGCGAGACCAACGGTTTTATTCCTCTCGCCAATGCGAAACGTATGCGGTCGCGCCATCATGCGTTTCTTGAAATTATGCCCGAATGCACACGGTCGAGCCGATGCGGTGAACAAGCTCGAACGTTTGGAGAATGACTTCCTCGCCGGATATTCGTCCGACGAGACATCCTCGGACGAGGACGCGAGCGATGAAGACGAAGACGAAGAATTAAAACGAAGGAAGAAGAAAATGCAGAAGAAAATAAACAAAGTGACCAAAAAGAGGAAGAAATACAAAACGCACGTGCCTTTGGAGTATAAGGAGCTGTTTCGAGGCAATCAGGACGATCATTTTCGGTTGGGCGTGAAAATTACGAAAGCAGCCGTGCGTCCATTCGTTGATTTTTTTGGAGCCGATATTGTTTTCGCTTCACCTCTAGGCATTGTTACCGCGATAAATGACGATATCACCGCCGCTGATTTCCTTTCTGCCATTGAACTCGTCATCGTTGACAGATGCGACGTCATCGCCATGCAAAATTGGGAACACCTGGAAACCGTTTTGGAAAAGTGCAACCAGTTACCGAACGATGCCAAAGACGTGGACGTGAATCGATGTCACGAGTTTCACCTGAACGGTGCCGCTGCGAGCGCGCGACAGACAATATTTCTGTCGCAATTCGAAACCGCAGAAATTAATGCGACGTTTAATGGGAGGTTGTGCGCAAACGTCGAGGGGAAATTTCGTTTGCGGGCGACGAAAGAAGTAGGCGTTCTAGGCTTGGTCGCCTCTCCGGACGATCCGAGAAATCTTCGGAAAAACGAATCAGTGACGTTACCCAACCTCATCTCTAGGCAAGAGTTTGAGCTCGTCCGCGTTTCCAAGAAAAACATCCAGGACGCCGACGACATTCGTTTCCGCCACTTTGCCAAAGCCGTCCTCCCTCGCATCCGCGAAAACCCAGACCAAGGCCAGCTCATCTTCTGCGCCACGTACTTTGAGTTTGTCCGCGTGCGAAACCTCCTCGTCGATCGAGAGGTGTCCTTTGCCATCAACAGCGAATATACCGACATCGCCGAAGCCGCTCGAGCGCGCACGTTATTCGCGGACGGTCGGAAAAGATGTTTACTCCTTTCCGAACGCGCCTACTTCTACCAAAGACGCAACATCCGAGGCGTCAACTCCGTCTTCTTCTACTCCTTGCCAGAAAACCCGCATTTCTACGCCGAAGTCTGCGCGTTCATGAAAAACCCAGCGCCAGCGAGAAATAATAAAAACCAGAGTTACAACAACAACAGAGGTGGAATGAGCGGCAACAAAACCGCACACGCTTTATTCACGCGTCTCGACGCCTTGAAGATTGAACGCGTCTGCGGTACCAAAAGAGGCAAGAAAATGATTCAAGAAACCAAAGAGGTGGAGAAGAAAGATAACGACATGTTCGTTTTCTGTTGAGAGAGGCGTTGTGTTTATTTGTTTTAAATGCTTTTAAATCGAATGGAATCTAAATAAACAGAGAAGCGCGCGAACGTATTCGTATAGTATGTTGTGTTATTCGAATTTTTGCCCTACGTACTGTGCTAAAAACACTCTAACGCCGCCTAAGATTGCCATAAAAAAATGGAGCAAAAAGAAACGTCACCACCACCGGCACCCGCTGATGCT
>Ga0181561_10000636_pt1 | contig 29805 bp, 34 predicted proteins | sample 011ome_19_FD_133760 | JGI IMG/M metagenome (GOLD analysis project Ga0181561, IMG submission 133760) | Coastal salt marsh microbial communities from the Groves Creek Marsh, Skidaway Island, Georgia - 011510BT metaG (megahit assembly) | ecosystem: Environmental > Aquatic > Marine > Intertidal... | reverse complement strand
TTTATAATGGTAAAAGTAACTTCTATTGCTGATAACTGGACTATTTGGGATAATGTTAGAGAAGGTGGTGATGATATTGACCGAATATTAACACCTAATACTGCAAATGTCGAAACTGCTGATGGTTTTGGAAGATATGATATTACATTGTCTTCTACAGGCTTTCAAATAAAACAAACAGATAGTCAAATTAATAGCAATGGACAAACATACCTATATTTAGCAATAGCATAAACAATGGTTATTAATCAAATACTAGAAGGGTGGGGTAATTTAATTAAAGACAAATTAAATTCTTTAGACCCAACAATTAAAGCTGTGGCAACTATAAGACTTAGCCATTGCGACAAATGCCCTATAAGAAAAAACAACACTTGTGATCCTTCGGGTACAATTGAACATATACAAACCAAAGAAACAGTTAAAGGCTGCGGATGCAATATAGCAGCTAAAACATTATCCATGCAGGCACAATGTCCAGCCGGTAAATGGTAACCAAAATATGTAATATAACATATAACCAATTAATTATTTATTAACCTAAAAACCAAAAACATGACGTATTTTTATTACAAGACCAATTCGTGGTCACAGCACAGCGAAAACCAAATCCCAAAAGAAACCTTAGAACTATGGGAAAGGTATACCGACAAAAAGCTATGGAGAATAACAGAATTACATAACGGTTATTACCAAGCTGAATGGAAAGATTTTGACGACCAATGGAAAGGCGTTACAAGAAGAGAAACAATAGAAGCCGCTGAAAAAGCAATTGATTCTTCAATTGAACACTATGCTAAAAAAATCAAATTAGCCGACGGTCCGGTTGTTGTAAAAACTTTTGAATAAACTTAAATCAATTTAATTTAATGGAATTTAATCATCCGAGTGAAATTGTTAAAACTCTTAGTTTTGGCAATGAAGCTCAAAGTAAAATTATGGCTGGAGTTGAGAAGCTCGCTGAAGCTGTGTCATCAACTCTAGGTGCATCGGGCAAATGTGTTATATATGAAGACATGCTTGGAAAGCCGATTGTTACAAAAGACGGAGTGACTGTTGCGAATAGTGTGGTGTTAATGGATCCAATTGAAAACATTGGCGCAACCCTCGTGAAAGAGGCAGCACAAAAGACAGTGAAGGAAGCGGGCGATGGTACTACAACTAGTACTGTCCTCGCACACTCCATTTTAAAAAGTTATGTTGCTAAAGAAGTAGCTGATGCAAGAATTACAAAAGAACAAATACTAGAAGCTACTGATAAAGTAATTAATTATCTAGAAAGTTCTTCAACACCCGTTAAGGGTGCAATGCTTGAGCACGTCGCTAATATTTCAACAAACAATGATAAAGTATTAGGTAAATTAATAGCTGATGCATATACAAAAGTTGGTGAAGGAGGCGTGGTCCTTATGGAAGAGTCTGATACTGATGAAACGTTTATAGAAATTATAGATGGTGTTCAATTTGATTCAGGTTTAAAATCTCAGCATTTAATAACTGATAAAGAAAAAAATAAAGCAGAACTTGAAAAACCGTTAATATTATTAGTTGATTCTGAAATTTCAACTATTAGAAAAATACAAGCGGTATTAGAGTATGCTATTAAAAATAAAAGATCAATACTAATTATTGGTAATGTTTCGCCTCAAGTGCAATCAGCACTTATAATGAATAAAGTAAAAGGCAACATTAAAGTAAATGTTATTGATCCACCTGGATTTTCTAACTTAAGAAGAGATATGCTCGATGACTTAGCTGCTTTAACAGGTGCAAAAGTCATTTCAGAAGAGTTAGGGGACGATTTAGATTTAATTAATGAATCAGTACTAGGTGAAGCTCAAAAGTCCGTTACGGACGACAATAACACTGTTATAACTATTGAAGAGCTAAGCGAAGAAGTTAAAGACAGAATAGATGTTATTGAAAAACAATTAAAAGAAGAAAAGAACCCTTATTTACTTAAAAAGCTTGAAGAAAGAAAAGCAATGCTTTCCGGATCAGTTGGTGTGTTGTATGTAGGGGCTAATTCTAAAATTGAGCTTAAAGAAAAGAAAGACAGGGTAGAAGATGCTATCTATGCTGTAAAAGCAGCCTTAAAAGAAGGTATTGTAGCTGGTGCTGGTATTGCATTGCATAATGCTGCTGATAGTATTTCAAAAGATGGTAATCTTGGATATGAAATACTTTTTGAAGCTATTAAAGCACCATATAAAAAAATATTAGAAAATGCAGATATAGCCTATGGCCCTTATATGGATAAAGGCTGGGGTATAAATGTTGTAACTGGTAAAGGTGTTAATCTTATAAAAGAAGGTATTATTGATCCTGTATTAGTTACAAAAACAGCTTTAAAGAATGCTGTTTCAGTTGCCACAACAATATTATCAGCAAATTGTATAATTTCTAATGTTAGAGAGCAATGAAAGCTGTAAACAAATTTATTATAATTAAATCAATTAAAGAAGAAATTAAACCTAATGAATTTGGTTTAATTCTTACAGAAAAGCATCAAGATGAAATACGATATAGAAAAGCTGAAGTACGTTCTGTTGGTAATTATGTTGAAGGAATTGCTCCAGGGGATAACATATATTACGACAGACATGCTGGTTACGGCATAAACTACGACGGAGAATACTTATTAGTTATAAAAGAACAAGACGTTGTAATTGTGTTATGAGGCTTGAGTCTGATGATATTAGACGTATTGGTCTTTTTAAATATTATAGAGTAGTTAGAAAGTGGGCTTGCAAAACATACAAGCTAAATGATGCGGATCTTGAATTATTAGTTTATTTTGATTGTCTTGGGCGTTTTACGCGTAATGATTACATAAAAGGCACATATATATATTCTTGGGATAAACACCGTTGGGAAAGATTACGAAATGACGGTTGGATAGATATATATACAAAAAGAAACCATACTACAGTTAAATATAACATATATAAGGTTTCAACTAAATGCAAGCATTTAATATCGAGAATCTACAGAATATTATTAGGTCAAGAAGATTTACCTACAACAAGCAGAAGCGTGTTTAATAAAAACAAAAGCTATAGTGATAAAGTATTTAATGCAGCTATAGACAATATGCATAAAGATAAAGAAAGATAATGGGTTATAAAATGAAAAGCGATATAATGTCGCTAATACACGAAAGTAAACCTGCAATTAAAGAGAAAATGGAACCTGGTGTACACGGAGTTACACTTGATGATGGTACTATAATCATTAATAAAAATCTTTCGCCTGTACAACAAAAAATAGCAGAATCACACGAACGCGTTCACAGAGAGCAAATACTTCGTAAAGATTTAAGCTATGATGAAAATTATGTATATTGGGAAGGAACAAAGTATCCTAGAAAAGGAATGAAAGAAGGTTTTCCAAAATTAGCGTGGGAAGCCGAAGCATATAAAAGACAATCAAAAAAATAATTATTATGGATTTACCTATTACAAAAAAAGTGCACGCAGGAAAAAAATCACCTGCTCCAGTGTGTGAAACCTGTATGAAACCAATTGGTAGCTGCGGGTGTAAAATGCGTGGCAACAAAAAAATAAAAAAAGATATTTTAGGATAAAAAAATAATACTTTAATTTAATTAAATGAATATAAGTGAACATATAACTTTAAAAGAAGCAATACGTTCAAATACAGCCAAAAGATTAGGTATAGAAAATATACCGTCTGAAGAAGAGTTTTCTAATATGCAAGTATTAGCTAAAACTATTTTTGAACCTCTTAGAATGCATTTTGGTGAACCTATATATATATCATCATTCTATCGTTGCAAACAATTAAATAAAGCAATTGGTGGATCTAAAAATTCACAGCATTGCGAAGGTAAAGCAATAGATATTGACGACGTGTATAGCAAAACAACAAATGCAGATTTTTTTAATTACATTAAAGACCGTTTAGACTTTGATCAACTTATATGGGAATTTGGGAATGATGAACAGCCGGATTGGGTACATGTAAGTTATAATCTTGGAAACAATAGAAGAAGAGTATTAAAGGCATTAAAAGAAAACGGTAAAACAATCTATAAAGATATTACAAATGCATAAACCAATTACCAATTTAGTGGCACAATCTCCTTTAGCAAAAAAAGCAAAGCCCCCAGCCCCTTCAAAAAAGAAGAGCTTAGGCTATTACAATGAAGCAAAGCCAACAGGTACTGGTGCGGCTGCGGGAGGTGGTATGTCACAAAAGGGTGTAAACAAATATAAAAGAGATAACCCAGGAAGCAAATTGCAAACAGCTGTAACTACTCCGCCTAGTAAATTAGATCCGGATAGCAAAGCTGCAAAAAGAAGAAAATCATTTTGTGCGCGTTCAAAGAGCTGGACTTCTGAAAGAGGTAAAGCGGCACGTAGAAGATGGAATTGTTAATTTAAATTTTTATTATGAATACTATTACTATTATTTTAACTGTTATTTCAGTTTTATCAATTTTACTTAATTTTTATTTAATTTATCTGTATACAGGTAAAATTAAAGATAGTGACAAAGATTTAATTGCAGACTCAGTAGAAGATACTGCACAAGCAATTAAAGATAGAGCTAAACGCGTTGCGCAAGAAATGCAAGACGTTGGAGAGGCTATAAAAGAAGTTGGTAATCAATTAGGCGATTTACCATCTGCTGTTACTGGTAAAGAAAGATCTGGTAGGAAGAAAAAATAATAAATGTCAGAAACAAAAAAACCATTCAAAGAAACAGGATTAGGCAAAATATTACTTAGTGTTTTGCCTGGTGCTGTTAAAGGGGCATCAAAAATATTACCTAATTCTGGAGTGTTAGGTGTAATTAAGAATTTAATTGACACTGATCCAGATATGACAGAGGATGAAAAAGCAGCTGCTCATGACCAACTTGTTGAACTGTATCGACTAGAAGTAGAAGATAGAGATTCTGCAAGAAAGCGTGAAGCGGCTATTGCTGCATCTGGTAAAAAGGATTGGATGATGTCTTTGACTGGTATTGTTGGTTTAACTGCTTTTGCATTTTTAGTTTATACTGTTGTTACAACACAAGTACCCGAAACAAATAAAGAAATATTTATTCATATGATAGGTATTGTTGAGGGCGTAGCATTAAGTATATTCGGATATTATTTTGGATCTGCTGTAAAAAAAGACGATAAGAATGGCTAGAATATCCACATATATAAAAGATACTAATTTATCTGGACAAGATAAAGTAATTGGTACTGATTACGATAATAATAACGCAACGGTAAACTTTCCTTTAAATTCTATAGCTGAGTTTATTCGCGTTTATTTAGGAGGGTTAACATATACGTTTAATCAAGCTACACCAAATGCAGTATGGACTATTAACCATGATTTGGAAAGACATCCTTCGGTAACTATAGTAGATTCTTCGGGTAATCATATAATGGGTGAAACATTTTATCAAGACAACAATAACATAATATTAACATTTTCTGCACCTTTTGCAGGAGTAGCATACTTAAACTAATAAAAAAATGGCATTAAATTTTTTAAATAACATTGATTTAAATAAAAATCAAGTTCAAAACGGGGTTATACACGTATTAGGTACTGCTCCTTTAAATCCTGTAGAAGGACAAATTTATTATAACTCTACAGATAAAAGATTGTATTTCTTTGATGCAACAAATTGGATTGATGCATCTGGAGATATTAAAAGTGTTACAACTACTACAAGTGGTCAAATAACAGTAACAGATCCTAATGGACCAAATCCATCAATTGCAATTGTAACTGGAGCTATAACCTCTGGAGGAACTGCTTTAGCAACTGGTGATCAAATTTATACCTACGTTACAAATAGTATTAGCAATATTTCTTTTACTGTTCAGGGTACTACAAATGAAATTGAAGTAACTAATGGAACTGTAGGCGATGGTGATACTGTAACTATTGGATTACCTGATGATGTTACTATTGGTAATGATCTTACTGTAACAAATGATTTAGATGTAGATGGTAATGTAACTTTAGGTACAACAACCGCTAATACAGTTAATATTGCTGGTAATACAGTAATTGGTGGTGATTTAACAGTACAAGGTACTACAACATCAGTTAATTCAAATATAGTTAATATTGGTGATAATATAATCACTTTAAACGCTGATGAAACAGGTTCACCATCACAAGATGCTGGAATTGAAGTTGAACGGGGTACAGCAGCAAACAGAAGTTTACTTTGGGATGAAAGTGCTGGTGAATGGGTTATTCAACAAGCAACTGGTAATTACGAAAGGATTGCTACATATGCAGATTCTATAGAAGATGTCACTGTACAATCTTCTGCAGGAAGCGGTATAACAGTTACAGAAACATTATCTGGTACAGACAATAGAATTAAAACATACGACCTTGAACTTGTTTTAACTGATTTTACTTATAAAGCATCAATAGGTGATGGATCTAGTCTTACTTATGACGTTACACACAATTTTGGGACTAGAGACGTAATTGTACAATTATATGATGCGTCATCTTATGACACTGTTTATGCAGATGTTGTTAGAACAACAACTAATTATGTAACAATTTCATTTGCAGTAGCCCCTACAACAAACGATATAAGAGTACTTATTACAAAACTATAATATAAATTATGGCTAATCGTTTCTTAAATAATATAAGAATAAACGATGAGTATACACTGCCCGCACAGGACGGTACTGCTGATCAGGTAATAGCAACAGACGGTGCTGGTAATTTAAGCTTTGTTGATGCTGCTGTTGCTACAGCAGATTCCAATCTTGTATATTACAATGTAAAAAACTCTTCGGGATCTACAATAATTAAAGGTAAAGCAGTAAGAGCAGTTGGTACAGATGGAAACTCTGGGCATATTCTTATTGATGAAATGGTTGCTGATGGTTCTGTAGAATCAAAATACTTTATTGGAGTATTAGAAACAGACCTTGACAATGGAGATATTGGTAGAGTTATTCATTTAGGTGAAATTGACCAGTTTAATACTTTAGGTCAAAATGGTCAAACTTGGAATGATGGTGATGTTCTTTGGCTTGACCCAGCAAATCCTGGTGATTATACTTTAACAGAGCCTAACGGACCTAACTATAAAATAGCTGCCGCAATAGTTTTAAATGCAGCAACAAATGGTAAAATACAAGTTCGTGTACAAGCCAACGAAGGTATTCATGATTTGCATGATGTAAAACTAGGTACATTAGGAACGGGAGATTTACTTACATATAATACAACATTACAGGTTTGGGAAAATAGCGGTGATAATACTACGGCTGCTCAATTACCTTCAGGAACTACAGCAGAGCGCCCAACAGGTGTTGCTGGTATGTTTAGATTTAATTCAGATGATTTACAGTTTGAAGGATACAATGGTACTCAATGGGGTGCTATTGCTGGATCAGGTGGTGGAAGTGGTGGAAATGAGCTTTTAATACAAAAAAATGTATTTACCGCTACAGCAAATCAAACTGCATTTACAATATCATCAGCTATAACCGCATCAAGTAACACACAGGTGTATATTAATGGGGTATATCAAGCTAAAAGCAATTATACAACAAGCGGATCAACAATAACATTTTCAACAGGTGTTGCTGCAGGAGTTGAAGTTGAAATTATACATTTTATATCTGTATTATCAAAAGTTTATACAGATACGTTTACTGGAGACAATACTACGGTCAATTTCACGGCTTCTAATGACGTTACAGACGAAAACGTTACACAAGTATACATAGACGGAGTTTATCAGTCTAAAGATAATTATACGACTTCTGGGACTACTATCACTTTTTCCACCGCACCTGCAAGTGGTAGTGCAATAGAGGTCGTACATTTTACACCCGCAACTTATTCAACTTTGAATAGTAACCAGTTTACTGGTACAGGGTCGCAAACAGATTTCACTTTAACACAGTCAGTGGACGTTGATACATCTTTTGTATTTGTACAGGGCGTTTATCAAGAAAAAGACACATATTCTATAAGTGGAACAACATTAACATTTGATACAGCACCGTTGAGTGGTTATAGTATTGAAGTTATTACAGTAGGAAAAATTAGTGTTGCTGAAATAAGTATTGGTAAAGGCACAACAGCACAGCGTCCTACTTCTCCAGTTGAGGGATATACAAGATATAATACAGATACAAAAAAATTAGAATTATGGAATAGTATTGGGTGGTATAATGTAGGCCCAGACTATCCAGCAACAGCAGATTCAACATTATTAACTGCGGATTCAACATCATATAAAGTAAGCGAAACAATACATTAAAATGGCACAACAATCAATTAATATCGGAACAACCGCAAATGACGGTACTGGAGAGTCAGTAAGATCTGCATTTGATAAAACAAATGATAATTTTACTGAACTATACAATGGAGCTGGCGTAGCTGATGATTCGGTTTCTTATACAAAATTAGGAAATGAATTTACAACAGCTTCTGTATTATCTGCAAGTGATGTAGACTTTAGTACAGCTCAAGTGTTCACTAAAACATTAACTGCAAACGATACATTGACATTTTCAAACGTATCAACTGGAATGGTAAAAGACCTTGTAATCACAGGTGACTTTACATTAGCTCTTCCAGCATCAGTTAAGGTTATATCTGGAACATACGACGGGACAGTATCAAACCTAATTCAAATAGTAGCAACCAATGGTGCAACTGAACAGTGGGCATCTATAAGTCAAGAAGCAGTATAATCATGGGAAAGAAAGCAATAAATAAAAACGGTATAATAAAAGTTTACGAAGGAGTACCTAAAGTTTTATACTCTTCAACAGGAACTTATTTGAATGCATCTGCAATGACAGAAGGGCAATTAAAAGAAGCAGGATTGTTTGATGTTGTTATTCCTGATGGTTATGATTCAAGAATTCATAATTTAGGGGAAATATATTTTGATAGTGCTAATACACAATTTACTTACGACAAGACAGATAAAACTTGGTCACAAAGTTTAGATGAACTTAAAGAGCAAAAAATAGCTAACTTAAAATCATCAGCTAATTCTAAACTTGCCGAAACTGATTGGTATTATATAAGACTTACAGCATTGGGTACAGCAGTACCGCAACAAATTATAGATGATAGAGCGTCAATAATGACAACCGTATCTACAAAAGAAGCCGAAATTAATGCATTAACAACAGAAGCATCAGTTGTAACTTACGACATAAGCTTATAATATGATTGGTAAAAAATTAATAAATACAGGTGCAGAAGCAGCTTTTCTTCCATCACGAAACTTTGATACTGTAACCTATACAGGTAATGGTGGAACTCAACGTATTGGTGGGTATATAAATAGAGGTGCTGCTTTTAATGGGAGTAGTAGTAGGATAATTAATACTTCATTTAGTGCTATCACAGGAAATGCAGCTCGCTCTTATAGCGTTTGGGCGTGCACAAATGGTACAACTGCTGGAACATTAGTTAGTACTGGTCAATGGGGGACTGCAGGGTTGAGTATTGGTATTTGGTTTGACCAATCAACAGGACAATTTTATGTACAAGGGTTTACTTCTTCACACGATGTTAATCTTGGTACTTTGCCTACATTATCAAATGGATGGCATCATTTTGTTTTAACTTGGGATGGGGTTAATGAATTTAAAGCATATATAGATGGGAGCTTATTTACTACGCAAACAAAAAATGCTACTTATAATACAACTTCATATATTTCAATAGGGGAATGGTATGATGCCACACAAGGCGTTTATCATTTCAATAATAAATTAGACCAAGTAAGAATCTTTGACAAAGCATTATCCTCTTCAGAAGTAACTACTCTATATGGGGAAACTGCTACAAGTACATCTAAATCTGTAACAGATATATTTAATGATGATTCAGGGGTTGCTTTATACCAATTAGATGGTAACGCTAATGATACAGGGGGTGTAAGTGGTAAGTTTGGAAGTGCTGCTATATTTAATGGGAGTAGTAGTAGCATTGAAGTTAGTAGCCTTAATTTAAGAAATTTATTTGATACAAGCGGAGAACTTAGTATTTCTTTTTGGCATAATAGCACTTATAATGATTATGGAAGAATAATTGAATTTTCTAAAAATTTTAATATTTCATATTTTACTTTAGCAACTAAAAAAATACAATTTAATTTAGTTCAAAGTAATGGAACAAATGTGCAATTTCAATCTTCAACAACATTTTCTGATAATGTTTGGTATAATGTTTCTGTAACTTATGATAGTTCAAATATTAAAGTATATGTAAATGGTAGTTTAGACACAACTCAGTCTTATGATGGTACTATAAGAAATTTTACAGATTCTAATTATCAATTTCATACAATAGGTTCTGGAAAAAGTGTAAGTAGTGGAATATTTTTTAATTATATTGGCAAATTAGACCAATTCCGAATATATTCATCAGCATTAAGTAGTTCAGATATAACTAACTTATACAACGAATCAAGTGTACCAACTGCTAATCTTGTTGCCCACTATAAATTTGATGGAGATGCAAGAGATGAGCAACAACTATATGATGGAGCGGCTACTAACGTAATCTATGCTTATGATGGTACTGCTACAAACGTAACTTACCAAAAAGCTACAGATTTCCAACCTGATTTGGTTTGGGTGAAGGCAAGAACAAGTCCGTATTCTCATAATTTACAAGATTCAGTAAGAGGTGGGGGTCAAAGTACTGCTTTAAACCCTAACTTAACTCTTGCAGAAGGAACTTATGGTATATATGGTTTTATAGATACATTTGATACAAATGGATTTACAGTAAAGACAGGTAGCACAGGAGCGGAGCATACAAATTCAAATGGAGTAAATTACGTTGCTTGGGCTTGGAAAGCAGGAGGTTCAGCAGTAACAGGAACAAGTAGTGAAGCTACAAATGTTACAATGTCACCAAATCCTGATGCAGGGTTTAGTATAGTTAAATTTACTTCAAGTAATTCAACATCTGCAGTTATGAATTACATTTCACACGGATTAAATTCGCCTGTTGAAATGACAATTTATAAGATATTAGATGGTTCAGGAGATTGGAGAGTACAACATAAAGACTTAAACCAAGATGGTTTTTTATTTTTAAATTCAACAAATGCTCTTGGAAGTCCTACAGGACAAACGTTTTATGATAACACATCTACAGTGGGGAGTATTGGAGTAAGAAGTAACTATGCAATAAGTCGTAGTGCAAATCACATCGCCTACTGCTTCCATTCAGTGGAAAATTATTCTAAAATAGGGTCTTATACAGGAACAGGAGCAACAGGTAACTATATAGAAACAGGATTTGAACCTGCTTTTATAATGTACAAAAGAGCTGATGCTACAGGAAACTGGGTAATGCACGATAATGAAAGAAATGCAACTTCTGCTTTAAAAGCAAGGCTATATCCAAACCTTGATGAGGCAGAGGGCGTGGTTAATCCACAAGACGTTAATCTATTGTCAAATGGATTTGAAATGATTACTACAGGCGGTGATGGAAACGCTTCAGGTGGCACATACATCTACCTTGCAATAGCAGCAGACCCTGATATAACAGAACCAGTTGTAGAGGATAGCTTTGATGTTGTTACTTATACAGGGAATGGTAGTACTCAAACTATTAATACAGACTTCAAGCCTGATTTGGTTTGGGTGAAAGGTCGTTCAGCTGCCGATAATCATTTCTTAAACGATTCTATTAGAGGAGCAGGATATACTTTATATTCTAATCTAACAAGTGCAGAAAATCCGCCTTCTTCTGACTCAGCTATATCTTCTTTCGATTCAAATGGATTTACTCTTTCTTCAAGTGCAGGTGTAAACAGAAATTCTTCAACCTATGTAGCGTGGGTTTGGAAAGCAGGCGACCACGATGACAACCTACCACAGATAAACACAAACGGAACTATAGATAGTGTTGTTAGTGTGAATGCTGCTGCAGGGTTTAGTATTGTGAAGTGGACAGGAACCGGCAGTACATTAACTGTTGGCCACGGACTTTCTTCTACTCCTGAATTGATTATAAATAAATCTATAAGCGGTGCGTATGATTGGCACGTCTATTCTTCAGCTACAGGTGCTACAAAAGGTTTATATCTTAATGATTCTGCTGCGGCAGCAACAAGTACAGCTTTTTGGAATAATACCGCACCTACATCAACAGTATTTTCTGTTGGTACAGGAAATAACAACAATTCAGGTCAAACACAAATAACCTACTGTTTCCATTCAGTATCTGGGTATCAGAAGATAGGGAATTATAGTGGAACTGGAGTAAGTGGTCAAACTATTACAACAGGATTTCAACCAAGATTTGTAATGATTAAGGCTACTAATCTTGCTTCAAGTTGGTATATGATTGATGCCGTAAGACCAAATAATAAGTTTTCAACAGCAAACGGAAGCAATACAGAGTACACCGCAAGTGACACCCATACATTCACATCAACAGGATTTACATTATCAGGAGAGTCATATAATAATTCAGGATATGATTGGATTTATTTAGCAATAGCATAAACAATGGAACAATTGAAGATATACTTTTTAAATAACAGAATAAATAAATAATTATGGCACTAACTAAGGTAACAAAGCATGTTTTAGAAGAAAATGTACAGTTAGCTGGTACAGAAAGCATGGGAGTCCCTTCAGGAACTACAGCAGAAAGACCTAGTGTACCTGCCGCTGGAATGTTCCGATATAATACAACAACAAATGAATTTGAGGGATATACTACCGAATGGGGAGGTATTGGTGGTGGAGATGTAGCAACTATATACTATAATGCATTTACAGGAGATGGCACTACAGTTGCTTTTACTGCTTCACAAAGTATAGATTCTAAAAATAATACTCAAGTTTATTTTGATGGGATATATCAATCAAAAGATAATTATTCTGTTTCAGGAACTACTATAACATTTACTACAGCGCCTCCTAATGGAACTGATATAGATTTAGTACATATTAAAGCAATAGCACTTACTACTGTAGCAGATGGCTCTATAACAAATACTAAAATGGCTGCTGACGCTATTGATTCAGATCAGTATGTTGATGGAAGTATTGATACTGTTCATTTAGCAGACGATGTTGTATCATACGAAAAACTTGGTGCAAGATTTACAGATAAACAAGATATTGCAACAACAAGCGGTACAATTAATTTAGATACTTCTCTTTATTCTATATTTGAAATCACTTCTGCTTTGACAGGAGCTACCACTTTAAATATTCAAAACTTTAAAAAAGGGCAAGTAATTGATATCTTAGTAACTGGAGCGCAAACCATTACAATGGCAGACGACTTTACAACTTCTACTATAAATCAAGCTGGAAGCGGCGTATATGATGGTGCTTCTTCAAACCATATTCAAGTAGTATGTATTGATGATAATGATTCAGATGCAATATTAATTTATTCGGTTGCAACATATACAAGCGACACAGACCCATCTTAAAATAATATAAAATGAAAGGAATAAACTTAAACGGTACAATAAAAACATATTCTTCAGTTCCCAAAACTTGGGGTAATATTCTTGGGGTTAATTATATGTCGGATGAAGATTTAAAAGGTCTTGGATTTTACGATGTTGTAATGCCAGAAACAAAACAATCTGAACAACTTGGGGAAATATATTTTGATGCCAATCTTGAAGTGTTTACATACCCAGTAGAAGCAAGAACATATACACAAACAGTCGCTGAATTAAAAGAACAAAAGATTGCAAATCTTAAAGATTTATACAACCGTGAACTTGCAAAAACTGATTGGTATATAATTCGTGGTCAAGAAGGAACTGCCGTTCCACAAGACATCCTTGATGCAAGAACGGCATTAAGAACTGAATGCGCAACACACGAAACAAATATAAATGCGTTAACAACAAAGGCAAGTGTAATTGATTACGAACTTCCAAGTTTTATATAAATGGGATTAAATAAAAGACTTATTGACCAAGCTGGCGGTGGAATAGTCGCAACAGATAATTTTAATGTTGGGCTTTATGATGGTAATTGTACATCGCAATCAATAAATGCTGGTTTCGCTGCAGATTTTGTGTTAATTAAAAACCGCACTGTTGCCCAAGGTTGGTCTTCGTGGGATACTGTTATTGGAGCCTCAAATGGTTATTTACAAACCCAACTTACAAATGCACTTGCACCAGCACAAAATATGCTTACATTTGATTCTGAAGGTTTTAACGTAAGTACAAACGGAGGCGCATACACTCAAACAAATCGCTGTAGTTCTAGTGATAAATATGTTTACTATGCATTCAAGGCTGGAGGTTCAGCGGTATCAAACACAAATGGTACAATTACTTCTCAAGTGTCAGCAAATCCTGATGCAGGGTTTAGTATTGTTAAGTATACTGGGAATGGAAGTACAGCTACAGTAGGACACGGATTGAGTTCAACTGTAGAGTTGCTTATTGTAAAAGGATTAGAAACTACAAATGATTGGTCAGTACTTCATAAGGATTTAACTAATGGTAATTTCTTACAATTAAACCTTTATGCTATTCAATCAGGTTCAGGAAGTATTTTTGGTAGTCCTACGGCAAGACCAACAAGTACTGTTTTTACGATAGGAAATACAGGTGAATCAGGTACAGTCAACAAGGATTACATCGCCTACTGTTTCCATTCAGTAGATGGATATCAGAAAGTGGGTAGCTTTCAAGGAACATCAGCAGTCGGTAATAAAATAACAACAGGATTCCAGCCACGTTTTCTTATGATTAAAACTTATATTGGATATATAGAATATTGGTACATTTTCGATGCTGCAAGAAATACTTCTAATCCAAGGAATAAACATTTAAAAGCTGACCAAGCTGATTCTGAAAATACAGGTTATGATATAAATTTTGATTCAGATGGATTTACAATAAATACCGCATATTCATTTAATCATTCAAACAATACTTGTATATATTTAGCAATAGCATAAACAATGGAAAATTTTAAAATAAAATAATAGAAAATGGCGCTAACTAAGGTAAAAAATGATCTATTAAATCTAGGAGTAAGTACTGCAAGTCTAAACCTACCTAAAGGCACTACTGCTCAAAGACCTACTTCTCCTGTCGCTGGTATGATTAGAGAGAATACAGATTTAAATTCCTTAGAATACTATAATGGTACAGAGTGGAAACTAGTATTTGCTGAAATACCTCCTTATGATATAGACTATTTAGTTGTAGCTGGAGGCGGTGGTAGTGGATCTGGTGGAACAACTCACGCAAATACAGGTGGCGGTGGCGCTGGAGGATTACTTTATTCTACTGGCTACGAATTAACATCTGGCACTCAATACACAATTACAGTTGGTGCAGGAGGAGCAGGAGGTGTAAGTGGATACACAGATGACGGAAAAAACGGAGTTGATTCTTCATTTGATACTATAACAGCTACTGGTGGTGGCGGAAGCTCTGCTTGGAATGGTTCAAGAACTTATGTTGATGGAGGATCAGGAGCTGGTGGTAGTGGTTATACTAATATAACAAATGGAAGTTTAGGTGGTACTGGCACTATTGGTCAAGGAAATAATGGTGGAAATGGAGATAATAGTAGTCCAAATAGCTCAAATTCAGCTAGTGGCGGAGGTGGGGGAGCTTCTGTAGCTGGTTCAAATGGAAGTTTAGGAACGGGGGGCGATGGAGGAAATGGTACTCAAATATCAATAACAGGTAGTGCTTTGTATTATGCTGGAGGTGGCGGAGGTTCAGGAGAATCTACTGCTGGTGCTGCTGGTTTAGGCGGTGGCGGTGCAGGTAGAGGAGGAACTACAAGTTTAGATGGAACTAATGGTTCTGCTAATACAGGTGGAGGTGCTGGGGGTGCTGGAGGAGGCACAACTGCCGCAACTGCAGGCGGGACTGGTGGCTCTGGAGTAGTAATACTAAGAATGCTAACTTCAAATTATACAGGAACAACCACAGGCTCTCCAACAGTTACTACAGATGGTAGCAATACAATATTAACATATACAAGTTCTGGTACATATACAGCATAGATTATGGCAATTACAAAAGTAACAAACGATTTATTAGATTTAAGTGTTTCTACTGATGCTTTAGCTTTGCCTAGTGGTACAACAGCGCAAAGACCTACAAATCCAGTAGAGGGTACGATACGACATAATACCGAGATAGGGGAAACAAAATTAGAAACTTATAATGGTACTGGATGGGCTACTGTAAATAAATTTGAACCTCCTGTTGCTTCTTACCTTGTAGTCGCTGGAGGCGGCTCTGGGGGGCTTGCTAATAATAATGCTGACCATAATAATACTGGCGGAGGAGGAGCAGGAGGATTACGAACTTCTTATGGTAGCACTTCAGGAGGTGGTTCATCAGCAGAATCAGATTTATTATTGAGCAACGGAACCACATACACAATAACAGTAGGTGGTGGAGGAAGTCAAGGCAATGGAAGCGATTCATCAATATCAGGCGCTGATATTACAACAATAACATCCCTTGGAGGAGGATTTGGTGGTGGTGGTTATAATCCACTCAATCTTCCATACGGCATTCCAGGTAGTGCTGGAGGATGTGGCGGTGGTGGCGGAAACCTTTATAACCGATCTGGTGGTGCTGGAACGGCAGGACAAGGATATGCTGGTGGAACAAATTCAGGTAGTGGAAATAGTAGTTATCCAGCTTCTGGAGGCGGTGGAACAGCATCTGCTGGAGTTGCGTCAACTTGTTGTGCTCCTGGGGCTGGTGGGGATGGATTATCAGTATCAATAATAGGTTCAGCTATAAATTATGGCGGCGGTGGAGGCGGTTCTTACGGACCTACTTCTGGCGGAACCGCTTCTGGAGGTATTGGTGGCGGTGGCTATGGTGCAGCAGGAAGTGGTAATCCAGATGGTGGCCCTGGAACTGCAAATACTGGCGGCGGAGGCGGAGGAACTTGGGGTAAAAGTAGAAGTGGAACACCTCAATGGCCAGGCGGTTTAGGCGGCTCAGGTGTTGTGATTTTAAGAATAGCTACAGCTTCATATTCAGGTACTTATACAGGGAGCCCTACAGTAACAACAGACGGAACAGATACAATTTTAACATATACATCAAGCGGAACATATACCGCATAATAAATTAAATTATGGCACATTACGCAAAAGTTTCAAATGGTATAGTAACAAAAGTAATTGTTGCAGAAGCAGACTTCTTTAACAACTTTGTTGATGACTCGCCTGGAAAATGGATTCAAACTTCTTATAACACAAGAGGAGGTAAACACTACAATCCAGAAACAGGAGAGGAATCTACAGACAAAGAGCCTTTAAGAAAAAACTATGCAGGAATAGGGTACACTTACGATGAGGTAAGAGATGCTTTTATTCCGCCCCAACCTTTTAATAGCTGGATTCTAAATGAGGATACTTGTTTATGGGAATCTCCTGTACCTTATCCTACAGATGGTAAAATGTATAAGTGGGATGAAGAAGCTGGAAATTGGGTTGAACTTGTAATTGAATAAAAATGGCTATAGATAAAATAGACCATCCAGAGTTACTAGAATTAGATTCTAGCACAGGGGCTACTGCACTTCCTAGAGGAACGACTGCACAGCGCCCTGCATCCCCTTCTGCTGGATATATTCGTTTTAATACTACTGACAACGTATTAGAAACTTACAATGGAACCGAATGGCTTACTATAGATACTACTGATTATCCTTACAGCATAGAGTATTTAGTTGTAGCTGGTGGGGGTGGTGGCGCACAATATACAGGTTCTGGTGGGGGAGGAGCAGGTGGTTATTTGTCATCAACAACTTCTTTATCTACAGGTATTATTTATTCAATTACAATAGGTGCTGGAGGTGCTGGAGGGGTAAATACAAGCGAAAGTGTTTCTGGAAATGATTCTTCCATTTTAGGAGGCTCTGTAAGTATAACATCAATAGGCGGTGGAGGTGGCGCAGGATATAAAAATTCTTTTTATGCTGCTAAAAATGGCGGTTCAGGTGGTGGTGGAGCGTATGCTGCAACTACTTCTGGCGGTTCTGGTACTTTAGGTCAAGGAAATGATGGAGCAACAGGTGGCGGTGGTCCTGGAGATGTTGGAGGTGGCGGCGGTGGCGCAGGAGCTGCTGGAAGTGGCAGACAAGGTGGTATAGGAACTTCTTCTACAATAACAGGGTCATCTACATATTATGCTGGGGGAGGAAGTGGTGGTCAATATCCATCTGGTAGTACACTATCTGGCGGATTAGGTGGCGGAGGAACTGGTGGCTTAAACGGAGGCGGATACACATCTGGTACAACAAATACAGGAGGAGGTGGAGGTGGTACAGGTTCAAGTTCTATAGCTACTCAGGGTGGATCTGGTGGTTCTGGAGTGATTATACTTCGTATGCCTACCGCAAACTATTCTGGAACTACAACTGGCTCTCCTACTGTTACAACTGATGGATCGGATACAATATTAAGCTACACTAGTAGCGGAACTTATACAGCTTAAAATACATATAATTAAATAAAATGAATTTAATAAGAAAAATATCAATTGGTAGAGATTATAAAAATGATGCAATGCATTATTCAATTAATCAAGAAGTATTTGGCGGACATACTATATCCGAAATACTTGAAGAAGAAGAAGGATACGTAATATATATAAAGAAGAATGACGAAATATTGCCATGGAAACATTTTAATAAGAATATGGCGGTATCAATTGAATTTAATTTAGAATATTAATGAAACATACACATGCTTATATTGTAGAACCAATTAATGGTAGATACAATAATAAGAAAAATGTTGAAGACAAAGAATTAATATTAAATACATCTATAGAAGATCATAAATTTGTAAATAGGAACGGTGTTATAATTGAAACACCTATTATTAAAGACGAATATGATTTACAAATAGGTGATGAAGTAATTATTCACCACAATGTATTTAGAAGATATTATGATATTCGCGGCAATGAAAAAAACAGTCGTAACTTTTTTGAAGAAAACAAATATTTTTGTTTTTCAGATCAAATATTTTTGTACAAAAGAAACGGTAAATGGTATACTCCAAGCGGTTTCTGCTTTGTAAAGCCAATACACAACTTAAATATGTTTGATGATGCTAAAGAAGAGCCATTAATAGGCGTTTTAAAGCATTTAGGAGACGATATAAAAGCTTTTGGACTACAAGACAATGATTTGATTGGTTTTACACCAAATAGCGAATATGAGTTTATAATTGACTCAGAAAAATTATATAGAGTACCACTTAATTCAATTTCAATTAAATATGAACGCAAAGGAACTGAAGTCGAGTATAATCCAAGCGGGTTATAAGGCAGTACACGAGCTTATAAGGGTAGCAGAAGAAGAAATAATAGTAGATGGCGGTGAAGATGAATTAGCTGCTGATAGATTAAAGAATGCTGCTGCTACAAAAAAACTTGCAATATTCGATGCTTTTGAAATTCTTAGCCGTATAGAAGCGGAAAAGAATATAATGGAAGATAAACCCGTTGAAAAGAAAGAAGCGTTTGGTGGATTTGCTGAAAGAAGATCAAAATAATGTACGAACAGACATTAGTTAAAACCGTAACACCAATTAAACCTAACGTAATCAAAAGATTAAATAGGTATAACAAATGGGAATACGGTTATAATAAAGAATACGATATTATTGTTATCAGCAAAAACGGTAAGATTGGTGAAATTATTGAAATACAGGGATTGTGTATAGCATTGCCACTGCAACCAAAAGAAATTGATAATAATAATAATAGATGGGAACCGCACGAATTTCCTAAAGAATTAAATAACATTAAAAGTATATTTGATTGGGAAACATATCCGGATTCATTTAAAAATAAATGGTATGCATACATTGATAGAGAGTTTACAAGACGCGAAGAAGGTTATTGGTTTAACAACAAAAACATTCCTACTTACATTACTGGTTCTCATTATATGTACTTGCAGCACACCAAAATTGATGTTGGGAAACCAGATTATAGAGAAGCCAACAGACTATTCTTTATTTTTTGGGAAGCATGCAAAGCAGATAAAAGATGCTATGGGATGTGCTACCTTAAAAATCGGCGATCTGGGTTTAGCTTCATGTCATCTGCCGAGACCGTTAATCAGGCTACAATCACCTCTGATGCTCGGTTCGGTATTTTATCCAAGACAGGTTCAGATGCAAAGAAAATGTTTACCGATAAGGTTGTACCAATATCCGTCAACTATCCGTTCTTTTTCAAACCAATACAGGACGGGATGGACAGACCAAAATCAGAGCTTGCGTATAGAGTACCCGCATCAAAGCTTACCAAAAAATCCATTACAGAAACCAATGAAAAACAAATATTAGAAGGATTAGATACTACTATTGACTGGAAAAATACAGGTGATAACAGTTATGATGGTGAAAAGCTTAAGTTATTAGTTCATGATGAATCAGGTAAATGGGAAAGACCTGATAATATATTAAACAACTGGAGGGTAACAAAAACAACACTACGATTAGGTAGTAGAATTATAGGAAAGTGTATGATGGGATCAACATCCAATGCATTAGAAAAAGGTGGTGATAACTTCAAAAAACTTTATTATGACTCAGACATTACCAGAAGAAATAAAAATGGACAGACTAGTTCGGGATTATATTCTTTGTTCATACCTATGGAATGGAACTACGAAGGATACATTGATTCTTTTGGATACCCTGTCTTTGATACGCCAGAAGAACCCATCATTGGCAATGGAGGCGACTACATTGACACAGGCGTAATAGACTTTTGGGAAAATGAAGTTGAAGGTCTTAAACATGACAGTGACGGTTTAAATGAATATTATCGTCAATTTCCTCGTACTGAGGAACATGCGTTTAGAGATGAAGCTAAAAATAGTATATTCAATTTAAGTAAAATATACGAGCAAATTGATTTTAATGAAACAGCTATAAGAGATGGTCTTGTAACAAAAGGATCGTTTAGTTGGGAAAACGGAATTAAAGATACAAAAGTATTATTTACTCCAAATCCAAATGGTAGATTTTTAATTAGCTGGGTACCGTCTAAGAATCTGCAAAACAATGTAATAGTAAAGAATGGCACTAAGTGTCCGGGGAATGAACATATTGGTGCATTTGGATGTGACTCATATGATATATCAGGTACAACAGATGGTATAGGGTCTAAAGGTTCATTGCATGGGTTAACAACCTTTAGTATGGAAGATGCCCCGCCGCATACATTTTTTTTAGAATATATAGCTAGACCTCAAACTGCTGAAATATTTTTTGAAGATGTTTTGATGGCTTTAGTTTTTTACGGTATGCCAATACTTGCAGAAAATAACAAACCAAGATTGTTATATCATTTAAAACGAAGAGGTTATAGAGGTTTTTCAATGAACAGACCTGATAAAATTTGGAATAAATTATCTATAACAGAAAAAGAAATAGGTGGAATACCTAATACATCTGAAGATATAAAACAAGCTCATGCCGCCGCTATTGAAACATACATAGATAAATATGTTGGATATAATGAAAACGGGAGTGGTAATATATATTTCAATAAAACATTAAATGATTGGGCTAGGTTTGACATAAATAAAAGAACAAAATATGACGCTACTATTAGTTCCGGGCTTGCTATTATGGCTTGTAATAGGCATTTATATCATCCAAAACCGAAACACGAAAAACAATCATTAGGAATAAAAATACAAAGATTTAATAATAAAGGAATGCATTCGCAAATAATTAAATAGCATGGCTGAAACAATTTTAAAAAGTTCATTTCCAAGTCAAATAGCAAGCGATGCTGAAAAGGCTAGTTTAGAATATGGGTTAGAAGTAGCTCGTGCTATTGAACATGAATGGTTCAAAAGAGACTCTGGAGCTACTAGATTTTATTCTAATAGAGATGAATATCATAGATTACGATTATATGCTAGAGGCGAACAATCTGTAAAAAAATATAAAGATGAATTATCTATTAATGGTGATTTATCTTATTTAAATTTAGATTGGAAACCTGTACCTATTATACCTAAATTTGTAGATATTGTAGTAAACGGTATGTCTGACAGGCTTTACGATGTTAAAGCTTTTTCTCAAGACCCATCTTCTGTGGCTCAAAGAACAAAATATGTTGAGTCTATTATTGAAGATATGCAAACAAGGGAAATATCTGATCAGATTCAACAACAATTAGGTATAAACGTTTATAATAACGATCCGTCTAAATTACCAGAATCAGAAGAAGAACTGTCATTACATATGCAGCTTGAATACAAACAAGCTATTGAAATAGCTCAAGAGCAAGCTATTAATTCTGTAATGAATGCAAATAATTATGATCTTACACAACGTAGAATCAATTATGATTTAACAGTTATTGGAATTGGTTGTGTAAAAAATGAATTTAATAAGTCTGAAGGAATTAAACTTAAATATGTTGATCCAGCAGATATTGTTTATTCTTATACATATTCACCTTATTTTGATGATATATATTATATTGGAGAAGTTAAAAGCGTGACTATCAATGAGTTAAAGCAACAATTTCCTGAATTAACTGAAGAAGATTTAAGTGATTTAACTAAGCAAGGTGTACAAACACCAGCTTCTCATAATAGATTTATTAATGAGGATAGCGTACTTGACGCAAATACTATTCAAATTTTATACTTTAATTATAAGACTTATAATAACGAAGTATTTAAAATAAAGAAAACAGCATCTGGTGCTGATAAAGCAATACCTAAAAACGATCAATTTAATCCACCAAAAGACGATAGATCAAGATTTGAAAAAGAATCAAGATCAATTGAAGTGGTTTATGATGGAGCATTTGTACTTGGTACTAAGAAAATGCTTAAATGGGGAATTGCTAAAAATATGGTTCGTCCTAAAAGTGATACTACAAAAGCAATGCTTAATTACCACGTTGTTGCTCCTCGTATTTATAAAGGACGTATTGAATCTTTAGTAAGCCGTATAACTAGTTTTGCGGATATGATTCAATTAACGCATTTAAAATTACAGCAAGTATTAGCAAGAATGATTCCAGATGGAGTTTATTTAGACGCTGATGGTCTTGCTGAAATTGATTTGGGTAATGGAACAAACTATAATCCTCAAGAAGCATTAAACATGTTTTTCCAAACTGGATCTATTATTGGTAGATCTATGACCCAAGATGGTGATTTAAATCCCGGTAAAGTGCCAATTCAGGAATTAACATCTAATGGTGGTAATAATAAAATAAGTTCACTTATAAGTACTTATAATTATTATTTACAAATGATTCGTGACGTGACAGGTTTAAATGAGGCTAGAGATGGTTCTATGCCAGATAAAAACGCACTGGTCGGTGTACAAAAACTTGCGGCAGCAAATTCAAATACTGCTACACGTCACATATTACAATCAAGTCTATATCTTACCGCTAAAACAGCAGAAGCTATTAGCTTGAGAATATCAGATGTGTTAGAATTTTCACCAACAAGAGATTCATTTATTTCTAGTATAGGTAGATTTAATGTAGGCACATTAGAAGATATTAAAAATATGCACTTGCATGATTTTGGTATATTTATTGAATTAGCGCCGGACGAAGAAGAAAAGCAATTACTTGAAAACAATATTCAACAAGCATTAGCTAAAGATCAAATTTATCTTGAAGATGCTATTGATATTAGAGAAATAAAGAATATTAAACTTGCTAATCAGCTTCTTAAGGTTCGTAGAAAAAAGAAATTACAATCTGATCAAGAAATTACACAACGTAATATTCAAGCACAGGCTAATGCTAATTCACAGAATACGCAAGTTGCAGCGCAAATGGAAGTTCAAAAGAATGAAGCAATGACAAATCAAAAAGCACAGCTTCTTCAAATTGAAAATGATCTTGCGATGCAAAAAATGCAACAAGAAAAAGAACTTAAGAAAGAACTTATGAAATATGAGTTTGATCTTAATATAGCTCTTAAAGATAAAGAAAATGAAGTGATTGACAAAAAAGAAAAGTATAAAGAGGATCGTAAAGACGAAAGAACTCGTATACAAGCATCACAACAATCTAAACTTATAGAGCAAAGAAAAGATAGAAAAGGTGAACAAGAATTTGAATCTGCTGGAAATGATACAATGGGTAGCGGATTCAACTTAGAAATGTTTGAACCTCGATAATTTTTATTTAACCAATTTTATATTATTTTATTATGGCAGAAGAAACAACGAATGTTGAAGAGACTGTACAGGAAACAGTTGAACAACAAGTACAAGAACAACAAGAGCAACAAGAGCCTATTGTTGATGATACTAATATTACCACATCAGATGATGGTACTATTAAAATAGATTTACGTAAAAAACCTAAAGAAGAAATAGATGCCGTTCAAGAGCAAGAAACAACAAGCGTGGATGTGGGCGAACGAACCGAAGATAGCGCGGGAGTGGACCGAGAAATACGGACCGATAACGATGAAAGCACAGCAGAAGAGCAAGTGCTCGAGCTCGTACAGGATGAAGAAACGGTAGAGCAAGAAGCTACATTAGCGGATAAAATAAAAGATATTCCTAATAAGCTTAAAGCGGAAGAAGAAAGTGTAAATAATAATCAAGAAACCAATCCATTGCCTGAGAATATCAACAAGTTAGTTGAGTTTATGCAAGAGACTGGTGGTACACTTGAAGACTACGTGAATCTTAATAAAGATTACGATAAGATGGAAGACATGCAATTATTGCGTGAGTACTATCAACAAACAAAACCTCATTTATCAAATGATGAAATTGATTTCTTAATTGAAGATAATTTTTCATATGATGAAGAAATTGATGAGGAAAGAGATATAAAAAGAAAAAAATTATTATTCAAAGAATCTATTGCGGAAGCTAAATCGAATCTTTCTAATCTGAAGAACAAATATTACGATGACCTTAAGTTAAGCTCAAAGTTAACTCCAGAACAGAGAGAAGCGGTACAGTTTTACAATGATTATAAAGTTGAACAAGAATCAACACAAAAAGTGCGTGAGCAGCAAAGAAATATTTTTGAGCAACAAACTAATAAATTATTTTCTGATGAATTCAAAGGTTTTGAATATAAAGTTGGAAATAATAAATACAGGTTTAATGTGAAAGATATTAATAATGTTAAATCATCACAATCGGATATAAATACATTAGTTAGCAAGTTTGTTAACGATAACAATGAATTATCTGATGCTGCTGGTTATCATAAAGCATTATTTACTGCAATGAACGCGGATGCTATTGCAAACCATTTTTATGAGCAAGGTAGAGCAGATGCTGTAAAAGAATCTATGGCTAAATCTAAAAATATAGATATGGCCCCTCGACAAGGACATGAAGCGGTTACAACAGACTCAGGCGTTAAAATACGTGCAATAAGTGGAGATGACAGTTCTAAATTACGAGTTAAAATTAGACAATAACAATTAAAAAATAATTTAAAATGGGATTATTTGCATCAGGTGGGTCGTTTCCTGCGGGATTAACGCCTTCACCTACTAAAACACTTTTTTCAGGTAACTACCTTACTTTTGACTCTGGTTCAGGAGGTGGTACCTTTGCACAACAATTTTTACCAGACGTATACGAAAAGGAAGTTGAGCGCTACGGAAATCGCTCTGTTTCTTCTTTCTTGCGCATGGTAGGAGCTGAGATTCCTTCTGCTTCAGATCAAGTTATTTGGTCAGAACAAGGAAGACTACACATCGCTTATGATGCTGCTGCTGCTAATACAGCAACTAATGTAATTACTGAAAATGGCCATGCTGTAAGAGTTGGTCAGACTGTAGCTATTGCTGAAGGTCTTGTGACTGTTAAAGCTGTAGTTACTGCTATAACAACTAACACTTTTACTGTTGCTCCTTATACCGCTGCTGATCTTGATGCTGCTGGTCTTTCAACAGGAACTGCTGTAGCTGTTAAAGTATTTGTTTACGGTTCTGAATTTGGAAAAGGAACCGCTGGAATGTCTGGATCTGTAGATGCTGGTTTCCAACAATTTAGCAATTCACCTATCATTATTAAAGATAAATATTCTATCTCTGGTTCTGATACTGCTCAAATTGGATGGGTTGAAGTAACTACTGAAAACGGTGCTTCTGGATATTTATGGTATTTAAAATCAGAGCATGAAACTCGCCTACGTTTTGAAGATTATCTTGAAATGTCAATGGTAGAAGGAGAACTTGCTTCTGGTTCTGGTACAGGTTCTGCAGCTGATGCAGGATATAAAGGTACTGAAGGTCTTTTTGCTGCTATTGAAAGCCGTGGAAACATCTATCAAAACTTTAATTCTGGTGAAGCTACATTAAGCAACGCTGGTTCTGATCGTACTGCTCTTCAAGATTTTGATGAAATTCTTAAAAATCTTGACAAACAAGGAGCTATTGAAGAGAACATGCTTTTCTTAAACAGAGCTACTGCACTTGCTTTTGATGATATGCTAGGAGCTGTAAATGCTCACTATAATGGCGGAAGCTCTTATGGAGTATTCAACAACAGTGAGGATATGGCAATTAATTTAGGATTCAGCGGTTTCCGCAGAGGTTCTTATGACTTCTACAAAACTGACTGGAAATACTTAAACGACGCTGCTACTCGTGGACTTACTGAAGATATTGATGGTGTACTTGTACCTGCTGGTACTTCAACTGTATACGATCAGCAACTTGGTAAAAACATCAAGCGTCCTTTCTTACACGTACGTTACCGCGCTTCTGAGGCTGATGATAGAAAAATGAAATCTTGGATCACTGGATCTGTAGGTGGAGTTTATACTTCTGATGTTGATGAGATGAATGTACACTTCTTGTCAGAAAGATGTTTATGTGTTCAAGGAGCTAACAACTTTGTATTATTCAAGTCTGTTACTCAAGGAGTATAATTATTAATGTAAAGAATGGGGCGCTTTAGGGCGCTCCTGCCTTTACTTTTTACTAATCTTATTATATTATATTATGGCAACAAAAATAAAGCGATCTGTGAAGTCTGAAACAGGTTGGGAAATTAAAGATAGAACTTATATATTATTAGGTAATAGAGCACCTATAACATTTACTCTAGCCTCAAAGCATCATAGTAGAAATCCACTTATGTGGTTTGATGAAGAAAAAGGATTTTCTAGAGAATTAAGATATGCATCAAATCAAAAATCACCTTTTCGTGATGAACAAGATGGTTTTTCAACATTAAAGCATATTGTATTTAGAAATGGAGCATTGTTTGTTCCAAAATCTGATCAAGCTTTACAAAAGCTATTATCAATATATCATCCACAACTTAATTTAACGTATTATGAAGCTGATGCAGTAGCAGAAGCCAAGGATGATTTAGAAGATCTTGAACTTGAAATTACAGCACTTAATTTAGCTAAAGACTTAGATGTTACTCATGCTGAAGCGGTATTAAGAGTTGAACAAGGATCTGCTGTTTCTAAAATGACATCTTCAGAAATTAGAAGAGATTTATTGTTGTTTGCAAAAAGAAATCCAGCAGCATTTGTTTCATTAGTTGAAGATGATAATGTCCAATTAAGAAATTTTGCAATTAAAGCGGTTGAAGCTGGTATTATTAATTTATCAGGTGATCAAAAATCATTTCATTGGGCAAGTAATAATAAAAAATTAATGTCAGTACCTTTTGAAGAAAATCCATATAGTGCTTTTGCAGCCTATTTGAAAACAGATGAAGGTGTTGAGGTTTATAAATCAATAGAAAAGAAATTAAAATAAACCACTGTAGTGATAGGGTCACTTCGGTGGCCTTTATCATTATAATACAAAATGTATGATTAGTATAGATACAGTATATCAAAGAGTACTTGCAATACTTAATAAAGAGCAAAGGGGATACATTACGCCACAAGAATTTAATTTGAAAGCAAATCAAGCACAATTAGAAATATTTGAACAATATTTTTATGATCTGCAACAATTTAAAAGAATGCGTGATAATAATACAGAGTACTCTAATATGGTTAAGCTTGTTGATGAAAAAATAAGTAAGTTTAAGAAGACAGGGACTATGACTTTTAGTATTGGGTCATTTTTAATGCCAAATGATTTACACAAATTAGGTACTGTTATATACAATAATACTGAAATTGAAAAAGTTGATGCTAAAGAGGTTTTATATTTAAATCAATCACCTTTAGCTGCACCAACTATAACTCACCCAATATATGTTGAAAACATTGATAATTCAAGTGAAAGTTGGGGAATAAAAGTTTATCCAACATCAATTATATCAGGTGTTACCTGTTCATATGTTCGTAAGCCTAATGCCGTTGTTTGGGGTTATACTGAGGTTGGTGGTAATGCATTATATAACGCAAGCAATTCTATAAATTTTGAATTGCATGAATCTGAAGAAGCGGAATTAGTTATAAAAATATTAAGTTATTCTGGTATTATTATAAGAGAACTTGATATAACTCAATTAGCTGAAGCCAAAGAAAATAAAACTTTAACACAAGAAAAATCATAATAAATGGCTTTATTAACAGAAACTCACGAACAATATTACGGAGGTGATGATTTTGGTAATTATCAATACACACCTTTAAATGATGTTATCAATAACTTTATCATTTCTTATGTAGGAGATGATAAAATTATTAATACTGTTAAGCGAAGCGAAGTTGCATATCATGCAAGAAGAACTTTGCAAGAGCTAAGTTATGATACTTTAAGATCTATAAAATCACAAGAGTTAGAAGTACCCCCCTCACTTTCTATAACACTTCCACATGATTATGTAAACTATACTCATATATCATGGGTTGACGATGCTGGAATTGAACAAGTTATATTGCCAAATAGAATAACCAGCTCACCTTCTTCACCACTACAAGACGAAGACTACAATTACCTTTTTGATCAAAGCGGCAATTTATTGCTAGCCAATAAATCAGTTACTGAAACAAGATGGCAAACTGGTTCTGCATACGATAATGCATTAAGTGACGTAAGCACAGATTTTCTTGAAGAAGGGTATGGCTATAATGTTGATTATGGTAAACGTTATGGTATAAATCCAGAAGTAGCAACAAAAAATGGTGCATTTGTTATAGATTACAATAAAGGTATAATTTCATTTTCTGGTGACTTTGCAGGTAGACTTGTTACATTAAAATATATATCTGATAGCGTTGCTACGGATGAAGAAATGAAAATACACAAACTTGCTGAAGAAGCTATGTATAAAAGTATTGCATATGCAATTATGTCTGTAAAGCAAGGAATTCCCGAATATCAAGTACAAAGAATTAGAAAAGAAAAAATTGCAGCTACTAGAAAAGCTAAATTAAGATTAAGCAATATCAAACTTAAAGAGATTTCGCAAATTATGCGAATTAAATCTAAGCAGATAAAACATTAATTAAATGCCAGAAATTAAAAATACTTTTCTCAAGGGAAAAATGAATAAAGACGCAGATGAGCGAATTTTGCCATCTGGAGAATATAAAGACGCTTTAAACATACAAGTTGGGATAAGTGAACAAGGCGATGCTGGCAGTATACATAATATTTTAGGTAATACTAAAATAAGTACTATAAATATTAGTGGGGCAAGATGTATCGGTTCTATAGCCGATACTGAAAATGAAAAAATATATTGGTTTATATATGGAACTTCTATAGATGCTATTGCAGAATATGATGAAACAACAGGTACAATATCTCCAGTACTTGTTGATACTACTAAAACCATCATTAAATTTCCAAATACACAAATTACAGGTATTAACATCCTAGAAGGTTATTTAATTTGG
>Ga0181561_10000630_pt1 | contig 30041 bp, 17 predicted proteins | sample 011ome_19_FD_133760 | JGI IMG/M metagenome (GOLD analysis project Ga0181561, IMG submission 133760) | Coastal salt marsh microbial communities from the Groves Creek Marsh, Skidaway Island, Georgia - 011510BT metaG (megahit assembly) | ecosystem: Environmental > Aquatic > Marine > Intertidal... | reverse complement strand
CGTTGGACGATTTCTGCTTCGCACTATCCGCATCTACAATCTGCGCCGGTTCGCCACTGAACAGAACGAAATGCGTCTTCGAATACGCGTTCCCTCGCGTAAACTGACCTATTTTTGCGACGAACTGTATCGTCCCTTCTTCTCTTCCTCCGCCGTATTGGTTATTCCTACTATTCGGTCGGTAAAACGAAACTTCCAACCGATGAAATCGAATCACATCTCCAACCTGCGCTAATATCGGTAAATCTTCCTTATTGTTCGCGAAGCACGCGATTTCAATAAACGGTGGATTCACTCGTTTCATCCCTTTCCTAGGCTTCTCGTCCACGTAATCTGAGTTTAACGATTCGTCAAACAGTTTGAGTTTCAAATACGTATCACCACTTCGCGTAATCTGAGGCTGATATTTCTCCGCTACGATGCCATAAATATGCGCTCGTTGGGTTTTCACGTTCATCCTCTCCTCGAGTTGGTACAACTCCGCCAAGGAGAGGTACTCGTACTTCCCTCCCGTTGCTCGTTTCGACGCCATCGAATTTGAATTTGTTTTTTTGTTTTTACTATTGTTCGCCGCGCTTCTTTCCGTCCCGAGAGAGAGAGAAAAGAGAGAGAGACAAACGAATAATAATATTCCCACACGCGGAGGATGCTCTTTTTGTTCTCGCTTCTCTTTGCGCGGCGTGGATTTAAGATTTAAACGAGGCAGTAGGAGGCCGTTACAAAAAAACGAGAGAAGAAGAGAAGAAGAACGTGCGCGCGCGTTTTTTTTTTGGAAATTCCTGTTGTTTGTGCTCTTTTAAAATTTTCTCCCAAAAAAAAATCTCTCGCTCGCGTAAAAAAAAATTTCAAAACCTCTTTCTTGGAAACTGCGTGAGACATACATCTCACTTTCATTACCGCGCGCAGTGAATAATTCTCTTCAAAAAAAAGACCCTCCTCTCCTTTTGCTCTCTCGCGTCGATTCGCCGCCGCTTTGAACTGTATCAATAAAGAAGAAGAAGAGAGAGAGAGAGAGAGGTTTAGTCGGGGAGATTTTTTTTTCTAGAAATACTCTTGGAGGCACCATCGTTTACTCTCGAAAAACGCGCACTCAACGAACATAAAAAAAAGTCAAACCCAGCTGCTAGAACTTTAGAAAGAGAGAGAGAGAGAGAGAGAAAGAGAGAGAGAGAGATATGAACGACCACGCTCAGCAGCAAGGAGACGAGGACGGCGAAGAAAAGGCGACGGCTTCGACCGGAGGAACGGAAACTCGTTCGATTTTTAGCGGCTCAAATCACACGTACTCGGACCACTCGAGTTCAGACGAGGAGGAGGACGACTTTGCTTCAGTCGGAGACTACTGCGCGGGCGGAGGAACGAATCAAAATCAAAATAAAAGTGCTAATAATGATAACAGTAGAGAGTACGACGACGAAAAAGAGAGCGAGTATTACGAACCGAGAGATTCTTTATCGCAATTTTCCGGATCGTCGGATAGACATTTGGCAGAAGTTTTAGATAGACAGTTGAGCGCGTTGGGCCAATCGTGCGCGGACGAGAACTCGTTAGACCCGGAGGACTTGAAAGCGCCGAGCGTACAAACCGACCCGACGAATCCGAACAACGATATTTTGAATTCGGACATGGAAGAGGGCGCGAGTGGGGGCGGTACGCCCAGAGGGATAGAAGCAGAGTTGCGAGATCCCACAAAGTTTACGCTGAAGAACTTAGACACCGGGGCGGAGTATTTAGTCGGAGAGGAAGCCGCGAACGCTTTATTGCACAAGAAGAAAAAGGCAGAAAGCGGCGGCGGCGGTAGGAAGAGCGAGGATAGGGAAAACGTTCCAACCGTGACAGATTTAACGACCGGGACGGTCATGTCTGTGGTAGAGATGGAACGGAACGTAGCTATTGAAGCGGTCACGTCGCCGATTTTGAACGAAGTCGAGAGGAGAGAGCGCCTGTCGATGAAAGAAGGTGACGGGGACGACGACAGTAAGACGAAGCAAAAAGCAACGACTAGTACGACAACAAAAGATCTCGGTGATAAGAAAACGACAGCGAAGCCTAGGAATCCCGGGCGGTGGTTGAAAAAACGTTCTACTGAGGCTTGGAACAAAACGAAGGAGGTGAGTAAAATCGCGGCAGAGAAAATCGTAGAGACCAAATCGCACTTACAACATTCTCTCGAGGAACGAAAGCAAGAGAGAAGAGCGCAAGAGGAAGAGAATAGCTTACACCATGGTCAAAGTTTAGTCAAACCTGGCTGCGAAGAAGTAGGTCAGTACCTCAAAGTGCACGTGAACAGGAAAGGGTTCAAAGATTTCTCCAAAGTCAAAGTTATTCAAAGTGTCAAAGGCCACGAAGGAGCCGTCTGGTGCATGAAGTTTTCGCGAACTGGTAAATTTTTGGCCACAGCTGGTCAAGATAGAATTGTTCGGGTGTGGACTATTCAGTGCATGAAATCAGAAGCGCCCGAAAATGCAGACACGTCGGAAAACTATCACGAAGACGGCGAAATCAAAGCATGTTCGTTCAAAAAGCGCGGAGAATCAATGTTCAAGGACGTTCCGTTGCGCGCGTACGTCGGTCACAAAGGGGACGTATTAGATCTGTGCTGGTCGCATACAGATTGGTTACTTTCTTCGAGCATGGATAAAACCGTTCGATTGTGGTACACGACTATGAACGAATGCTTGAGAATTTTTGCGCATCAAGATTTCGTGACTGCGATTGATTTCAACCCGGTGAATGATAAATACTTTGTCTCTGGGAGTTTAGACGGCAAGTTAAGATTGTGGAATATTCCCGATCACAGAGTCGTTGACTGGGTGGATATTGGAGAAATGGTAACGGCAGCGTGTTTTCAAAGCGATGGTCAGTGCGTAGTTGCCGGTTCATATCGGGGGAAATGTCATTTTTACCAAACCGTCGGCTTCAAGTTTGAGTATCTCACCTTGCTCGATATTCAAAATCGTCGGCAAAGAAATCCAATGGGTAAGAAAGTCACCGGCTTACAGTTCTTTCCAGGCGACGATCGCAAGTTACTCGTCGCATCGAACGACTCGCGATTAAGGATATACGACGGATACCTGTTGAAGACAAAGTATAAAGGGCATAAGAACAAGAACTCGCAAATTAAAGCGACGTTTAGCGAACGTGGTGATTTTATAATTTGCGGTTCGGAAACCGAATACCTTTTTGTTTGGCCAACGGTGAATACTTTCATCCCGAGCGCATTTCATGGCGGATACAAAAAGGACAAACACGCAACGTACGAAACTTTCGCCGCACAAACCGACATCGTCACTACAGCTGTATTTGCCCCGGAAGAAGTCATCATGGCGCGAATGCCAGAAAATGAAAAGGACGCGTATGTATCGAGAAGGAAGTCTGATCAAGAGGAGATTGAGAACTTGCGAATATTAGCGGCGAAAGAGTTGAGCGAACAAGTCAAAAAGTTGCGAATGAACTCTGAAGAGAAAGAGATCAAGGACGATAAAAAGAGTGCTACTTCGTCTTCGTCGCGTAGCTTAAAGTCACAAGCGTCCAAATGGACTTTGGAAATTGCAGAGGCCAAAAAAGCATGCGAAGCGAGCTATCGCAAAGCCGCTGGTCTGGGACAAATCATAGTTACCGCTGGTTACAGCGGCGAAATTAGAATATTCGAAAATGAGGCCGGACCTGAGCAGATGTCGTCTTCTCAGGTTGGGAAATAAAGAGTGAAAACTACTTTGAAATGAGTCATGCGCTGCTTAAATATCTAATCTAATCATCCGGAACCAACCCGGTTCTGAATCTAAACCCACCACTATTATTACTATCACGCGGTCTAGGAGTAGGCTCTGCAGAACCTGCATTTATTCTCCGCATTGCTGCTATGACGTCATCTCTCCCATCCTCGGATTCCTTCGCATTGGTGTTCGTCATCATCTTTGCCTGCGGTACATCTGCAGACCGTGCGAGGCGAGATTCTAACGCTGCATTTGCAGCTCGCAAACCCATCTCTCGTCGCTCGGCATCTTTTAATTTCACTCGAAAGATTTCAGTTTCCTTTTCCATTTCCGTGAGTAATTCGTGTATCGAAGTAATAAGCCGAATTTGCGCCTCGTCGACCACAACACCGTCCTCTTCATCGTCATCGTCTCCGTCAGAAGAAGCGGCTCGTTCATCAGCATTACTATTATTATTACTACTACTACTACCACCACCGGTTCCACTACTCGCTAATCGAGTTAAAGCCTCAATGAGTTCTTTCGTTGTCGCAACTGCTTCGCTCGTTCTCGTCTCGCTCACGAAATCCGCTTCAGAAGTGGATATCTCGAGAGACTCGTTTCGTTGTTCTGGTGCTGTCGAGTCGAAAGACGACACTTTTTGCTTCTGAGAGACGGCTTTAGCTTGAACCTGATTCAACCAACTCTGTAACATTTCAACGATAGGGACGTCTCCACTTTCAATCAACGCTTGGATGGCATTCGATTCTCTGACGCGTCGTTGCATTTCCCTTCTCTCTTCTTTCATAGCTTCCACAAGATTTTGATAGTATTCCCGATCCTCGTTCGCTACGCTCAGAGCTCGCTCTAACTCTTTCGATCGCTCCAAAGCATCCGTTTGTGTGTTCTCGTACAAGAACAATTTCGACTTATATTCTAAAACGACTTCCTCCAACTCGACCACTTCTCTCGCTAACTCGTTCGCGCGATCTCGGGTTTCGATGTACCCTCGCCGCGACGCGTCTCTGTCGTTTGAGATGCTCTGTTGAACGCTCGAGTGTAACATCATCTCGCTCGAAAGCTTGTTCAGCTGGTCTTCCAAGAACGTATTTCTATTCTTGGCCTCATTGAACGCACTCGTTAACGATTCATTTTCTTCCATCAAACTTTCGATAATCTTTTGGTTTTTATCCATACCACGCTTGAGACTTAATTTTTCAGTTGTCAAATCGTCGATCATGTTTTGCAACGAGATGATTTCGTCTTGCTCGAGCTTTGACATCCCAGCACTGGTACTACCACCACCGCCAAACGGCGACAGCGTTGATCCTCTGCTGAGCATATCTGAAATCGAAGATTCTCCTCCTATTTGCTCCTTTCTTCTTTTGGATTCTAAAATTTCCCTCTCGAAACTCGAGAGTCGTTGTTCCTCGCGTGGCGCCCCGCCAGCGTCTGCTCCATTATCCTCATCATTCTTCTTCTCAAGAAATTTGGAAAACCCGGATGGCACGTAATCGTCGTAATCATCCTTTGTCTTCGTCGGGCGGAAAATTGCTTCCAACTCTTCCATAGGCACATCAATCGTTGCTTTCCTCTGTTTCGCCGGCGGAGCCATTTTCTTCTCAGGAGTCACGAATCGATTCACGTACTCTTCGGGATCAAAACTTTCATCTAACGATGACATTTTCTTTCTATTATCGATATCATCTTCCTCCTGGTTTACAAAAGCACGTAGATTCATTTTTACCGGTGGAGTCGCCTCTTCTTCCATGCCCATACTCCCATCCGCGTTGTAGCCCTCATTGTTGAAAGAAAATCGAGGCGGAGGTGGAGACATAAACGCTGCTTTGCCTTCTCCTTCCAATCCATATTGCGCTTGCTCCGGAGCACTTAGTCGTATCGGCGTTTGTCCTTGTTCTTCTTCTCCTTCTTCAGTTTTACTATTATTAGTATCACTATATCTCACCGCATCTGGTGCCATCGTAAATGCAAACGTCTCCGTGGTCTTCGATGTTTCTTCTTCTTCTTTCGTCGACTTCATCGGAGGCGCACTTTTGCTCGAATCACCTTCTCCTTTTTCTCCAACAACCTCCTCGTTCGCATGCGATGCAGAAGCAACGACGTTCGTCTTCTTCGCCGCTTTCTTCTTTCTGTACGCGTCCAACTGATGATGAAAAAATGATAAAAAACGATAGTCAGAGAAAAGACAGATAGAGAGAGAACATCGTCAGCGTCTCGCGATGCACAAATCCAAAACAGAATAACAACAACAACACCCGGCGAGAGACGTTTGAAAAAAAAAAGCACGGCACAGAGAGAGAGAGAAAGAAAATCTTTTCTATATTACCTTGGCCCGCCCAGCGGCTTTCGCGCTCATGTTTACGATTTTAGCGTTTGAAAAAACGGTTGGTCGTTAACGCTCCTTCTCGTCGCGCGCGGTTTTTGTCGAGACGGTGCCGCTGTCGCTGCTTCTCGTCATGCTCTTTATCGTTGATGATTTGGGTGGGAAAATGAGGAAAAATTAATTAGAATTCACCTAAATTATGAAAGACTTCAAAAAAAGGCGAGAGAGGGAGGAACACGCGAGACAACATGAATAATAATAACACTAACAACAACAACAACAATTCAAAAGAAGAAACCGGGAGAGACACGCCTCAGTTATACTCCGCCATCGTCGGCGGGGAAGGGCAAGATTTCGTGGCGACGACTCTGAGCACGTCCGCGCAGGTACGAGAGACAGAGGACCATTTTTTTTCCATCGACACGTGTGGTACTTTTCTTTTCAATCTTTGCAATTTCCTTCTTTCTATATTTGTGTCTCTTTCTTCTTAACGTTTGAAACGCGATGCGAGGGAGATTGAGAGCGCTAAAATCTTCTCTGACCGGCGGCTTCGCCGATGTTTGTTCTTTTATTCTTGAACAGGTCGAAGCGGCGGTGCAAAAAGTCCAATCCTCGTGCGCGTTGAAAAATGCCTCCGGGTGCGAACAATACCTGGGCCTGTTGGATCAGTTGGAGATTTCGCGACCGTTGGCGTATAAATACATCTTAGACGACGCATCGGAAGAATTACTCTCGCGGATTAAAATTGCACCGCAAGGGAATTTGTTGAGTTTGTTGCAAGCCTCGTTTCCGTTTATAGGTATCGAAGAGTTGAAACGAATCCCGCTGACTATTCTCGAGAGGTTGAGTCCGGTGCCGGCGAATTATTTGAAACTGATATCGAGGGATTTGAGTATTTTTAGACAGTGTTCGTTGAAAGTGCAGAGGCAGGTGTGGGTGATGGATAAAGGGACGCTCAGGAAGCATTTATCGAGCGTTTTAGATTCATACGGGGAGGAAAAGGAGGTTGTGAGAAGACACTCGTCCATTGAGGATGTGCAGTTGGCGCCTTTGGTCGCGGAGGAGGATTGGAGCGCACCGAGGAAAGAGTCAGAGGAAGATTTGGGTGGCGCAGGAGGACAATCCCGAGGGAAAAAAATAGCGAATAGCAAGAAGAGTAGTAGTAAAGCGAACGCAATTCAAGCGAGAAAAGAGGCGAGTAAGAAAGCGACGACGTCGTCGGTTGACGTCACCGCAGCAGCTGTTGTGGACGTGGTCGATAACAAGGACGTGCAACCGAGACGAATATTGCGAGGGAGATCTCCAGCGATTCACCGTTTGCGAAAGGTTGTCGGCGATAACATCACGCTTTACAACGCCGTCGTTCGAGAGATACGCACGAGATATGCAAATACCGGGGATCCTTCCACGTGCGCGTTGCGCTCGCAGTTTCTCATGGCATTTCACGACGATGAGGTGCAAGAATTGTGTGAAATTGATCCCTCCCACAGACTCGCGTGGCTTATGGACGCGTGCGTTCGCGATAGATACTTAGATAACAGAAGATTATTAGAAATGGGGAACATTCTAGATTCTGCGGAGTTAGCATCGAGGAATGACGTGAAGAACAAAGGCAAGGCGCAACCGCCAAAGAAGAAATTAAAAGTAAAGTTCACGTTTGGAGCTGCCGCGAAACCTACTGTTTCGGAATCAGATGGAGGCGCATCCGCGGTTTCTCGCGTTCAAAAGATTGAAGAAGTGGTGGAACCAGCGGAAACGATTTTAGGGGATATGGGAATGATTTTACGAGATCCTCCGGTGTTTCATTTGCTTTTGCACGAGACCATGCGTACGTTACAATTCGTAGTGAAAGACGAGCGACAACCTAAAACTGACGCTAGATTGAAAAAGTTAGCAAAATTCATCTGCTTAGCGCTTAATGCAAGAGAACTATTGCAAAAAGGTGATATGGCTGTGGTATCTGCGGTACCTCCTGAGATTTTAGGGGCGTTTTTCCCAATGCTAGCTGATTTGATGATTGAAAAAATGCTCTCGGAAGACTCCGACGACGAAGATGATTCGGATGATGAAGAAGAAGAGGAGGAGAACGACGACGATTCGGACGACAAAGGTTCCGATGATGATTCCGACGACGATTCCGACGATGAGGATGACGACGATGACGATTTGGAAGAAAAGATTGAAAAACTTTCGGAGATGATTACAGAGTCACCGGCGATTCGCAAGTTTGCGCTCATGTACGGAATCATTTGCTTAAAAGCATCGGATAAAATTTCCTGCAAAGCGGCTAGATTAATGTTTGAATCAGTGGCAAAAGCATCTAAAGACGCTGACGTCGTTGATGATAAAGACACCTATCTCATGCTCGCGAAGCGAGTACGGGGGATGTGCGAACTGAACCTCCCCCAATATAATAAAACGAAAGGTAAGAAGAGGAAAAAGGGTGGTTCGCAAAAGAATCCCATAATTCCTTTTAGCTCTTCGAATCAAGTGTGGGAAACGTGCGTTGGTACAGCTTTGACGAAAGCTTCCATCGGTTCGTACGACATCCACGAAACAATATTGGACATTCTAGCGGAAGCGTCAAAAAAATCGAGACGAAATAAAATGTCACCGGAAGAATTAGGCAAAGCTGTCGACAAGGTACTCATCGCAACGAAAAAGACACGCAAAGTGCAGCGAAAGAAGAGAGAGGCGAGCGAAAATTACACGTGGGAATGCGAGCCGTTGCCACCGGGTGCGACAGAAGAGAAGCGAGTGGAAAGTAAAGAAACCATCGCTTTGGCGCTTCGTAATCCCAGTGCGGGTTCTCAATCGCCGTTCACCATGGACGATCTTCGAACCAAATATTCCGAGTTCACGACGAATTTTGGCATCACGGAGAAAGAAGCACCGGCCTTGTTTGCCTATCTGTCCAAAAAAGAAAAGATGAAACGCAGTCGAAGCGGTTTAGGTATCGCAAAGGACGACGACAAGAAGAACGACAATCCCGACTCTGAAGAGGAGGAGGAGGAGGACGACGACGAAGGAAAGAACGGTGAAGAAGATGGCGATACCGTGGACGACAATGATAACGAAACGAAAGGCGATGAAGACAAAGACGATGGTGCTGGTTTAAAATCGCCCGTCATGGACTATTGAAAATGTGATATTGTACAGAAATCTAATGTGCTATCAGTTTTTAACTATTTAAGTCATCTATCTTCATCTGTATCGTCTCCAGCTCCTTGAAAAACGTAAACAGCTCCTCTTTCTTGAACTCTATCGACGTCGTCTCGTTCTTTTCCATGCAAAGCTCCAACACAGCGGTCACTTCGTCGTTTCCTTTTTCTTTGCTCTTTTTGTTCGCCGTGTTTGTATTCGTATCTCCGTCGTTACTACTATCGAACAACCCAACCTGCGTCCTCCATCGCACGGACTCTAACCGCTTCACCATACCAAACGTGCCTCTCGCAAAACTTCTCTGCAGTTTCTCTTTATCTCTCGAATAAACCTCGTGCATAGAACTCGCTAACTCTGCGCCGCACGCACACTCCGTCAATAACGTCTCCGCCAAAGCATCAGCCGTCCAGTCCTGGCCAACTGCTTTTTTCAAAATCAAAATTGCATCCGTCGCCAACTGCTCGATCATTCGTTCCAGCCTTTCCCTTTCGTCGCACGCAAGCGCACCGTCTCCTGTTCTGTCGTTTCCCTTTCGTCGCTGCGCGCCGTCATCGTCGTCCTCCTCAAAACCCGAGAACAGTTTCGAGCGCAACTGTAACATAATTTTCTCGCTTTTCCAATCCGTCCTCGTCGACGTTACGTGATGTCGATGGTACGCGTTCACGAGATGATCGAGGAACGCTTGAAACTTCTCCGGAGACGACGAGGAGACCTCGTCGCAGTTGCGGACCGCGGTTTCAAACGATGACATTTAAGGAGGAAGGGACGGTGTTACGATGGTTGGTTATTTACTGTTTATTGAAACAAACACTCCTACAGAGTGAAGGAATCACCTAGTTCATTTTTACTTGTTGTCGCTCTCAGCAGACTTTTCTCGCGATTTCGCGTAGGCAAAATACGCGCCAGCGACGCCACCTAACAAGGCGAGTTTACCGCAGGCTTCGCCAAAAGTCTCCGGCCACTCAAAAAACCCTCTGATGTCATCCATATTCGGAGCGATGAGTCGTAAGAACAAAGGTCTTTGGGGAAGTAAAACGACGTTGACTCTGCGTTTGACGGCTAAAGTTTTTGCCAGATGTTCGCGAACGATGCGCGGCGAGAGCGTTTCTAAAACGTCGTCGCGGATTTGTTCCGTGTTTTCGTACATTTTGTCGATGTCGCCGTTCAAGACGGGTAAAAGTTGGGACGCGTACATGGCGTCCACGTAGCTCACCCAGAAGGAGTTTTCTTCTTTGTGTTCTTGGATGGATCTCAGTTCGACTTCTTTCGCCGTTTGACAATCTTCCTCAGTCGGTCCTTCGCTGATTAACTGTTCAATCTCTTCCAGAGCTACTTTGGAGAGTTTTTCGCCGCTTTTCGGGTCGCACGCGAAAACGACCATTATGTCGCCTCTGTATGATTCACCGTTCGCCGCGTTCGGGTCTTGGTACGCGAACGAGGTATTGGCGGCACAACTGTATATTTCACCTCGTTCGAAACGCAGGCGAGCGAGCAAGCGGCGCTCGATGATGGCAGCAGAAATCATCGTGAGAAATTTGCTTCGAACGATCACCTGCGAGCCAGCTAAAGTTGGACCATTAAATTCTTCGCCTCTGGCGAGCGCTTCTTGTTTCAACTTTGCGTCTGGATTCTCAATCATCACCGGAAACGTCAAACTCGCGACGCCTTGATGTTCAATCATTTTCAATCGCACACGTTTACTAACTGTTTTCTTTGGAAACTCAAACGGCGCCGGTTTGACTCGAGAAAGTTTCTCTTTCGAATCTATCGGGCGCGGAATAGAACCTATGTACTTTTCCAAAAGAGGCAAAATCTTTTCAACATCGAAGGCGCCGACGAGAACCATCGTAAAATGCGATGGGTCCACGAAACACTCGTTGAAGTATCGACAGGCTTTCTCCGCATTCATCTTCGCGAGCGTTTTGAGCGTGATCGGTTTGGAGAGGTACGAGTTGCCGTACGTCAAAGCCCGCTGAATTTCCGCGAACACTTTCATCGGGTCCCTCTTTGCATTCTTCACCGCCTCTCTTTGCATTTCGCGCAAAACTTCCAGATCGTCCTCGTTGCATTGATTTTCTACGTTGTTGGAGAAGATGAGGTGCGTGCACTGCAGAAGCACATCGATGTGGTCGGGCGAGGTTTCGCCAACAATAGATCTCTTATACGTGCCTATGTTCGGAACAACTTCGACTCTTTTTCCTGCCATGGCGTCGGAGAAAACTTCCGGCCGGTATCCGAACACACCTAATTCGCGAGCAACCTGGCCCGCAAAGAGCGCGTCTTTGTATTCCTCTTGCGATACTTCCGATAACCCGCCTCTGGCGACAACGCGCATCAAGACTTGGTCGTCCAAAAAGTTTGTACTCTTAAGCGCTATTTTTATGCCGTTTTTCAAAATAACTTCGGTTACGTCCGAAACTGAATGCGTCCGCGTGGATGCAATCGCCGTCTCGCCTTCTTTCAACGGTTGCGGTTCAGCCATTAAACGTTCCGGAACAAAGAACGCTTCCGAGTTTTCTTCAATTTCCCCGAGCCGTTCCTTTTCCGCGACTCGATTCAACGCTTCGCGTAAATCTTCCTCATTCGTTTTCTTCCTACCTTCCTGTAATCGAATCATGCAGCTTTTTGACACGCTCACATCTTGCGCATATTGAAACACGTCCTCCAAGGTGACTTTCTCTATGCACGCGATTGCCAGCGACGCCTCTAATCCGGCACCAATAACCATATCGCCGCGCAAGAAGTGCTGCACTAACTCATCTCTAGCGTCCGTACAGTATGTTTGATCTCTTTCTACGTATAATGATTCCATATCCGCGATTTGATGCAACTTGGCGATGTGCAATTCCTGCGCGCTAAAACCAAACAAGCGCGCTCTCGAGACTTCGGTCAAGACGCTCTCGAGCGCGTCCTTCGCCTTGCTCGATTCGCATGTCATTTGTACAGATAACAAAGAGCTCGTTCGCGATAAATCTTCAGAAACGATGCCAGCGCTAAAAAAATTCGGTTTCGGCCGTCGCATCAGTTTATACAATCGATTGTCCAAACACATTTTGTAACATTCTTGGATGGTTTGCTTGAAATAATCTTCCGGAGTCGCGATTGGTCTTTGTTCGAGGTGAAACGTTGCGTTGACGACCGTGTTTGATAGCTCGTGATCTACGTGGCAGCAAATGCGCGGTTTTGTGTGTTCTGGAAACGTCGGTCGAATGAATTTCGGCGGCGGAGGAACGTGTTCTGCCGGCGCTAATGGGGAAAACAATCTGATAATTTTCTCCTTCACCGCGCCGACGTCCTCAAAATCGCCGGTGACAATAACTGCCATGTTTTCCGGTCTGTACCACTTGTGGTAAAAGTTACGAAAGATTTTCCCGGGAGCGTTTCGAATCACGTCTTCTGCGCCGATGGGTGAACGGTCTGCGTATAAGCTGCCTTCACACAATGCTTCCCAATACGCTTGCGCTGCCCTTCCTCGCGCGTCTCTTCCCGATCTCCATTCTTCCAACACCGCGCCTCGTTCATTATCGACGTCTTCGTCAGAAATCCGTACCCCTCTTGCGAACTCGCTGAAAATCTTAAGCGATTCCTCGAGCACGTTCATATCTTCGATAGGCACGGTCAACTCAAACACCGTCTCGTCTGAACTCGTGTATGCGTTTTGACACGCCCCAAACGCGGCGCCGACCGATTCCAAGAAATTCACAATCTGAAACGTTTCGTACGACGTCGTCGCTCGAAACGCCAGGTGTTCGACAACATGCGCGACGCCTCGCTCTTCCTCGTTCTCAAAAACCGATCCAACATCCACGGCTAAAGCTAACGCCGCTCGATTTTCCGGTTTCTTACACTGACCGATAAAGTATCGCAAGCCGTTGGGCAAAATACCTTCCTCGACGCCGAGTTTATCGAGAACGCCATCCGTCGCGCCTTCGCCTCCTTCTTTTCCCGTCAAAGCCGGACCTAACGGTAGCACCGTTTTAAAGTGCTTCTTCAAATCGTACTTTGGTATCTCGCTCGTCTCTTCTTTCTTTTTCTTTTTCGTCGTCGTCATTCTCGCGGCTTTGGCATCTTCTTCGCTCTCCTCGTCGTCGTCCGAGGAAACTGTGCCACCTTCGAGTGCTGCTGCTGCTTCTGCTGATTTCGACATCAGCACGTCTTGACTCAACTTCCTCGGCGGCGACGGCGCTAATACCATCGTCGCGTTCGAATAATCATCATCACTACTCCGCGCTCGAGGGGGCGAGATGTTCACGACGGAAGGCGGCGGCGGCGGCGGCGTCGTCGTCGTCGGAAGTGGAGGCACGAACAACGGAGGAGGTAACGCGTCGTCTTCATCGTTTTTCCCGAACGGGTTTGTTTGTGATGGTGTTCTCGTTCTCTCTTCGTCATCAACTGCGTTCTTCTTCTGGCCGCCAGGAACGAACGCCGGCGCGTTCGCGTTCATGAATACTTAATATATATTTCGCTTGGTGTTTGTGGTAGTATCTGTAGAGTTTACGCGCGCTGCGATGCACTTTACACGTGAAGAGTTTGAGAGGAGAAAAGAGTGAGCGTTTTCGGGAAAAAGCGCCTCAAAAACTCTCTTCCTTTCTTATATATATCGCAACAACATCGAATATCATCTCGCGATGGACCAGTTCAGAGCGCGTTGAGATACAGAATATATATATATATATATATTTATATATGAGGTAGGGAAAGATTCAGGGACATCGTCGAGATGCGCGCGTGTTTCACGACGTCTTCTTCTTCTTCTTCGCGAGCGTTTCGGGAAGATGCTTTTAGGGGATCGGAAGGAGGAACGCGACGAGGATGTCATCATCGGTCGAGAGGAGGAAGAAGAGGAAGAACAACAACGGCGAAAGGTTTAAGAACGAACGATGCGAATGAAAGAGGAGACGATGAAGAGATCAGAGGAGGCAATCGCGAACAGCGAAATACGAAACCGTGGAGGAAGAAGAACGCACCCACAAAACGAGTTGAAACGACGAGAGAGGAGAAGGCGGCGTTTGCAGCGCTGAACGAACGGATTTTAGAGTGCGCGTCGGCGGAAGAGATTGGCGCGTTTTTGGAGGCTGAAGATGTCGTCGCGCTGTCCGATGTGAACATATCGACTATATTTTCTCTTTTAGGGAGGAAGTGTAACGCGAAGAAGATGTCAATGAAGGGCGACGACGGCGGGGATTCGGACGGATGGGACGCGCGCGGGATTGAGCGATTGGTAACGTCTGAAGCGTTTCGGGAGAAGGTGTCATCGCGGTGCGAAAAAGATGGATTCACGAGTAGCTCGAGGATTGTATCGACGATATTTTGGAGCGTCGGGAGAATGCAGCAAGGGAAAGTAAAGTTTGTAGAAAATGGTGGGTTTGAATCGGTATGGATGAGTTTAGAGAATGGACTAGAACGCGTGTGTAAAGAGCAACGCACGCTCTTGTTTGAAAAGATATTTCCAGAATATATGCCACCAAAATCGTGCGCAAGCATCGTGTGGGCGTATGCAACCGTAGGAAAAGCATCCATACCTGAAAACTTGAGAAATGCCATCGAGTCTATCGTTATAAAAAAGATTAGCGAATGCAGAGCCGGGGATATCGCCGTCGCGACGTGGGGGTTGACGCGATACGGTGTGGACATTTCCCCGAAGAATCGCAACAAATATTGGAAGAGCATCAAAGAACGTTTGCTAGAACCGGATTTGTTTGAGAACGAGCTGCACTTGGAAAATGCGGCGAGATTAATTTCAGCGAGCGGGGCGGTGAGTAGCGGTTTCTACGCTGATTTCGTGGTTGAATTGGTGCGGCGAGCGGCGAGGGATATGAGTTACAAAAAGTACGCCGGAAAAATGAGGACGCGAGAATACGGGCACATCGTCGCAATGCTCGTTGGCTTAGCGAACACTAGTAGTAGTAGTAGTGACACTAATAATAGCGGCGATGGCGCGGCTAAACGAGAGAGCGAAGAAGATACCGATCGGGCATTGATGGAAGCTTTGAATCCTATATTTGAAGAAATCATCGAAACGCCTATGGCGTTCAAGCCAAAACAGTTGGCGCAGTGTGCGACCGCGATTACGAAGATTTTATTCTCTCGAGATAAACTGAATTGGTACAAAGGGCACGATAGTTTGCTAGAGAACGTTGGAATCGATATCGGAGATGCTGGAGAGCAACAGAGTGCTGCTACCCGGGGCGAGGACGAAGAGCGTCTTCGTTCATCTTCGTTCAACGTCGCCATACGAGCTCTACAAAGTATTTTTCGGGCGTGCACGACAGATGCCCAAGTACTTGCACAATTTAAAACGAGAGATTACACGAATCTGTTGTGGGCTGCGATCAAATCCCGCGCGAAAATCCCAATTGGATTTCTAGAGCAATGCGAAGACTATGCGATTGATAATCTCGATGCGCTCAACGAGTTAGATTTAGTGTATTTCACGTACAGTTTGGGAAACGCGCAGTATAGCGTGGAAAAGAAGAAGAAGGATCCTAACAACGAGACGTATAACCCAACGAGATACCTCGCCTACGCCGTGAGCAGAGCTGAGGAATTGGCCGAAAGCGGTGGCTTTGACGCCAACGTGCACGTGGCGCCGCTTCTCAATTCTTTCGCCAAGAATAAATTTAATCCTGGCATGATGCTCATCGATAGATGCGAAAAAATTATTCAGAGCGAAAGCTCGGCGCAGTCGCTTCGTCCAACCGTTGCTTCACAGATCATGTGGTCGTTTACGAAACTCGAGTACGTACCGAGCGACGAAACGCTGAAAAATATTGAAGCCGCGTGGCTCAATCCTTTATCAGATGGACTCAACTTTCGAGACTTTCAGGAAGGATCTTCGTTGCTCATCTGGGCGCACGCAACGCTCGGTAAATTACCGTCTGCTGATTTACTACTCAAGTTAACGACACCGCCCACGAAAAAAGCGGCGTCGTTTTGGACTCCGGTCTCGATGTGGATGACTTTTTGGTCGCTTTCGTTACTCTACGCCTGCGTCGCAAGCACATCCGAGGATAAAGCTACCGTTGAGAATGCCTTGAACAACTTCTGTCAAAAAGTGATCTTACCGAACGGTGGTATTCGCGCCGATTCACTCGATAAAAAAGGTTTAGGCGCGTGCTATGCGTCCATTCTTCTCTTGAAGGGCACCCCGTTGCAAGGTGCGGCGAAGGAGGCCATGCCGGGAGACTTCGAGAAAGTCGCCAAAAAGCAGTGGATTCTACAAAAGCGCAAAGATTCGCAAACCTCAAAGTTGCAACAACAAGTCGAAGACTCTCTCAGACGACTCAACATTCATTTCTTCGAAGAGCGCGAACTTGAAGATGGGTTGATGCGTCCCGATTTCTTTATCGAAAGCTCCGCCGTCGAGAATTTCCTCCTCAGTCATGGCAGAGCACCTCCATCGAACGCAGATCTCAACAAAGACGTCGTCCTCGAAGTCGATGGCCCGCACCACTTCGCCATTTCCGCTTCGACCGGTCAAAGAACTTTACTCGGTTCCACGGCCATGCGCAACTTTCTCTTGAAAGAACGCCTAGGTTTGCGTCTAGGGGTCATTCTCTTCGACGAGTGGGGCGAGTTGGAAAGCTCGACGGAACGAGACGAATACGTCGAGAAAATTCTCTTAGAAACCACCCGCGGGTAAAGCGTGTAGTCATATGTATCTTGTTAGCTGTTGAATGTATGTAATAAATGTGCTCGTAGAAAGCAGAGCGTTGTAAAACTTTTGCACAGAATGAAAAAAGTAGCGTCCGCAGCAAAGTTCAGAATGTGTGCACCCTCTCTCTCTCGTTTTTTTTTCTCTCTCTATCTTCGCGTATTTTCAAAAACCACAGAAAAAATATAGGAGGCGTCTCATCGCCGCGCGCGCGCCGATGTCTTCGAGAATTTTGCGAGGAATAGAGACAGCGGGGACATATTGGTGGTGCGAAGGATGCCATCAAATGTTTTTTGGTGTTTTTACGGTTGGACAAAGCTGCGTTAACTCGTTCAAGAAGTGCTCTGGTTCTCTGCGAAATATCAAATCGCCGAAGGAATTATCGAAGGAGCTCGAGAAGAGAGCTGAAGAGAAACTCGCGACCACTGGAGATCCGTTCGAGCTATGGAGACTCGTGACGGAGCGTAACAAAGATATCTTTGTTATGCACATTGTCCTGCGTTTGACGAGTCAGGATTTGAAGTTCTTTCATCAAGTGAATAGGGCGGCGAGAGAAGTTGTCAAAGAGGCGAATGCGATGAAGAAAGTGAAAGGAAAGTTTCAAATAAGCGAATTGACTACAATTCAGAGTTTGAGGTGGGCGTTCAATCGTTTCGAAGGGAAAGAGGAGGACTTTTTCGCCAGCGTAGCGAGGACTGGCAATCTGGCATTCGTTAAGTGGTGTCGAAAATTTATGAAGTGGGACCACCGCGTGTGCACAGAAGCGGCACTTCGAGGCGATTTCGCGATGTTGAAGTACGCTCGATCGAGAAAGAATCCAAACACGAGGAACAGAGTCTGCGATATGAAGTTACTTTGCAGGTGCACTTGTAACGAAGCGGCGAGAAGTGGCTGTCTCGCATGCTTAAAGTATGCCTTCAAGGAGAAATGTGGCTGCTCTGTTAACTGTGATAATAAAGACAACGTCCTGAATATTGCAGCTCGCAAAGGGCATCTCGAACTCCTGAGATGGGCGATAGAAGAAGGGAAGGTTGAATTTCCGGAAGACGAGAACGATGACGAAGAGCTGGAAGAGGACACGCCGTGTAAAGCTGCAGCTCTTGGAGGTCACCTCGATTGTCTTAAGTACTGTCGAGAGAACGGGTGTCCGTGGGGTCTGTGGGTGATGGAAAGCGCCGCGTTCTCAGGATCATTAGATTGTCTGCGATACGCATGTGAGAATGGTTGTACGTGGTCCTTCTTTGAATTTGATCACGGATGGGAAATTTTTGAGCATGGTTATGAGTATTGGCGTGGTGTAACGCAATACGCAGCGGCTATGGGAAATCTAGAGATCGTCCAGTACTCTCTCGAGCATGGCGCTCCATGGTCTCCATACACATGCGAGTACGCCGTTAAAAATGGTCACTTGGATATTTTACGTTATGCACTTGCAAATGGTGCAACGTTCAGTCGTGATTATGAATGGACAGATATCGAAGAAGACTGGTTCGGTGTTGGATCACAGTGTGCCAGACTGGGAAACCTGGAAATGATGAAGGTCGTTCACCAATCGGGCGGGGAATGGGGAAGCCTGACGATTGAGTTTGCTATTGAAAATAATCACTTTGATTGCTTACAATATGCGTTTGAACATGGCGCGGAGGAAGCTGATACAGGAGATATTGGCATGTGGGAAATAGATGATGAGTATGTGGGCGACATTGGCACGGCTGCAAAACATGGTAACTTTGCTATGCTTAAATATATCGTCGGAGTGATGAAGAAGGAAATATGTGAAAGATACACTTGGAATGGGGATGACGACGATGGAGATAGGGAAGAATGCTATGCGGCTGGAAGTGGCTCATTGGAGTGCTTGAAGTACATTCACTCTCTTCTCGACACGCTAGGATATCCACTCCTCGGAGAAGCGTGCGTTTACGCTGCCAGAAATGGCCATCTCAGTTGTCTACAATACGTCGTAGAAAACGCGAAAATGACTTTGAAGGAAAGCGCAGAGGTGCTTTCGGTAGCGTGCGCAGCAGCGAAAGTAAACAAAAGGTACATGTGCCTCGAATATTGCCGGTCGCTCCTTAAACACGATTCATCCTAGAGTAAAACTCTTACATAGACATATACATTTAATTTACAAGAGATATAAAGAGAGACATACGCGAGCACATTTACTGCACTTAATCTCTACGAAAGCCTATCGGTGATTGATATTTTCTGTTGGTCGTCTTTTGCTCCTCCTTTTTCCTGCTGCTGCTGCTGATTATGATTCGAAAAATTATTGTTACTACCGTTCTTATCCCCTTTCTTCCTATTCATTCTCCTCTTTTGCGTTTTCGTTGGTTTACCTTGGCCGTGCTGGGATTGCTGCTTCTGCTGCTGATTCATCGGCGGCTTCTTCTGTTGTTGCTGTTGTCTAAAACTACCGTTCGTAAACTTTTCTCTATTGTTGTTGTGGTTCTTGTTGTTATTATTCCCTTCGCTATTCCGCTTACGTTTCTTATTCTGTTTCTTCTGTTGTTGCGCGTTAGTATTATTCAACCTCGCCGCCGGTATGAGCTTTGGCCACTTATTCACGGTCGTCGTCGGCTTCTCGCTCTCTTCTTCTGCCTTCTTTTCCTCCTCAGGCTCTTCCTCCTCTTCCTCCTCCGGCGGTGGCGGCGTTTCGATCCTCTCCATCCCCAACAAACCGTCCTCTAACTTTCTCCTCTCCTCTTCCTCCGCCTCTCTTCCAGCCTCTTCAAACTTCTGCACGTGATACTCGCACTCGTCCAAAACTAAGCTCTCGAAGCACTCCTTCTCTCGCCATCGCTCGATGTTTCTTCTCACCGTCGCCAACTGCTCCGTCCGGCACTCGCATATCTTCTCCACCAACACTGAAATCTCAATCGCAAATCTCTGTCGGTACAAACTCGCAACTTTTGCATTCTCGTGCATAACCAGCGAGCTAATCACGTACATCATGGACGGCCTATATTTCGGTTTCATCGTTTGCGAATACTTCGAGACGACGTTGACGACCAACTTGTATCTTTTCGAGGCATCCGTGGTCGCTAAATCCGTCAGCGATTCCAATTGGTCTTTGGAACCGGATTTTAAGGTTTTGATTTGGTCTATGAAGGAGCGTTCCCAACTGTTGCCATCGTCGCTGGAAACGATTGGTGGTCGCGCGCCTCCCGCGATCGCGGATGGTGGTCCCTGTCTTTCCATCATCGGTGGTTTTGTTTGCGTTGACGTTCTGCGAAGGAGTTTCGCGTGCGGCGATAAATAATCTTTTGAAAGAATGACGTTTTTCTTTTTCCAATTTGGACGAAGAATTGGCATTTTATAACCGCCCCCGGCGCGCTTTTATCGCGTTTCTCTCTCTCTCTCTCTCTCTCTCTCTGCGACGACGAAAACGACGATGACGCGACAGTAAAGAAATTTGATCTTTCTCGCGTTCTTTCGTTTGAAATATGAATCCAGACCTTTACGAAGAAGAAGAAGAAGAAGAAGAAGAAGATGGCAAAAAGAATCTCTACGCCGGTTGGCGACCGGAACCGGACCGGCTTTTCGTGAAAGAGTTACTGTTGAAAGACTGCGAAGAACATCCAAACTCGTTTCGAGAGGAAATCATAAACACGCGAACGCCGGTAAAATTGATAGGAGGGTTCAAGGACACGGAGTTTGAGTGCCTGTTGCAATGGTCGAACGATTTTTTGCGAGAGAAGTGCAAAGAGGAGAAAGAGACAGTTATCGTCGAGCGGGTCGTTGAAGACGAAGACGAAGACGAAGACGAACAGAAGGAGGAGGACAATGACGATGACGACGAAGGAGCGAATGCGTTCGGGAAAGGAACTCGAGAGCGAATGCAATTCGCAGATTTTCTCACGTCGTTCGAACGGGGCGACCACACGCAATATCTCTCCGCCTCGAACGGCGAGCGGTTCGATAAAGTCGACGGGCGACCGGAAATTTTATCGAGTCCTCTAAAGAGTTTAGTGAACCCGTTTATGCTCTTCGGGAATGAATTGAGAAGGAAGCAGTGGAGCAACGAAAGGCGCGAGCGGGATTTGACTGCGCTAGACGGGGAAGGGAAAGTGCCGCTGAGACCGAAACTCATGGGCTGGTCGACAATATCGACCATGAACGTGTGGATGGGTAGAGGCACGAAAGGTGAAACGAGCAGCGGTTTGCATCACGATTTCCACGATAATTTGTACGTCCTCGCGAGAGGCTTTAAACGGTTCGAATTATACGCGCCGAGCGAATGCGAGAAGATGTACTTAAAAGGACGAGTGACTCGAGTGTGTGAGAACGGAATGATTTGTTACGACGACGAGACGCCGAGTTACGGGAAAGAGTTTGAAATGGCGAAAGAGAGAGTGGAGAGAGAACAGAAGAGGTTGGAGAAGCAGTGGGCGACAGAGAGAGGAGAAGTGGAAAAGGAGAAGAGAGAAAAAAATGAAGAAGAAGAAGAAGAAGATGATGATGATGAAGATTTTGAGTTTGACGAAGACACGTTTGTGGACGACTACGTAGACTCGGACGAAGAAGAAGCTGAAGAAGAAGGAGAAGAAACGGAGGAGAAAGACGAAGTCGTAAACAACAATAGCAACAAGCGCCACAAAACGGGCGCGGAAGGAAAGAAGAAGAAAGCGTCTTCGAAACCTCTCCCGAAAAGTTTTAGCACCGTAGATAAATCGAATCTCGATCGGTTTCCAAAGTTCAAGCAGGCAAAAAAGTTGACGTGCGAACTGAAAGCTGGCGAGATGTTGTTTTTACCCGCCGGATGGTTCCACGAAGTTTTTTCCTCCGAAAAGAACGTGTTTCAAACCAAACCGGGTTTCGAAGGCCACATGGCTTTAAACTACTGGTTTCAACCGCACAGCAAAGAAGGCGTGGAAATCGAAGGTCCGCACGGCGTTTCGTCGGATACGCCGCCAAGTCGAAGGATGATTTTCGAACGCGACTTTGAACTTTGGTTAAACAGACAGAAATGGTATGAACCGCCGGAGATGGAAAAATATCACTACGAGATTCCGTCCGATACCGATAGCGACCCGATGGAACAGGAGAGAAGCAGAAAACTGAAAGAATGGATGGAAAATAATAAGGAGGAGGTAGAGAGGACCCGAAGAACGTGTAGAGAATCTAGAGAATCACAAGAATCACAATAAAATTACAAAGTCTTGTACACGCGTGTAAAATATGAATATTAGATAATGAAAAGAAGATGATTCACGATGCCGCCGGCGCTTCCTTCGGGGAAGGAGGAGGTAGTAAATACTCTAAATTCCGATCGATGTCGTAGTGGTAGTTCATTTGCCTCTCGTCGAATCGAAACTCCTTCTGCGCGTCCGAGGTCAAACAATCTCGCACTTTTATCCACAACTCCGCGCTTTTACTCTTATCCAAGCCTTCTCCGCTATTCTTTCTATAATACTCCGCCGCTTCCTCGAACGCCTTTCCGCTCTCGCGTTCCATCTCGCTCGTTAAACTCGGCACCTCGTGCATCGGCAACGGCGTATCCGGTCCTTTTACGTTGTGAAAAATGACCACCGCTCTCAAACTCATCCAAGGACCGTATTTTCTGTTCACGGACATGTGCGTGCCTTCGTGTAAAATCGCCATTCCGCTCAACTTGGCCATTTTTTGTATCGCCAACGAACTGTCCGTTTGATATTTCGCGACGACAAAGTCGGCGATACAAATCGAGTCGATTTTTTTCTTCACGTAAAAATCGAACGGGTTCGCTTCTTCCTTCGGCATCGACTCCGTGCCGATGTTCGCTTTGTAATACTCCTCGAATATGGGCCAGATTCGCTTGGTGTTGCCGATGACGACGCATAAGCAATCCTCCGGGGCGTCCGTGATTTTAGAATTGGAGTTTTCGTCGGTGGCGGCAAAAAGCGCGTTGTACCGGTCCAACCGAAACGGAGCGACGAGATCGAACCCGTCGTCTTTGAGCGCGAATTTCACATTTTCGGTCACGTCGTGCCATTTTACCATTATTGATATTCAATGTGCGTCGTCTTCTGCGCGAAGAGAGAGAGAGAAACAGTGAGCGGAGGCGTGTTTTATTATCATGAATATTAACACAACAAATAAAAGTTCGTTACAAAAATTTCTTCCTTTTTTTTCTCTCTTGTACAGATAAATTATACACATCATCATCGATGCCCTCCTCCGCTTCTTCTCTCCTCCTCCTCGTTACTACTGCATGTCATCCATGGCCAAATCGTCGAACGAGGCCGCGTGACCTCTGGATAACGGCGGCGGCGTCGGCGTCATTTGAGACGAGCGCATTCTCACTCCGAGGTGGTCGTCATCGTCTTCGTCGTCGTAAAAGCTTTGGTCTCTTTTGATTTTACTCGCGCACGAAAAGAACAAGATCCGTTTCAGTTTCTTGTTGTAAAAGAAGTAGTTGAAATTCCACAAACTCCCGTCGCCGTCGAACGGGTCGCCGTCGTTTAGGGCGGCGTAGGAATACACGTCCACGTCTTGTAACTCAATCGCGCTGTCTATGCACCGCCACAGTTCGTCCGAAAACGGTAAGCTACCCGCGCTGCCGCTCGCGCCGTATAACCGAGTTTCGTCGTACACTTTACCCACGTCGTACAACATCTGGTCGATTTCTTCTTTGCACTCCGCGACGCCGATTTCTTTACTAAAGTTATTCGGTCGCAAATTCGAGAAATCGTAATCCGGATACGCTTGATTTAACGTCAAGATCAAATAAATCAGAGTCTTTCTCGAGTGCGCGTCCGTCAACGGTCCCACCGGCGAGGTCGAGTACAGGTTCGGCGACGAGCTGAGCTCTTCCACGACGTCCGTTTCGATCGCGCCAAAGTTTTTCTTATCCTGACCCGCGAGTTTGCCTGTTATATTTTTTTTGAGTGCATCGTATGGTGTGACGTCGTGATGCGTCATCGCACGTTTGAGGATTGGCGGTAAGGGTCAGTTCGGCGGAAGAGGAGGAGGACGACGAAGAAGAAGACAACAGAGAAGAGAGAGGTGCGCGTCCTTTCGACACGAAAAAAAAAAACTCTCTCTCTCTCTCTCGGGACGACGAAGATGAATGAAAAAACGAAGAGCATCGATCGTCGCAAACGACGACGACAAACGCACAGGAATAATTCTCCAACTGCCCGGTGACGACGTGGTCGCCCAAGTTCACGTGCGCTAAAAAGCTGTTCAGTTGCGACAGCTCTCGGTCTTCCAAGAATTTCATCTTAATATTCTCTTCCGATTTCTCTCTCTATAACGGTATATAAACACTTATCTAGATATGATTTCTTTGATGCCTTTAACGCGCGGTGTGTATCCGTATGACTTCTTTACGCATAGTAAACGGTTCAAAAAGCGACGACGACGACGCGTGGTGATAAGGATGATGATGCGAGAGTATTTTATCGCGTGTTTTACCGATGTTGTTGTCGCGAGATAGCTATTGCGTGTGCTTTTGATTTGGAGCCGAGACGACGCGTTTGCGTGCTTTTCTCTCTCTTTCGAGGCGTTTGAGAAAAAACAAAAATTCCACCATACCATTTAGGGTTTCAAAAACAGATTTTAAAAAAAAAGGATAAAACTTTCTCTCTTCCTCTCTCTTTTCTCTCTCTCTCTCTCTCTCAACATACGCAATAAAAAACCATCATGGAGATGAAGAACCCGTCCTCGTCCTCCTCTTCCGGAGCGGTGAAGGAACACCAAACGGACGCGGAGAAGAAAGAAGCGGCGGCGTTGTACGCCAAGATTGTTTTTGGCATCGTCGCGTACGCGAGTTGCTCATCCATGATGCTCATCATCAACAAGCTCGCCGTCACGTTTTTACCGGCACCGTCGGTGGTTTTGTTTTGCCAGCTGTTGACGTCCGCGGTGGCGATTAAAGCCATGCACGAGGGCGGGCTGGTGGAATCTGATCCGTTAGTCGCGGAGAAGGTGAAACCGTTCATGTTAGTTGCGATTGCGTTTTTAGGGGCGTTGTATACCAACGTGAAAACTTTGCAATACGCGAACGTGGAGACGTTCATCGTGTTTCGATCGTCGACGCCGATTTTGATCGCGTTTTTGGATTACGTGTTCTTAGGGAGACAGTTACCGAACGCGCGAAGTTGGTTGTCGCTCGCGGCGATCTTGATGGGCGCGATCGCGTACGTGTTTACGGATTCGAACTTTGAAGTGAAGGCGTACTCGTGGGTGGCGGCGTGGTTCGTCGTGTTCGCGTTTGATCAGGTGTACATTAAGTTCGCGGTGGATAACGTTAAATTGACCGCCTGGGGGAGAAGTTACTACACGAACTTGTTGGCGGTGGTTCCGGTGTTTTTGTTGGGCGTGGTAACGAGAGAACACGAGATTTTGAGCGACTTTGAGTGGTCGACGGCTTCGATTTTCGCCTTGAGCGCGTCGTGCGCCGCGGGGGTTTTGATGTCGTACTCGCAGTTTTTGTTGAGAGGGTTGATCTCTGCGACAAGTTTTACCGTGGTCGGAACGATGTGTAAAATTGGGACCGTCATTATTAATTGCATGATCTGGGATAAGCACGCGAGCATGGAAGGGTTGATTGCCTTGTTCATTTGTATTTTTTCGGGATTGTTTTACCAACAATCGCCACTTAGGAATCCGATTCCGACGCACACGCGGAATTAATAAAATACATTCAAAAAACAGCCACAAAAAACAAAGAATATACTTCATGTAGCCGAATACTATTGTGTAAGGAGTAATTACTACTATTATCATTATTATTATTAATATATGCACATGCTCTCTACAAATGGACCCGACTATTTATTTCTTAATACACAATACATCTCCGCGTGGGATCTTTCTTTCTTTCTTTTGTTTTTAGCGGCTGGATGAAAATTTAGCCTTTCCTCGAGGTTTGCCGCCGCCTCTTCCTCCTCCTCTACCTCCACCTCTACCTCCTCCTCTTCCTCCTCCTCTTCCACCTTCTTGCCCGTCTTCGGAGGTTTCGTATCTCGAACTCCCTCTTCTGCCTCGATTGCTCGACTTAAAGTTCTTCCGCGTGGTTACTTCTTTCCCTTTTGCTCGTCTTCTTTCGTCGACCAATTTCATCTTTCGAATTTCCGCGACGGCTTTCGAGCTCGTCGCGTCGTCGATTGGTCTTCCTAATCTGACCGCGATATCGATTTCGTTCGCTAACACTTTATCTCTTTTCGATATTAAGTTTGTGACCACGCCTTTGGCACCCGCTCGGGCTGTTCTTCCCGAGCGATGTATGTAATCCACCGGGTTCAACGGGAAATCAAAATTTACGACGTTGTCAACCTTAACGCCGGCAAAATCTAAACCTCTCGCAGCTAAATCTGTGCACACTAAAATCAAATTATCATCTTCAGGATCAGCATCGCAAAACGCTTTCATGGACTCCACGCGCTCTTCCGAGCTCATTTCTCCGTGGTATTGAACTGTGTTGACGTTTCTTTCCGCCATCGTCTTCTCGACCGCGACACAGCTCGACACCGTGTTACAAAAGACCATCACGCGTTTCCCACGCTCGTGCATAGGAACAACGATATCCTCCAGATACTTCATCTTATCCTCGGAACCAGGGACGTTTACGAAGTTATGTTTTAATCCAGGCGCGGATTTGTGTAACGTTTGCGTCTTGACGTATTGCACGTCGGGTAACGACGTGTCGATTAATTTCTTCAATCTATCTGGCATAGTCGCCGAAACGAGAACGATGGTAGTCGATTTCTTTTTACTCTCATCGCCTCCGTTATCATCGCCTCTGTTTCGGTTTTTCACCGGTCTCAACAACCTCTCCACGTCTTCCCCGAACCCAGCCTCGTATAACGTATCCGCCTCGTCCAAAACGACAAATTTACAACTCCCGAGAAACAAACTCTTCTCCTCGCAGTGTTTCACCAGCCTCCCGGGGGTCCCGACGACGATATCCACCGGCGCTTCCAAATTATCTTTTTGTAACGCGAACGGCCTCCCGCCCAAAATCAACCTCGAGGACACTTTCGCGTAGTGCGACAAACTCTTCGTCACCGCGAATATCTGCTCCGCCAACTCTCTCGTCGGCGAGACGATCAACGCTCTCGGTCGACGACTCTTCGCCAATCGATCTCCATCAGCTTCTATCTCTTCTCTTTTCAACGCATCGATGACGGGTAACAAATACGCGAGCGTCTTCCCGGACCCGGTGTGAGAGGCGATGCACACGTTTCCTCCTTTGTCCCGGATGGATGGAATAGCCAAAGATTGAATCTCAGTCGGCGAGTGTAAGTTTAAGTTTTCCAAAGCCTGGCGCACGTCCGCCGAGAGATCGTCGAAAGACGCCATCAATAATTCGTCGTCTCGCTGTTCGTTTTGTTCCTCCATCCTCGTCGAGGATGCCGCCGCCGCCGCCGCGGTCGTAGTCGCAGCGCGAGACGACGAGGCTCTGTTGTTGTTCTTCGGGAGAGAATTCATTTTCGTGGTGGCGGCGTTGGTGAACGACGACGACGAAGCGCGTCGACGTTGCTGTTGCTGCTGCTGCGCGATGAAGGACAGCGGTAAAGAGGAAACGCTCGCGGCGCTCGCCATGGTTGTTGTTCTTCTTCTTGTCGATGAGAATAAGAGTTGGTGTCGTGGTAGCGCGATGTGATGATGTCTTCTTCCCGCACGAAGAAGGAAAAGAGACATATAAAAAAAGTGTGGACGATTGAGAGAAAGTTGCCTTTCTCTTGTCAGACAGGAGCTCGCTCGCGAGATTACCCATCAGGCATATATCATATAAAATTTATGATTATAATTACTCTAATTTAAAAGGCACTCCATCTAAGCTGTGATACGGCGCTGGCGTGGCCATTCTCGCGCTCATCAACATGTACGCTAATCGACTGAACCCGGAGGAAAACTGACCGACGAAGGCGTCGCAGGTTCTCGCGGCTTCGAGTTCGATGACCGTGGCTAAAGCCGCGGAGACCGCACGGTCTTTGCCGGAGTCTTTCCACAGCAAGTTTCTTCTTCTACTGCTCATTCTCTTTTTGAAACTCGGTAAGTTATCGTTGACGTCGTTTTCGGCGTCGTGTAACAGTCGCTTCGTGGAGGTTGTGTAAAAGCACGGCAAGTCTGCGTTGGAGGCGCATTTTTCAGCCACTTTTAAATCGTCCGAGATGAGGAGGATGGAGTGTAAGTTGTACTTTTTCGCGAATTCTTTCGCGGTTTCTAAGTATTTCTTCGATGGGACGCACAAACCTTCCAAACGGTTCGGATCTTCGTGAGTATCGATATCTCTGACGCACCCAGATCGGCGAACGTGCACCGCGACGCACTTGCCGAACGGATGTCCCGAGTCGCGTTCTAAAGCGTCGCCGGATAAGACTTGCTGTTGATGCCCGTTTCCTATGAACGACCCGACTCCGTTGTTACTTTGTAACATCGTTTCCGCCTGTTTTCGGATTGAATCTCTAAATGCTGCTCGAATGACTGCTCCTGCTTGTTTATTTGGTTCAAAGACGTACGATAACGCTTCAGCTTGGTACATCAACGTCCCTCTTCTTTTCGTTCTGTACACGCTAAAATCAATCAAACCACTCGCGCCAAACATGCTCGTTCCAGCCATTGATGCGCCAATCTGTCTACCTTCCTTATCTCTAGCATCCAACAAGCACTTACCGATTGGTTTCAAAAAACACATCACGTTCCTATTCAACCCGCACCTCTTCGCCGACGTCCACTGTCTCATGCTCAATCTTCCGAGAACGTACGTCTTATTGAACGCGGACGCCCTGGCTAGCCCGCTCGCCACAGAAGCCAAGTGTTTCCCTACCGACACTCTTTCCGGTGCGTGATAAATAACCAACGTGTGATCTAAACCGTTCTTCGGACAGCCGCTCCGTCTTTTCCGTTGGAAAAAATCAAAGTGCGTCTTCAAATAAAACGCGTCTTTCTTCTCTCCAATCGTAGCTTTCGGCATGCGCTCCGGTTCAAACTTACTCGATCGACACAAATCCACGCACTCGTGTTTATTTATAAAAGCCACACCGCACGGCGTCTGCGCTTCGCATTTGCGTTCCCGTTGTCCATCATCACTTTCACTCTCTTCTTCCTCACTAAAATCTCTATCCTCTTCCTCCTCTTCTCTTTCTCCTCGACGAGCGGCATCGTCGGTCCTTCTCGTCTCCGCCGCTACTTCTTCTTCTTCCTCTTCCTCTCCATCTCTGGCATCAAAGGCATCCTCCTCGTCCTCTTCGCTTCGAATCACATCAACATCGCGTCTGTGAACTCGATTCCTCCTCTCAAAATCCATCTCTTCTCTCCGTTGCATTTTTCTATTCGCGTGTTCCGCGCCTTGCGAGCTCGTCTCTTCGTACAAAGTCCAACCTAAAAATCGAACCTCTTCCGATTGCGGTTTGGACAAAGGTTTCGGTCGGTCCTCGAATCGCCAGCGACCTCGTTCGAATTTATCTCTCGCCAATCGAGACGCGTCCGAGAGTGGGTGCGTGTGCGAGGAAGCCCCCGCGCCCAGTAAAGTAGCTTCCCCGTCTGCCCCACCGCCACCGAGAGCGTGGTGGTGCGATTCCCCTCCCTCTCCTCCTCGTCGGGAAGAAGAAGAAGGATTGTTCTTCAACACCATGACGAGAAACCCGAGCATGGAGAAGAAGGCGACGAGCGACGTCCACACCGGGGAATCCATCGCGCGCATGTTGCGCGTGCTCTCTTCTTCTTTTCGTTCTCTCTCTCTCTCTCTCTCGCGCGCGCGTTTGCGCGTATATATAATGGAGAGACGGACACCTCGATCCGATGTTGGGGAAAAACAGACACATGTGGGGAAGAAATTCGGCAGAGTCAATACCATCGAATACACAAAAACAATATGGGAAAGAAGCAACTCTCCGGCGCGGCGAAGAGGAAGAAGAAAAAAGAGAAGGAAGAGGCGATTGAGGAAGCCGCGGCGGAGATTGAGCGTTTGAAACTTGGTCCGAGCAAGTTGTGGACGGGTTTGGTGACGCATCACAGGGATATTTTCGTATCGCATGTCTTGTCGAAATTGACCGCGACAGATCGGGGGTTCTTTGCAAACGCGAATACCGAGAGTTTGGAGTTACTCGAATACGCGGGGTTTAACGTACAGAAACTAGGTTGCTCTATTTACGAATGTGCGTCCATTTCGACGTTGGAATATATGTGGGATCACTGTCCATGGGGAAATCGTGATGCAGGAGGAGAAGTGTATGACCAAACCAACTTTTGT